>Ga0105048_10010072_pt1 | contig 14984 bp, 16 predicted proteins | sample MAT05_FD_78382 | JGI IMG/M metagenome (GOLD analysis project Ga0105048, IMG submission 78382) | Freshwater microbial communities from Lake Fryxell liftoff mats and glacier meltwater in Antarctica - MAT-05 | ecosystem: Environmental > Aquatic > Freshwater > Ice > Liftoff microbial mat | place... | reverse complement strand
TTGGCCGGCGTATCGTCGACGACCAGGATCTTGTGTGCTGGCCCGCTCACGGCGTCGGCGCCTCCAGCGTCTTGCACACTGTCTCGAGGAACTCCTTCAGATTGACCGGCTTGCCGATGAATCCGTTGAATCCGGCATCGGTGATCCGGTTGCGGTCCATCGACGTCACCGACGCCGTGAAGGCCACCACCGGAACATGCGCCAGCGCCAGGGCCACGCCCTCGGTGCCGTTGACCGCCTCCAGCGTGCGATAGCCCTTGGCCTGCAACACGTCGCGCGCCAGCTTCATGTTCTTTTCGTTGTCCTCGACGATCAGGATGGTTTTCATCGGTGTCCTTCGGGCGGCCGCAAGGGGATCATTCCTGCCCAGGAATGGTGAAGGTGAAGGTCGAGCCGACACCGGTGTCGGAGACCGCCACCGCGATGCCACCGTCGACCGACACCGCACGCACCGTCACACTGCCGCCATCCGGCGTGAACTTCACCGCGTTGGACAGCAGGTTGAGCAGGATCTGCTTGAACTTGCGTTGGTCGGCGCGGATGTCGCCAATCGCCGCATCGGCGTCCAGCACCAGTCGGATGCCGTGCGTCTGGGCACGCTCGCGCACCAGGGTCATGGCATTTGCCAGTGCCTGGGCCGCATCGAAGTCGCCCAGATCGAGCTCCATGCGCCCGGCTTCGATCTTGGACAGATCCAGAATGTCATTGATCAGCGACAGCAGATGCTTACCGGAGGAGAAGATGTCCTGCAGGTAGTCGGCCTGCGTCTCATTGAGCTCTCCGAACATGCGCTCTAGCAGCACCTCCGAGAACCCGATGACGGCATTGAGCGGCGTGCGCAACTCGTGCGACATGTTGGCCAGAAACTCGCTTTTATGTTGGTTCGCGATCTCCAACTGGCGGCTTTTGTCCCGGATCTCGTTGATCAGGCGCACATTCTCGATCGCGATCACTGCCTGGTCGGCAAAGGTCTTGAGCAGGTCGCACTGCTTCTTGGGTGTGTCGCCCGGCTCCGGCCAGGCCTGGATGATGGCGCCCACCGCCTGGCCTTCCTTGATCATGGGGCGCCGACCCTGCGTCGCCAGTTGCCGGTCGTGGCCATGCGCGGGTGGTAGGCCGGGTCGACCTGGGTGTCGACCTGCACCACCACTTCGCCCGACAGGATCATCCGCCCACTCAACATTGCCGGGTTCAGCGCTGCCGGGTACAGCTCCTTCGCCGCCTCCAGCGCACCGGTCGGCCAGTTCCGCGTGGCCGGCATATGCACCTGCTGCCCGTCATAACGGAACACCGCGGAAACCGGGCTGTTGAACAAACGGCTGGCGCTGTCCAGAATGGCCTCGAACACCGGCGCCACGTCGACCCGCGACTCGCTGATCACCGGCAACACATCGCTGATCGCCGTCTGGTAGGCCAGCGACTCGGTCACTTCGGCGGTGCGCAATTCGACCTTTTTTTCCAGGCCTGCATAAGACTCTCGCAGCTGCGCCGTCATGCGGTTGAACTGGTCTGCCAGGCCTTCGGGCTCGTCCCCAATCGTGACGACGATCTGCTGGTCGAGGTCGCCTTCGCCGATGCGCCGCGCGCCCGCATCCAGGATACGGATCGGCTGCACCATGCTGCGGGCCAGCACCGCCGAGAACACCAGCCAACAGGCGCGTCGCGGTGTCTTGCGTGGATCCCAGAAAGGCCACGCGCTGGACACCCGGCAAGGTGTCGCGCAACAATTGCAGTTGCTTGGGCACCATGGCCGTCAGATTGGTCGACACGCGCGTCGCGCAATGCCAGTGCGGCGGGTGTAGCCGACGCCACGATCAGGTCCAACCCCATTGCCCCCAACTCGGCTGCATGGCGACGGGCGTCGTCGGTACGCGTAGCCCAACGCCACTCGATGTGGATCGTCCGGCCGTCCTGATACCCGATGGCGGTCAATGCGTCCGTGAAGGAACCGCGCGCGTCGTCGGTAGGCACGCCCCAGCGCAAAACACCGATGCGCGGCAACCGGGCGCCACTTTGTGCTCAGGCGCCACCCGCCCAACCGACGAGTCCGAAACCGATCGCCTTTGACAAGGCCCGCCGCCTCACTGGATCACCTCATCAGCTCGCAACAACAGGGCCTGCGGCACGGTGATGCCCAGGGCGCGGGCGGTCCGCTGGTTGATCACCAGCTCAAATTTGTTCGGACGCTCGACCGCCAGATCGGCCGGGCGGGCGGGCGCCCTTCAGGATGCGGTCGACAAATGAGGCGATCCGCTCGTAGGTCCAGTTCAGGCTGGTGCTGTCGGTCATCGAGCCGCCGTCCTCCACCTGCTCGCGCCAATCATAGATAGCCGGCAGCCGGTGGCGCGCTGCCAACGCGATGATACGGGGGCGGTCGCGCACAAAGAGGGTGTGAGCCGCCACCATCAGCGCACCGGGCCGCTGGGCGACCAGGGTGGCGAACGCACGCTCGTGGTCGCCATCTGGCACGTCCACATCCAAAAGCGTTACGCCGAGCTCGGTGGCGGCCTTGCGGGCTTCTGCCAGTTGCAGCGCCGATGCCGCATCGGGAGGCGGGCTCAGGTAGGCGATGCGGGTGACCGAGGGCGCGATCTGCCGCAGTAGTTCGAGGCGCTTGCCAGCCAGGGTGCCGTCTGGCGCAATCAGTACTCCTGTGACATGGGCGCCCGGGCGTGCCAGGTTGGCTACCAGGCCCAGCGCGACAAGGTCATGCCGGTGGCCAGGCCGACAGCGCAAGCCCGCCGCCCGATCACTCGATCACCTCGTCGGCCCGCCGCAGCAACGGGCGCGGGAGCGTGCGGCCCAGTTGTGCGGCCGTGGCCAGATTCACGATCAATGCATAGCGGGTTGCGTGCTCGACCGCCAGGTCTTGCGGCCGTGCGCCCCGCAGGATGCGGTCTGCGAAAACCACAGTGCGCTCGATCAGGTAGGCCTGGTCCGGCGCGACGCTCAGCAGGCCACCCAACTCGGCGAACCGGCGCGTAGAGCCTATCGACACAAGGCCAAACCGCCGCGCAAACGCCAGAATGTCGGACAGCCGCGCGTCGATCACCGGATCGTCCATCACGTACAGTGCATCGGCCCGGCGCGCGGCGATGCGCTGCAAGCTCGGGCTGACATCTTGCGCGCGGGCGATATCGAAGGGCTCGAGTTGCAGGCCCAACGAGAGCGCCAAGCGGTCTGTTGCAGGCCCGAAGCGCTGCGCTCCCGGAGCCCTGGCGTTGAACAGCACTGCCACGCGCCGCGTCGTGGGTACGGCCTCTTTCAGCACCTGCAGCGTATGGGCGGTGGCATCCAGACCGATCGACACGACGCCGGTGACATTCGCTGCCGGTCGGGCCAGCGCCTGCGCCGAACCCTGGTCCACGTGCGAAGCGCCGCCCAGCATCACGACCGGGATGCGTGTCGTGGCTTGGTGCGCCGCATGGATGGCGTCGATCATCAGCGCGATGATAAGGTCCACACTCGACTGCACCAGCTCCTGCGCCAGAGCCGGAAGACGCGCCACTTCGCCCTCGGCATAACGCCGCTCCACCAGCAGCGTGCGGCCTTCGTCGTAGCCGAAACGGCGCAGCCACTCATGCAGCAGACGGCGCCCCTGCAAGGACTCGTCGGAATCCTCCCGGCCGGGCGACAGCCAGCCGATGCGCAAAACCGCACCCGTTCGGCCGGCAATCACCCCGGCCACCGGAGCGAGCCCCCCGGCCGCCAGGGCAGCGACGCCCATCAGTGTGGCAAAGGGTCGACGTTTCATCCTGATGATCAGTATGCGCGAGAAGGAAGAATAGGCGTGCTCACTGGATCACCTCGTCGGCGCGCAGCAAGACGGACTGCGGCATCGCCGCATCCGGGAACACATTCAGACCTTCGCAGCCCTGGCGGTTCCTTGCGGATCTCCAGCCGTTTGCCAACGAGTTCAAGCGCCATGAAGGACAAGCCTGTCGTGAAGCCCCGCGGGCGCGCCACGCTTTGCACCAAGCCCGACTCGACCGGTCACCGCTGAAGGCAAGGAGCACGGGCACCTTGCCGAACACGACGCGCTGCATCAGCGCAGCGGCGTTGGCGTGCGCCACGATCAGTGCCACCTTGTCGCGCAGCAACTCGTCCACCGCCGCCGCCATGCCCGACAGATGGCGCGCAGCCAACTGTGCGTCGATGCGCAAGTCCTGGGCCCCGCGGCAGCCCAGGGCGCGCCAACCAACACGGAACTCCTCCAGCCGCACGACAGGGTCGATGAACGAGCTCCAGCCGATACGGACTGGGCTTGGCTGTGCCCCTGCGCCAAGCGGCACGCCAGGCGCGCCGATGACTGTGCCTGTGCGCAGCAGATGTCGACGGTAGGGTTTCATTGCAGCAGGGTGGCAACACGCGGCAAGCTGACAACTTGCCTTCTGTGCACCAGTGTCCGTTCGAAACTGCACCAAGTCAACACCACCGAAGCAGACACTTGTGGCGTACCCTGCGACCGCGCGCTGCGCCATGAACTGCAGGGCGGGTCTTACACGATCACACGTGGGGGCTCGCGCACGCTTGCCCAAAAAATTCCACGATTTCCCGACCCAGAAACTCTTCAGCGGTATTGAAATGCGCAAGCATCGACACATGGTTGTGCCCGCGCAAGGAAAGGTAACGCGGCGCGCGGCGACGCGCCACGGCCATCCTGTGGGCAAACTCGAGCCCATAGACGTCCAACAACGGATTGTCGAATTCTGCTGTCACTACAAACGTAGGCAGGCCACTGCAAGCAGCGTAAGTCATGGGTGAGCGCAACTCGTGCATCGACAAGTCTGCGCCGAAATAGGCACTGACACCTGCCGCATTTGGATTTTCATGCGATACATCCGCTTGCAATCGTGCAGACAGCAGCACGACGGCCCTTGCGTAAAGCCCCTGATAGCCCTGCAAAGGGTCAAAGACGTAACTCGCTACATGGGTGCCGCCGGCCGAATGGCCTGCGAGCAAAATACGAGAAATGTCGCCCCCAAAGGTCGCGATTCGCTGGGCCACCCACTGCATGCCCAGGGCTACATCATCAACCGCAGCTGGAAATGGGAATTCTGGCGCAAGGCGGTATTCAAGATTGACCCCGATGAATCCCTGGCGGGCAAACCAGTACAGAACGTTGTCGTACATGCCAGACGGGTTGCACTTTTCCCCTCGGACAAAGGCGCCTCCATGGACAAAGACGACTACCGATGCCAATTGGCGTGCGACCGGGTTGGCCGCAAGCCCAGGTATCTCGGGCACGAAGAGGTCAAGCACCTGTCGGGGGTGTGGCCCGTAGACCAGATCCCGCTGAACAGCGACTCCGGCCTTGGGGGCAGCAGCGAGCAAAGGCGCGTACGCGCTCTTTACCAAGTCACCGTGTTGGCGTATGTCCAGATGCCAGCGCGGTCCAATATCGGCTAGCAGTTGCTTCAGGGATTCAGCCATGCCATGCCAGTTGATCAACCGCGATAGGCGACCGCCTCGACCTCGAACAACCATTCCGGTCGCGCAAGCTGCTGGACCACCACCAACGTAGACGCCGGCCGTTCGCTGCCAAGAAACCCGGAACGTACCGCATTGAGTTCCTTGAGATGCTCGCCATCGATCAGGTAGGTGGTCACCTTGACGAGATGGCTGACATCCATGTTGGCAGCGCGCAGCACCTCCACCAGGTTCTCCCATGCCACCCGGGCCTGGGCAGCGAATCCTTGCACCAAGGTGCCGTCTGGCTGCACACCAACCTGACCGGAGATGTGCAGCCATTGACCCGCAGATGGAGCGACTATGCCATGGCTGTATGCGCCCAACGGCGCGGCGATGCTTGCAGGGTTGAGTTTTTGGGCTGTCATAGTGCGAGCACAGGCGCTGCGTCTCCGGTTGGAATGCGCATGGCCTCGATCAGGATACGCATGTGTTCAAGGGTGGCAAGTCGCGGGTTCATCCTGACCTGGCCACTGCGCATAGCCGCTAGCGCCAGCGTATCGCGGTCCAGGTCGGTTGGCACAAATTGGTCCAGGCTCAGATCGAGTCCGAGTTGATGGCGCAATCGCGCCAGACCCTCAGCCGCCGTGGTGCCACCAAAACAGCGTGCAACCGTCACTGCCTTGGCGCCCATCGCGTCCTCGTTGTAGGCAGCAACCACCGGCAAGGCGAGCGCATTTCCCAGACCATGCGGCACGTGGTGCAGAGCGCCTAAAGGTGCAGCAAGCGCGTGCGCCAGCCCCAGATTGGCGCTGTTGAAGGCAATCGCTGCCTGACAGGATGCCACCAGGCAAGCGGTACGCGCCCCCTTGTGCAACGGATCAGCAAAGGCAACCGGCAGCCATCTGCCCAGCAAATGCATCGCTGACTCTGCAAAGGGATCGGTCATCACGGATGCCGCCTTTGACACGTAGGCCTCGACCGCGTGCGTGACTGCGTCATAACCCGAGGCAGCCGTGACCTGGGGCGGCGCCGAGACCGACAAACTGCCATCCAGCAGCGCAACATGGGGGGTCATCGCCTGAGACCGGAAAATCAGTTTGATCTCGGAGCCCGACTGGCCCGCAATTGCGGACTCGGACACCTCGCTTCCAGTGCCTGCTGTAGTCGGTATGGCGACCAATATGCTGGCATGGGGCTTGAAGGTCTTGCCGAACCCTGACACGGACTCTGCCGATCCCGGATTCGCCAGCAGCAGTCGCGCAATCTTGGCGGTGTCCATGGCCGACCCACCACCAAGCGCCACCACAAAATCAGGATCGGCAGCCTGCAGGGCCGCTGCGCACGCCTCGACACTGTCGGTGTCCGGCTCATGGGCAGGTACGAAGTGGCAGGTTGGAACATCACCGGTTACTGCCTGCAACAACGCGGCGACGCGTCCGGCGGTTTCACTGCCCTGGAAGTAGCCGTCCAGCACGACGGCACAGCGTTTGGCCTGAAACTCTTTGGCCAGGTCCGTGAGGCGGTCCAGTGCACCCCAGGCCGAAACAATACGCCGATTGGAGTGGACAAATACGAAAGGAAGGAGTTCTTGCATGGAGGATGTATTCAAGGGCTGGTTCAACGAGAACAGAAGGATCTACGAAATATCCATCACGACACTCTTGTGCTGCAAATAGGCATCAAGCCCTTCTACGCCAAGCTCGCGGCCATAACCACTGCGCTTGTAGCCACCAAAGGGCATCTCGATTCCGATCACGGCAGGCGTATTCACCGACACCGTGCCCGCCTCGATCCGCGCCGCGAGTTGGTGCGCGCGGGCGAGTGAACGGGTCCATACCGTCGCAGCAAGGCCGTAGTCAGTGTTATTGGCGACACGTATCGCCTCCTCCATGTCACGCACCCGAATCACCGCGAGCACGGGGCCAAAAATTTCCTCACGCACGATTTTCATGGAGGAATCGGCCCGGTCGAAAATCGTCGGCTCGATAAAGGGACCTGCCAATCCGGACGGCGCGTGGCCGCCAACCAACAATTGGGCGCCCTCTGCAACACCACTCTTGCAGTACGCCAGGATGCTTTGCTGTGCGCTTTTGTTGATCACCGGGCCGAGCGTAGTCGCAGGATCCATAGGATCCCCGATTTTGAGCAAGCGGGCTCGCGCAACCAGTTTTTCCACCACCTCGTCGGCAACCGACTCCATCACGATCAGGCGCGTGCGGGCCGCACATTTCTGCCCGGCATGGCCAAACACGCCTGCGGCAGTGCCGATGACAGCGCGATCCAGGTCTGCATCGTCGAGTATCACGGCAGGTGACTTGCCACCCAGTTCCAGCGTCACGCGTTTGACCGACTCGGCCGCAACCCGCGCGACATGCACGCCAACCTCAGTGGACCCGGTGAACGATACCTTCGAAATGCCCGGGTGGCTGGCGATTGCCGTGCCGACCTCGCGGCCCGGACCTGGCACCACATTGAAAACACCAGGCGCTAGCCCGGCCCCTTGCGACAACGCCGCCAGAGCCAGGGTTGACAAGGGGGTTTCGGTGGCAGGCTTGACCACCACCGTATTTCCAGCAGCCAACGCTGGAGCCAACTTCCAGACCATCAGAAGCAGCGGGAAATTCCAGGGCAGGATCAATCCGCAAACGCCCAGTGGCTCGCGCCGCACAAAGCGGTGAATGGTGGCTCCGCTGGAAACCACCCGACCGTCCAGGCGCTCGGCGCAGCCTGCATACCACTGCAAGGTGCCGATGCTGGCCCGCACATCGATCTCGGCGTCGACGATCGTCTTGCCGGCGTGGTGAACCTCCAGCGCGACGAACGCGCGAAAGTTATCTTGCAGTGCGCTGGCCATGGCTAGCAGGACCTTGCCACGATCCGCCGGCGCCTTGCTCGCCCAGCCAGGAAATGCATCGCGCGCAGCGGCAACTGCGGCGTCAACCGCCTCCCGATTTGCAATGCCACTGTCACCGATCACCTCGCCAAGCGCCTTGCCATACACGACTTGACGCGAACGGGTCTGGACGAAGTGCCCGTTGATATAGACACTGCCAGCCGGAACGCGCTCCAGCAGTGACAGGTAGTCGGAATAGTGGTAAGGCGTAGACATAAGTATTTGGAAACGTGACAGGAATCGGATGGAAGCACTGGACCGGGCGCGAAGGTGCTCCGCATCTGGCTGTAGGGAGCCTCGCCGCTCAGCGCGTATTGACAATCGACATGATGTTCTCCATGCCGCCGAACTTGGAAGCCTCGGCCTCCCAGACGGGCCGCATTGCATCGCGCCATGGCCCTTGATTGACCTGGGCCACCTTGGCACCCTTGGCAACCGTCCGTTCCAGGGCCTTGCCGATTTCAGCCTGCTGGATACGGTTGAAGTAACTTGCCATTTCGTTGGCCGTGGTCTGGAATACCCGCTTTTGCTCCGGGCTCAGGCGTTGCCAGAAACGTTGCGAAAACACGATACCGCCCAATGACCAGATGTGGCCGGTCTCGATGAAGTGCGGCGCCACTTCGAACAGCTTCAAGGCTTCGAAACCATCCTTGGTCATGTCCATGAAGTCCACCACACCGGTGGAGAGGGCGCCATAGGTTTCGGTGATCGGGATGGCGGTCGGATTGGCGCCCAGCGTCTTCCAGATCGCGATGTGCAAGGGACTTTGCAGCACACGCATTTTCTTCCCACGCACGTCCGCCGGAGTGGGCATGGCTTCACGGCTGACCACATTGCGGGCGCCGTAGGTGATGTAGCTCAGAAGCTCAAAGCTTTGGGCACGGTACAGCGGCTTGTATCGCTCGCCGATGGGGCCGTTGGTTACTGCCTCCACATGGGCGAGATCCCGAAATATGAACGGCAGGTCGAATACCTGCCCCTCTGGCACCCAGGATGACAGCGCCGCCAAAGTCGAGTCCGCACCCTGGATCGAGCCCAGACGCATGCCGTCAGCCACTTCACGTTCACCGCCAAGTTGCCCACCGGGGAAGATCTGCAGTTCGACCTGGCCGCCGGTTCGCTCGCGTATGAGATCGCGAAACCGGTTCCACATGACCACGGTCGGTTGCCCCTCCTTGTAGATCACCGCGATACGGGCGGTCACCGGTTGCGCGTTGACCGCGCTGGCGGCGAACATGCTGCCGGCAAAAACCGCTGCTGCGGCGAGCGCTGCAGCAAGAATACGTTTACGCATAACCATCGAGTTTCTCCTTGTGAAAGTGACTGGGGCAGGACTACGGGGGAACCATTTACGCTTTTGCGCTCACCGCGTGGTGAGCCAGTGAAGTCCCAGCGATATGGCCGGAACATAGGTGATCAATGCCAAAGCCATCACCAGGGCCAGCAGGAAAGGCCAGAGCGCCTTGAAAACCTCGGTGACCTCGAGTTTGGCGACGGTCGCGACGATATAAGCCAGGATGCCTACGGGTGGCGTCAGGCCGCCAATCATCAGATTACAGATCACGATCAGGCCAAAGTGCACCGGGTCCACACCCACGCTCACTACCAGTGGCAGGAACAATGGCGCCAGAATCAGAATGGCTGCGCCAATGTCGAGAAACATACCGGCCATCAACATCACCAGGTTCATGAACAGCAATACCGTCCACTTGTCGCCCATCCACTGTGTTGCAAAGGCAAGGATGTCCTGTGGAACACGTTCGGTCGTCAAGACAAACCCGAATGGCAGTGCTGCGCCGATCAGCAGGCCTATCAGCGCGGCGTCCACGGCCGTGGCAGCCAGCACTGCGTACAACTTTTTCAAATCGAAACTGCGAAAGATCACCACCCCCAGAAACAACGCGTAGGCCACTGCTATCGCGCCTGTCTCGGTCGGCGTGGCAATGCCAAAACGCAGACTCCCGATGATGAACAAAGCCAGAATCATCACTGGCACGGCAGCCATGCCGGCGCGGCCACGCTCGCTCCAGTTGGCCTTTGGTGCGGACGCGCCATAACCCTCACGCCTGGCGATCACCCAGACAGCAGCCATCAGGAAGGCCGCAAAAAGCAGTCCTGGCAAAATGCCCGCCATGAAAAGCTGTCCGACAGAAATGCCGGTGGCTGCCGCCACGATCAGCATGGCGATGGAAGGCGGAATAATGTTCGGAAGCACCGCCGCCGCGGCGCATATCGCAGCGGAGAAAGCCGGCTTGTATCCGTCTCGGACCATCGACGGATGCAGCATTTTGGCGGCCAGCGCGGCATCTGCATTCGACGAGCCGGAAATGCCCGCGTACAGTGTCGCCGACACGATGGTGACTTGCCCCATGCCCCCGCGAAGATGACGCACCAGCGAATATGCAAAGTCGATCAGCCGCTGTGTCAGACCACCGAGATTCATCAAGGAACCCGCCAGCAGGAAAAGCGGGATCGCCAGCATGAGGAACTGACCGGAACCCCGCACCACGTTCTGCACCACTGCGGGCGCGGGCAGCATGTCTGCGGAAACATTGGCCATGAATACCGAGAAGAGCATGGCAAATGCAACCGGGACACCCAGCAGGAGAGTCACCACGAAGCTGATGGTCATGGTCGGTATGACATGTCCCGCAGGAAGTTTCAGCCATCCGGTTGCATCCAATGCCAGGTAAATCAATGCGCCAAGTACGACCCCAGCCACTCCGCACCAGCGGCCATCCTTCGCGTCAAGGTCGCGCAGCGCGATGTAGACCAATCCGATTCCACAGGACAGTGGAATTCCTGCGTATTGAAGCCAACTGGGCAGACCCAGGGCCGTGGACGTTCCGCCGATGAGGCCAATGACCTCCTTGGCGCCGAACATCAATGCGATCGTGGTGTATGAGACCAGGCCGTCGACCAGCACCTGGTGCGCCTGCTTCATCGATGGGCGCATGATCTTTTCAATGGCGCCAATGGCGATGTGCATCCGCAGGCGATGGGCAAGCGGCACACCCAGAAAGATCAGGTAGATGAATAACCACTGCCCTGCTTCACCCGTCCAGGTGAATGAACTGTTGAATACATAGCGCGACACGACGCCCGCCAGCGTAACCACCGCAATGCCGATCAGGCAAAACACGCCAAGACCCGCCAGACACACGTCCGACACCGCCAGCAGTCTTCGCGGAACCATGCGCAACAGGCTGTCGGCCGCCGCCGTGGCCTCGTCGTGGGGGCGTGCCATGCTCATGCTGGTACGCTCCCGCCGGTGCGGGCTACGCAGCCTGTCAAACCATGCCCCCTGCGCCTACGCAGACCTTGGGATGTTGCGCTCTCACTGGGACAGAAGGGATGGCCGCGAGTCGTCGATTTCCGGTATGTGCGGTATTTCGACATCGTATTGACCCACGTCTTGGCGAATTTTGTCCACGCCAGCACGAATGATGTCGATCTCCGTGTCGGGGTGCGTGGCACCCAAGCCGTACTGCGCAGCCAAGGCCCGATTTCGTCCGGCGCGTTCGCGCTCACCCTCTGGCAGGTTCACGACCGCATAAACTCCATTGAGCAGGCTGCCTCGGAGCTTCTTGGCAAACTTGACACCAATGACACGCTTTTCATCCGCCGACAGGCCGCCAAAAAAACGCCGCATGATGATCCGGCCGAACTGAATATGGCGCGCCTCATCCCGCAAGACCAATCGGCAGGCCTCCCTGATTGACGCGAAGCGGGCATTTTCATAACGCGCCTGCAGCAGTTCGCCTGACAGTTGTTCGAACAGCGTATTGACCGACAGCCCGGCAAAGAAACTCATCTGCTTCTCGTCACGCTCGTCGTGAAAGCGCGGAATCACCTGCTGAAAGTAGTCTGCGCGCGGCGTTGGTTGGTAGCCGCCCAAGGCCTTGGCGATCCGGAAGCTCACCTCATGGTGGCGAAACTCTTCTGCGATGAAGTTGGTGATGTGTTGCTTGATCTCAAACGGCTGATGGCTAAAGATCGCTTCACGCAACCGCTCGGCCCCGTAAGGGGTTGCACCATGTTCCATCCAGGCGCGCAAGCTCCACCATTCTGCCCCGGCCGCCCGCACCTCTGCAGGAAGATCCGCATTGATCAGGTCGCTGTAGTCGATGCCTGAAGCCGGGTCCCACGCAAGCCTGCGTGATTCCTCGCACAGCCGCCAAACCTCGGGGTACTCGACCTCCGACACGACCGGATAGGGGTTTGGCACCGGAACCAGCTCTTCGAGCACAGACGGACGCATTGGATAACTCCCGGTTTTGATGACTTACAGTGGCGTCATGGCCAGGCGCTTCAGGCTACTGAACCGGTACCAAGAATCAGGCTCTGAAGTCATGACAAAAAACAACCAACGAACAAGTGTTCGCAATTTATGCGACAAACCACACCATGTCAAGCAGACCCAGAAACCCCGCACGAAAAGCAGTAGCGCCACGGGGCGAACGGCTGGAGTCGCTCGAACGGGGGCTGCGTGTACTGGAGCTGTTCGGGCGCGGTTCGGTACGGGGTTTTACGATGATCGAGATCGCCGACGAACTCACCATCACCCGCGCATCGACGCTTCGTATTCTTGCAACCCTGGAAGAAATCGGCTATGTACGCCTCGATGGACGCACCTACTCCCTGACACCCCGAGTGCTCGCCCTGGGCTACACCTATCTCGCTTCGCTGGGCTTCAGAACCATCGCCCGGCCGATACTTGAAGACCTGGCCCGTCACACCCGGGAAACATGCTCTATTGGCGTGCTGGATGGATCAGACGTGGTGTATGTGGCCCGCGAAGAATCGCGCCGGCTGATCCGGATCGATCTCAGCGTTGGCAGCCGGCTCCCTGCCCACCTGAATTCAATGGGGCGCTTGCTGCTCTCGGAGCTTCCAGACCCAGCGCTGAATGCGTTCATCCGCAAAGTCAAACTCGAAAGACTCACGCAACGCAGCATCGTCGATAGGCGCGAACTGAAGCTGCGCATCCTGGAAGTTCGGACGATTGGGCATTGCTATATCGAAGGCGAGGTAGACGACCGCATCGCTGGACTGGCGACCCCTGTGAAGGACGGACAAGGCAAAACGATTGCGGCGTTGAATCTCAGCCTCGGCTTTGGGCGGCATGATCGAGCGCAGGCCGAAGCAGTCTTCTTGCCGTTGTTGCAGGAAGCATCGCACAGGATCGAATCGATTCTGCAAAGCGACGTTCCTTTGAGCTGACTACCGGTTGTGTCTATCGCCCTGCTTTGCCACCTTCAAGGAGAAAAAATGCCCAAGTACCACGTCAATATGTTCGAAGGCCGCACCATCGAGCAAAAAAGAAAACTGGTCCGGGAAATCACCCGTGTCACGGTCGAGGTCCTGGGCGTCGCACCCGAAACCGTGGACATCATGATCACGGAACTGAAGCGTGAGAACTGGGCCACAGGCGGCAAACTCATGTCTGATCCAAAGTAAACTTTCTCCAGCCAGTCAAAGCGCTGACCCGCGCGGCCGTAGGGCTGCAATCCAGCGGCGGCGCATTGATCACCCTGGAGAGCAGTCCATGCCAGCCGCGGGCGCCGTCGCCTGCCGCGACGCGGTCTGTGTGCGGATGCTCGCCGACGATGCGTGGGCGTGTGCCGGCCGGCCGTGACCCCGCTGACAATCATTGCAACCACCGGAAGGAACCCCCATGCCCGCCTACCACATCGAAATGATGGAAGGCCGCACCATCGCTCAGAAAAAGAAACTGGTCGCCGAGATCACCCGGGTCAGCGTCCAAGTGATGTGAACTGGCAACCACCAGACCGCCGCCGCCCCACCCTACCAGGTCGCGAGTCGTAGAGTCGCCCCTCCAACCTGCCCGAGTTGCAGGCGCACCATGGGGCGCGTTACCGCTGCCTGTTGTTGCTGGCGGTGAGGGGGGCTTGGATCTTTTCATGGCCGTCCCGTTCTGCCTGGCCTCGCTGTGGATGTCGTCGTGTTTCGTGCCCGCGTCCTCACCGTCAGCCACTCTGATGCTGCTGGCGGTATCGTTTCGCCCTCGCTCAATGTCGGAGCGATGCGCAGGGTGACTGGCGAGCTGATTCCGCAAGGTGCCAGTACGATCAACCATGCGTGCACGGTGGGAGGCGCTGTCGACGTGGTGCTGTGCAGTGTCGCCTGTCTTGACTACCTTGGCGGTGGCCCGCGTCGCGGCAGGCGGTGCCCGGTGGGGGCTCACGTCGGCGCGGTCGGGCGCTGAACGCGCCGATGGACCTGCGGTGCTCGGTGGCGGGTCGCATCGCCAAACTCGCTACGCGCCCTGCGGGCGCTGCGCTCAGACAGTGGCGATGAGTCAGATCACGAAGTGCGCTGCGCGCACCGACCCACCCCCTGCGCTCCTCGGCACGCCGCCGAAATCGCCCCCACCGGGCACCGCCTGCCGCGACGCTCCTCATGCAGTGTGCGTTGCCCCTACCTTCGGCGCGCGGGCCGACTTTGTACGCCGGAGCGAGAAGGCGGTTCGAGCACCCACAACGCCACCCCCACCACACACTCGTCGCCCAAGGCATGTGGGGGCCGGGTGCGGCGCGCCTCTGGGGCGCTGAGGAGCGCAGGGCTTGCGGCCAGCGCGCAGCGCGTTCGTCATCTGACTCATCGCCACTGTCTGAGCGTAGAGAGCGCAGCGAACGCAGCGAGTTTGGCGATGCGG
>Ga0105048_10010071_pt1 | contig 14984 bp, 13 predicted proteins | sample MAT05_FD_78382 | JGI IMG/M metagenome (GOLD analysis project Ga0105048, IMG submission 78382) | Freshwater microbial communities from Lake Fryxell liftoff mats and glacier meltwater in Antarctica - MAT-05 | ecosystem: Environmental > Aquatic > Freshwater > Ice > Liftoff microbial mat | place... | reverse complement strand
TGCTGCTGACCACGGGGCGCATCCTGTCGCAATATAACGTGGGCGCGCAAACGCGCCGCACCGAAAACAACCAGTGGCACAGCGAAGACCGCCTGGAAATTCACCCGCACGATGCCGAAGAACGTGGCATCAAGCCCGACGACTGGGTGGGCATCCAAAGCCGTGCCGGCGAAACGGTGCTGCGCGCCACTGTGACCGAGCGCATGCAGCCGGGCGTGGTCTATACCACCTTCCACTTCCCCGAGTCGGGCGCGAACGTCATCACCACCGACAACTCCGACTGGGCCACCAACTGCCCCGAATACAAGGTGACGGCGGTGCAGGTGATGCCGGTGATGCAACCTTCGGACTGGCAGCGCGAGTACAGCCGCTTCAACCGCATCCAGCATGAACTGCTGGACGCGGCGGCCGAGCCTGTTAGCCCCGCAACGGCGAAGTAGAGCCATGACCGGCGCGATTTCGCTGCCCGTCCATCGCCTCCAAGGCGACGCCAGCACGGACACGCGCGACTGGGTGGCCGAAGAGGTGCCCGTGGCGCTGGAATACAACGGGATCTCCCACGCCGTGATGCTGGCCACGCCGCTGGACCTGCCCGACTTTGCCCTGGGCTTTTCGCTCAGCGAAGGCCTGCTGGAAGGTCCGCACGAGTTGTACGACATCGAAACCGAGGTCGGCGACCTGGGCATCACCCTGCGTCTGCAGGTGTCCGCTGCCGCTTTTGCTCGGCTCAAGGGCCGCCGCCGCTCGATGGCCGGTCGCACCGGCTGCGGCTTGTGCGGCGCCGAGAGCCTGGCTCAGGTGGCGCGTGTGTTGCCGCTGTTCAGCGGGCCCGCGCGCTTCACGCAAGGCGCCGTGGCGCGCGCCATGGCCGGTCTGGCCGAGCGGCAGGCCTTGCAGCAGCGCACCGGCGCTGTCCACGCTGCGGCCTGGTGCACGGCCGATGGTGAAGTCAATATCCTTCGTGAAGACGTGGGCCGCCACAACGCGCTGGACAAGCTGGTGGGCGCGCTGGCCGCAGCACCCATTGATACGGCTGCCGGCTTCATCGCCATCACCAGCCGCGCCAGCTTCGAGATGGTGCAAAAAGCTGCCATGGCGGGTGTGGGCCTGCTGGCCGCAGTGTCCGCGCCCACGGCGCTGGCCGTGTCCACCGCGCAGCAGGCCGGCCTGACGCTGGCCGGATTTGCGCGCCAACAAGGTGCGGTGGTCTACACCCATTCCGATCGCCTGCTGCCCAGCGCCGCAGTTGAGACCGATCATGCACACTGAACCCCTGGTCAAGATGGCCAACCAGATCGGCGCCTTCTTCGAAGCCATGCCCAACCGCCCCGAAGCGCTGGAAGGCATCGCGCTGCACATCCAGAAGTTCTGGGAACCCCGCATGCGGCGTCAGTTTCTGGCTCACCTGGACAGCGCGGGCACCGACGAGCTCAATCCGATCGTGGCCGAAGCCCTTGTGCGGCACCGCGGCTTGCTGGGCTGACAACAAAGCCTGCGGGCTCATCCCCCGCCGTCCAGCTGGGCCGGGCGAAAGTCGCGGTCACAGTTGACGCTGGGGGGCGCACACTCCACCCCAGCGCGATGCCTTGCCCGGAGGTGTCCTGCATCAGCGTGCGCGCGGTGGCAAAGCCCGAGTCGTGAAACTGGCTCGCGCGCATGCGTGCGCATGTATATTTGTCACAATATACAAGGATTGTGCAATGACCTTGCCCTGTTTGCGGCGACCGCGGTGCCCTTCTCGGCGGCAACGGCCTTGAAGACCTTTCGCCTGCAGTTGCGATTCCTGGTTCCGCTGGTCGCGGTGCTGATTGCTGCGGCCTATGTCGCCGTCCCGCTGATGGACCAGGTGACGCTGCGCTGGTTCAGCCGCGACCTGAACAACCGTGGCGCGCTGGTCGCGAATACTTTGTCGGACTCTGTCGCCGAGGCGGTGATGGCGGGCAAGCCGGCGCGGCTGCAGCGCCTGTTCGACCGCACGGTCCAGGATGAACGCCTGTTCGCCGTGGCCCTGTGCGGCACGGACGGTCGGCTGCTGCAGCGGACTGCCAGCTTCCCGGCAACCCTGCCCTGCGCCGTGGCCGACGAACTGGCCCGCCAGGCTGAACCGCGCCTGGCGCTCACTGGCGGCGCGGTGCATGTGGGCGTCCATGACGTCATGGGCCAGCCGGTGCCCGGGCCGGTGCTGCAGTTCGGCTCTGCGCCTGCGGGGACCGCCGACGATGCGCTGACGGACCCCGACCCGGCAGCTTCGGTCGCCGAGTCGCTGCCTTCGCCGGTGCTGATGGGGCGACTCGTGCTGCTGCACGACTTGAGTTTCATCGAGCGCCGCAGCCAGGACACACGCCGCTACCTCATTGGACTGATTGCGGGCTTGGGCCTCGTGATTGCGCTCATCACCGTGGTGGTGGCGCAGCTCAGCTGGCGCGGCTGGGTCAACGGAGCGCGTGCCTTGATGCGGGGCGAAGGTCTGCTCAGCCCCTTGCTGTCGGGCTCGTCGTCGGCGCCGGAACTGGCCCCGTTCGCCGCCGACTTGCGCGCCCGGCTGCGCGACATGGAAGACGAGTTCCGCCGCTCGCAGGGGCCCGCGATGGAGTGGACGGCGGAACGCCTGCGCACGCTGCTGCACACCCAGCTCAGCGGGGACCAGGTGATCGTGGTTTCCAATCGCGAGCCCTACATCCACGAGCGCAACGCCGAGGGAATCGTGGTGAAGCGACCGGCGAGTGGCCTCGTCACAGCCGTCGAGCCCGTCATGCGCGCTTGTTCGGGCACCTGGGTGGCACACGGCAGCGGCAGCGCCGACCGCGAGGTGGTGGACGCCGGCGACCGCGTGCTGGTGCCACCGGGCCAGGACGACTACTGGCTGCGCCGCATCTGGCTGACGCCTGAAGAGGAACAGGGCTATTACTACGGCTTCGCCAACGAAGGCATGTGGCCGCTGTGCCATGTGGCTCACGTGCGGCCGGTGTTCCGCGAATCCGACTGGGAAGCCTACAAGGCCGTCAATCAACGCTTTGCCGACGCGGTGGTGGCCGAGGCGCGCAGCGAAGACCCCGTCGTGCTGGTGCAGGACTATCACTTTGCGCTGCTGCCGGCGATGGTGCGCGATCAGCTGCCGCAGGCCACCATCCTGACGTTCTGGCACATCCCCTGGCCGAACCCGGAATCGTTCGGCATCTGCCCCTGGCGCCGCGAGATCCTGGAGGGCATGCTCGGCAGCACGATCCTCGGCTTCCACACACGCTTCCATTGCAAGAACTTCCTGGAAACGGTCGACCGCTACCTCGAGGCGCGCATCGAGCACGAGCATTCGACCATTGCCTTTCGCGAAAAGGAAACATTGGTCGAAAGCTACCCGATCTCGATCGAATGGCCGGGTGAAGCCACCCTCGCGTCCTGGCCCAGCGTTGCCGAGTGCCGCCAGCGCGTCATTCAACGCCTGGGCCTGCCGGCCGACGCCTGCCTGGCGGTGGGCGTGGATCGCTTCGACTACACCAAGGGCATTCTCGAACGCTTGAATGCCGTCGAGCGCCTGCTCGAGAAGTGGCCCGAGTGGATCGGCCGCTTCGTCTTCGTGCAGGTGGCCGCACCGACACGCACGGCGCTCGAGGAATACCGCAGCTTTCAGGAACGCATCCTGCGCGTCACCGAGCGCATCAACCAGCGCTTTGGCCGCCCCGGCTACCAGCCCGTGCACCTGCTGGCCACGCACCACGAACACGACGCGGTGACGGAACTGTTCCGCGCCGCCGACATCTGTGTCGTGACCAGCCTGCACGACGGCATGAACCTGGTGTGCAAAGAGTTCGTGGCGACGCGTGACGACCTGCAGGGCGTGTTGATCCTGAGCCGCTTTGCCGGTGCCGCGCGCGAGCTGGCCGAGGCCTTGATCGTGAACCCCTACCACGTGGAAGAAACCGCCGATGCACTGCACCGTGCGGCCACCATGCCCGTTGCCGAGCAGCGCGAGCGCATGGCCAGCCTGCGCAGCACCGTGCGCGAATTCAATGTCTTCCGCTGGGCCGGCCGCATGCTGGCGGATGCGGGAAGGTGGCGGTTGCGGGCCCGCATCGAAGCGCGCGTGAAGCGCCATCAGATCGGCTGAGGAAGACGATGCAGCATCTTTTCACGCCCGACGGTGAGGCCGCGCTCGCAGCCGTCCTCCAGCTGAAGCCCCTGATGGCCTTCGACTTCGACGGCACGCTGGCGCCCATCGTCGCGCGGCCGGAAGAAGCGCGCATCTCCGCGGCCGTGGCCACACGCTTGAAGGCCCTGACCACCAGGCTGCCCGTGGCCATCGTCACCGGTCGCGCGGTGGCCGATGTGCGCGAGCGACTGGGCTTCGAGCCGCAGTTCATCATCGGCAACCACGGCGCCGAGGAGGACACCGATCCCGCGAGCGGCACCCTGGCCAGTGCCCTGACCGGCCACCTGGAAGGTTTTCGAGACACCTTGCGAACGCACGGCGACCTGCTGCAGGCGGCGGGTGTCGTGGTAGAGGACAAGGGCCTGTCGATTGCGCTGCACTACCGCCTGTCCCTCGATCACACGCGCGCCCAGCAACTGATCACCGATCTGTTGACGCCGGAACCCGCAGGCCTGCACATCTTCGCCGGCAAAATGGTGGTCAACGCGGTGGCAGCGGCTGCGCCGGACAAGGCGCAGGCCGTGCACATGCTCGTGGCGCGCCTGGGCGCGGCGGCGGCCTTCTTTGCAGGCGACGATGTCAACGACGAACCGGTGTTCGTCTCGGCGCCCGCGCACTGGCTGACCCTGCGCATCGGCCGCGAAGACCCGGCCTGTCGAGCCCGGTTCTGCCTTGACGGGCCTCATGAGATGGCGATGTTCCTCGAGCGCGTGCTCTCGAACCTTTCATGAGTCGTTGGCGAAGGATCGTGCGCGCAGCCAACTGCATTTGTTTACATATACTTTGATGCTGATGACGAAGCGAGGCCTCACCGCCAGCCGTTCTTTGACCAGCGGTCTTGCGACCTCAAGCCACAAGCGGCCGCCAGGATCGCGACTGCACGCGAGCACAAGACCGTGAGCGACCCGGGGTCCGGTCGCGACGAAGCGACCAAGCCTGATCAGCGCGCGACAGCCGGCCCTGCGCGCGACAACCGGCCTGCGCGCATCGTGTGGGCCTTTGTCCGCGCCAGCCGGGCCGCCTGGATGCGTGGGTGGTCTGCCGTGCGAGACGTCGAGCCGGGCTTCTGGCACAACTTGCGCGATGAACTGGGAGCGGGACGGCAGTGGGTCGATCGTGCGGTCGTGCTGGCATACGCCGCGTTGACCGGCGCGGTCGTCGTGGGCTTCACGTTGTTGGCGGAAGCGGCCAGCCACGCCTTCGAGGCGCTTCGAGGTGCAGCCGCCTGGGCGCCCTACGCCGCACTGTTGTGGACCCCTGCGCTCACGGTCGGCCTGCTGTGGTGGACGCGGCGGTTCGTCCCGGGCGCCGTCGGGTCGGGCGTGCCGCAGGTGGTGCGTGCACTCGAAGATGACCTGCCGCACGAGCAGCACGCCTGGCTGGTGTCGCTGAAGGTATCGCTGCAAAAAGTCGTGCTCGTGTCGGGCGGTCTTCTGGCCGGGCTGTCGATCGGTCGCGAAGGACCGACCGTGCAAGTGGGTGCGGGGGTCATGGTGCACGCGCGTCGCTGGCTCTCGCCCCGATCCGGCATCGACGCCCACGACCTGATGGTGGCCGGCGCAGCCGCGGGCATTGCCGCCGCGTTCAACACTCCCCTGGGTGGCATCGTCTTCGCGCTCGAACAGTTGTCGCGCCGCCGCAGCATGTCGCACAGTGCCTTGGTGATTTCCAGCATCGTGCTGGCGGGCCTGGTGTCGGTCTCGGTGTTTGGCAACCTCACCTACTTTGGTCGACTTCGGGTGCAGGAGTTGTCCTGGTCCCTCTTGGGCCCGGGACTGCTGGTGGCCATCGGAGCCGGGCTCGCTGGCGGGCTGTTCTCGCGACTGATCGTGCTGTCCTTGCGTGGCACACCTGATCGGTTCAGCCGATGGCGGTCGAGTCACCCCTTGCGTTTTGCTGCCGGATGCGCTGTCGCGGTGGCCGTCATCGGCATCGCCACAGGGGGCACCACGGCAGGCGCCGGATATGCGCCAACCCGCGCCATGCTGGAGGGGCATGCCGAACTGCCCGGGGTCTACACCCTGCTGAAGTTCTGTGCCACCTGGCTGTCCGCCTGGACCGGCGTACCGGCCGGCGTCTTTGCGCCGTCCCTGACCATCGGCGCAAGCATCGGGCGCGACATCGCACTGCTCACCGGCGTGGGTCCTGAAGCCGCCATTCCATTGATTGCACTGGGCATGGTCGGTTTCCTGTCGGCCACGACGCAGGGGCCGATCACGGCCTTCATCATCGTGATGGAAATGGTCTCGGGCCAGACCATGGTGCTCAGCCTGATGGCCTGCGCGTTGCTCGCCAGCGGCGTTTCACGCCTGGTGGCGCGGCCCATGTACGCAGAGCTCGCAGCGCTGTTTCTGACACCGCCACCGCAAGTCTCAACAGCCAGTCCACCGCAACGGCCGAGCGCGGCCTGACCACGGTCGACGAACTCATGGCTCGTTCAGCGCCGGACCCTTGACCTCGGCCTGTGCGTTGGGTGCAATCAAATGAACCAAGCCAGCGACTTGAGCGCAAATCCGGGACTCGGCACAATCCTGACTGTCGCGTGAAGTCTCAGAGCGCCCTATTTACATAGCCACAAATGCATGAGACATTGACAACTATGCACATGCATCCAACCGGGCAAGAAGATCCATCGACCCTCCCCTGCCGGGACCGCGCTGGTGAAGACCGTTCCGGCACATCGGCAGCCGCCGGCCCGGGCTGGCTGACGCGGGGCTGCGCCTTGTTTCTGGACTTTGACGGCACGCTGGTCGATCTTGCGCCCCGGCCCGACCTGATCGAGGTGCCCGCCCATTTGCCCACGCTGCTGTCGCAATTGCACACGCTGCTCGGTGGCGCACTGGCCATCGTTTCCGGTCGACCCATGGCAGAGATCGACCGGCAACTTCATCCACTCAGGATCTGCGTCGCCGGCGTGCACGGTGCCGAGCGCCGGTTTGCCGATGGCCACGTCAGGCGCATCCCCACCATGGCGCTCGACGAAGCGCTGGTGCCGATCGCGGCACTCTGCGCGCGGTACCCGGTGCTGCACATCGAACGCAAACCCGGGGCCATCGCGCTGCACTACCGCCAGGCGCCCGAACTCGAGGCGCAGTGCCTGGCGGTCATGGAGGACGCGCGCGACCGTGTCAAAGGCGTGGCGCTGCTGCGCGGCAAGATGGTGCTCGAACTCAAACCGAGTCAGGCCACCAAGGCGAAGGCCGTCGCGGACTTTATGGAGCGCAGCCCGTTCCACCTGCGTCGCCCGTGGGTCTTTGGCGACGACGTGACCGACGAGAGTGCGTTCGAGCACGTGCAATCGGTGGGGGGTGTCGCAGTGCGCGTCGGCGCGGGCGAGACGCTGGCCATGCACCGGCTGCCCACGCCGGCATCGCTTCACGCATGGCTGGAACACAACGTGGCACGGTTGGCAACGATGGAGGGTCAGCGCCCATGAGTCGCCTCGTTGTTGTCTCCAACCGCGTCGCCGACCCGAACCGGACCGCTGCTGGCGGGCTGGCCGTGGCGGTGGGCGCCGCGCTGGCGGCCACGGGCGGCCTGTGGTTCGGCGCGGCAAACCGTGTGGCCGACGGCGCTGCGCCGCGGCACGAAGGAGTCAAGCTGCAGCGGTCCGGTCAGGTGACGTTGGCTACCGTCGAGCTGAGCCGCGACGACCACGACAGCTACTACCATGGCTACGCCAATTCCGTGCTGTGGCCGGTGTTCCACGGCCGGCTCGATCTGGCGCAGTTCGATGCCGGCTACCTGGATGGCTATCGGCGCGTGAACCGGCTCTTTGCCAGCCGTCTGATGCCGCTGCTCAAGCCCGACGACACGATCTGGGTCCACGACTACCACCTGATCCCGCTGGCAGCCGAGTTGCGCTCGCTTGGCTGCCAGCAGCGCATCGGCTTCTTCCTGCACATTCCGCTGCCGCCGCCGCTGATCATGGCCGCAATCCCTGCACACGAGTGGTTGATGCGAGCGCTTTTTGCCTACGACCTGGTCGGCCTGCAGAGTGAGTCCGACGTGATGCACCTGCGCCGATACCTGGTCTCGGAAGCGGGCGCGGAACAACTCGGCGACGAACGATTCGGCGCCTTCAACCGCCTGCTGCGCGCCGGCGCCTTTCCGATCGGTATCGACGTCGAGGATTTCGAAGCACTGTCGCAGGCGCAGCCGGCGCAGCAGACCCTGGCGACCCTGCGCCAGCAACACGGTCACCGCGACCTGCTTGTCGGCGTCGATCGCCTCGACTACTCCAAAGGCCTGCCGCAGCGCATCCGCGCCTTTCGCAAACTGCTCGAGCGGCATCCGGACAACCGGGGGCGGGCCACCTTGATCCAGGTCGCAGCGCCGTCACGCGAGGCAGTCGACGCCTATGCCGACCTGCGGCGTGAACTCGAAGGCCTGTGCGGCTCGATCAACGGTGACTTCGGCGATCTCGACTGGATGCCGGTGCGCTACATCCACCGGGCGATTGCACGCCAGCGCCTGCCGGGCTTGTTCCGGGCGAGCCGGGTGGCCCTGGTCACGCCGCTGCGCGACGGCATGAATCTGGTGGCCAAGGAATTCATCGCCGCTCAGGATCCGGCAGATCCGGGTGTGCTCGTCCTGTCGCGGTTTGCCGGTGCCGCCGAGCAGCTGGGCGACGCCTTGCTGGTGAACCCCTACGACACCGAAGCCACGGCCGATGCGATTCAACGTGCACTGGACATGCCGCTGGACGAACGTTGTGTACGGCATCGCAGCCTGCTGGAGCAGGTGCGACGGCACGACGTGCACTGGTGGCGCAACACCTTCCTCGACACCTTGAAGGAGACCGGCTCGTGACCGAGACGCCTTTGCTGAGCACCTTGACGGACGGCTGGCTCCGCATGGGCGGTGCAGCCACAACGAGCTTGCGTGTCCTGCTCATCGTGCTGGCGGCCTGGATCCTGATTGGCGTATTGCAGCGGTCCATTCGTGCGTTCCGCATCCGCATCGCGAGCCGCTTTGACGACCGCGAAGCCGTGCAGCGGGCCGAGACCCTGGGGCGGGCATTCCGGTACCTGGCGGCCGTGGTCGTTTCACTGATCGCCGGCATGCTGGTGCTGGGCGAACTGGGCGTCTCGGTCGCGCCGGTGCTGGGCGCTGCCGGCGTTGTCGGGCTGGCCATCGGCTTCGGTGCGCAAAGCCTCGTCAAGGACTACTTCACAGGCTTCTTCCTGCTGCTCGAGAACCAGCTCCGCCAGGGCGATGTGGTCAAGCTGGGCGACCACGCGGGTCTCGTCGAGGAGGTCACGCTGCGCTTCGTGCGCCTGCGCGACTACGACGGCAACGTGCACTTCGTGCCCAACAGCGAAGTGAAGACGGTGGTCAATATGAGCCGCGGCTTCGCCCATGCCGTGATTGACGTCGGCGTGGCCTACCGCGAGAACACCGATGACGTGACCGCGCTGATGCGTGAAGTCGGGGCGCAGATGCGCGCAGACCCGGACCACGGACCCCGCCTGATGGATGAATTGGAAGTTGCCGGCGTCGAACGATGGGACGACTCGGCGGTGATCCTGCGCTGCCGATTCAAGTGTGCGCCGCTGCAGCAGTGGACGGTGCGGCGCGAGTACCTGCGCCGCCTGAAGCTGTTGTTCGACGCGCGCGGCATCGAGATACCCTTCCCCCACATGACGGTGTACGCCGGGCAGGACAAACACGGCCGGGCCCCGGCGATGCCGCTGCGGATGACCGCAGATGCTCTGGGGGAGCCGGCGCATACGGGCGCGGCGGTTACACCCTGAAAGCGGCAACGCGCGACTCGGAGGGCGCCCCACAGGCACTGGTGCACGCCGGCGCGTTCTGCCGCGCGCTGTGGAACGCTCGCTGTCCGGCGCCACGCTGCGGGCGTTCCAGCTGATCCAGCGCCTTCTGGATCGCCCCGCTGTCCATCAAACCCGTCGCGGCGTCGGCCCGCATCAGCAATTGCGGGTTGCCGATGACCAAGGCCATGACCACCGCCTGCACGGCGATGAAAGGCAGCACACCCCAATAGATATCGACTGTGCTCACCCCCGTCAGCATCTTGCCGCTGGCTTCGTCTCGGTGGGCCTGGGTCGGCGCCACGCTGCGCAGGTGGAACAGCGCAACTCCGAACGGCGGGGTCAGGAACGAGGTCTGCAGGTTGATGCCCACCAGCACGCCGAATCAGACCAAATCGATGCCCAGCTTGTCGGCCACTGGCGCCAGCGGTGGCAGCAGTGGCAGAAGGATGAAGGCGATCTCGAAGAAGTCGAGGAAAAGCCGAGCAGGAACACGGCGATGGTGACGAAGACCAGGAAACCCTTCGCGCCGCCGGGCAACTGGTCGAACAGGTGCTCCACCCAGTCCGGCCCGCCCCACGCCCTGGAACGTGAGACTGAACACGGTGGAGCCGATCAGGATGAAGAGCACGAAGCTGCTGAGCTTGACGGTGCCCAGCAAAGCCAAGCCGATCTCGTGCGCACGTGCTCGTCCACCAGCAGCACGTAGCCGGCCGCGCCCAGGAAAGCCAGCCCGAAGAGGTACCACGGCAGCTCGAGCATTGCGTTCGAACTCAGATCGAACAGCTTTCGACTGATCGCGTTGCCTGCACTGATGAACACGGCGAACAGAATCGGCCAGACCATCAGCCGCCCGAGGCGACGGTTGAGCGCGTCGACGGCGTCGACAGCGGCCAACATAATGCCCCAGAGCTTGCCCATCAGCGGCCCTTGAACAGCGGCGGTGGCGGCATCACACGAGCCGCGTTTGTCCGTAATTGCATTGGTCTCAATATATGATGGGGAACGGAAAACGGCAAGCGGCGGGCCAATCACGCTGGCGTGCGTTACGCAGAACAACAACCAGAACGAAGGAGATGACATGAACCTGAACGAACTGCTGTCGTCGATGCACTTTCCCGCGCCGCCCGACCAACTGTGGCTGCTGGCACTGGTTCTGGTGGCCGGCGCGCTGGCTGGCGAGGTCATCGCCCGCACGACGCGGCTGCCGCGTCTGGTCGGTTACACCCTGGCCGGTGGCGTCGCCGCCGCCGCAGGCATGGGTGTGCAGATGCCGCTGGACGGCAGCGCGCGCCTGGTCATCGATCTTGCGCTGGCCTTGCTGCTGTTCGAGATCGGATGCCGCGTGCGGCTGCGCTGGCTGCTGCGCAACCCGGGCTTGCTGGCCACCAGCCTGCTGGAGTCGGCGGTGGCCGCCGCTGCGGTCTACGTGGCCTTGTGGCAGCTCGGCCTGGAACCCGCCGCCGCCGCCGCGTGCGCGGTGCTGGCCGTGCCCGCCTCGGCGGCCGTGGCCGGACGCGTGGCGCAGGAACTGGGCGCCGACGGGCAGGTGACACAACGCATGACCCACCTGACGGCACTGAACACGCTGTACGGTGTGCTGGCGCTGGTGATGCTGAGCGCCGTGTTGCAGGCCGGCCGTGCGCCGCACTGGTTGCCGGCCTTGCAGGCACTGGGCACATCGGTGGCCAGCGCCCTGCTGCTGGCTGCGCTGCTGGGCGGCGCGGTGGCGCTGGTGGCGCGCCGGCTGGACCTGCGCAACGAAAGTGCCGTGCTGCTGCTGCTGGGCCTGGTGCTGCTGGCGGTGAGCGGGGCGCGCTGGGTCGGCGCTTCGACGCTGCTGGTGCCCCTGCTGGCTGGCATGCTGTTGCGCAACACCAGCGACCGACCCTGGGTGTGGCCACGCCACTTCGGCACCGCAGGTGGCGTGCTGGTGCTGCTGCTGTTTGTCGTCGTCGGCTCGGCTTGGTCGGTGCCGGTGCTGGCAGCCGGCGGCCTGGCCGCGCTGGTGCTGCTGCTGGCGCGCAGCCTGGCCAAGGGGCTGGTGGTGGTGGTGCTGAGCCGCTGGTCCAAGCTCAGCTTGCGCCAGGGTGTGGCGCTGGCCGTCACGCTGACGCCACTGTCGGCCACGGCGCTGGTGATGCTGAGCGAGCTGATGCGCGCCGAGCCCGGGCTCGGCGCCGCCGTCGCACCGATCGTGTTGACTGCGGTGGCGCTGGTCGAACTGGTGGGGCCGGTGGCGGTGCAGTTGGCGCTGCGTTTTGCCGGCGAGTTGCCTGGCACCAGCGCGAAGGAGAACACATGAGCCTCGGCACCTTTGCCACTTCGCGCGCGCTGACGCTGGGCGTGGAGCTGGAGCTGCAGATCGTCAACACACAGGACTACGACCTGGCGCCGCAGGCTGGCGACCTGATGCGGTTGATGAAGGACCGCAAGATCCCGGGCGATGTGAAACCCGAGATCACGCGCAGCATGATCGAAATGGCCACCGGCATCTGCAGCGACTTCGACCAGGTGCTTTCGGAACTGCGCGAAATCCGTGGCGCCCTGCTGGACAGCGCACGGCAGCTCGAGGTGGGCTTGTGCGGGGGCGGCACGCATCCCTTCCAACAATGGAGCCAGCAGCGCATCTACGAGACGCCGCGTTTCCATCAGGTGTCCGAGCTCTATGGCTACCTGTCGAAGCAGTTCACGATCTTCGGCCAGCACGTGCATGTCGGCTGCCCCGGGCCCGACCAGGCGCTGGTGCTGCTGCACGGCCTGAGCCGCTACATCCCGCACCTGATCGCGCTGGCCGCGGCTTCGCCCTTCGTGCAGGGCGAGGACACGGGTTTCAACTCGGCGCGGCTGAACTCGGTGTTCGCCTTTCCGCTGTCGGGGCGCGCGCCCTTCGTCCAGCGATGGGAGGACTTCGAGACTTTCTACGCCAAGATGACGCGCACCGGTGTGGTCTCCAGCATGAAGGACTTCTACTGGGACATCCGGCCCAAACCCGAGTTCGGCACCATCGAAGTGCGCGTGCTCGACACGCCGCTGACGATCGAAAAGGCGGCAGCACTGGCGGGGTACATTCAATGCTTGGCACGCTGGTTGCGAGTGGAACGGCCATTCGAGTTGAACGAGGATGACTATCTGCCTTACACCTTCAACCGCTTCCAGGCCTGCCGCTTCGGGTTGGATGGCACCTTCGTCGATCCCACGACGGGCGAACACCGCACGCTGCGCGACGACATCCGCGCCACCTTCGCCAAGCTGGAGGTGCACGCCATGGAGCTGAAAGCCGAAGAGGCGATCCAGATCCTGAAGCACGAAGTTGACGGGCTGGGCAACGACGCCGCCTGGCTGCGCCAATTGCACGCCCGCGAAGGCATGCTGGCCGAGGTGGTGCGCCAGCAGGCACGCCGCTGGGCAGGGCGCGAGCGGTGACCTCCCGTCCGCTGCGCATCGGCATGTCGGCGCGGCTGCTGCACCAGGCGCCCACCGAAATGGGGTTCCGCGGCAAGACACTGCAGTACCTGGAACAGTCGGTGGCGCACTGGATCTTGCGGCACGGCGCGGTGGCGCTGATGGTGCCGACGCTCGGGCTGGACGCGGAAGTGGCGCGCCGCAAGGTGTCGGTGCGCGAGTACGCGGAACTGCTCGACGGGCTGGTGCTCCAGGGCGGTGCCGACGTCAGCCCCCGAATCTACGGTCAAGCGCCGCTGCACCCGGCCTGGGCCGGCGACCCGGTTCGGGATCGTTACGAGATCGAGCTGATCGAAGGCTTTCTGCAACTGGGCAAACCGCTGCTGGGCATCTGCCGCGGCTGCCAACTGCTGAATGTCGCCTTTGGTGGCAGCCTGATCCAGGACCTGCCCTCGCAGCGCCCCGATGCCCATTCTCACGTCGATGCGGCAATGTACGACGAGCACCTGCACGGCATCGAATTCGTTGCCGGCTCGCGCCTGGCCGCCCTGTACGGGCCGGACTGCGTCCCGGTCGTCAACAGCATCCACCACCAAGCCATCGACCGGCTGGGCGGCGACCTGACCATCGAGGCGCGCTCCGTGGGCGACGGCGTTATCGAAGCCATCCGCGGCATCGGCTCGCTGGCGGTGTCTGGCGTCCAGTGGCACCCCGAGTTCCATGGCAGACACTCGGACCGGCTCGACCCCGAGCCCCTGATGAAGGACTTCCTGCTCGCGGTGCACAAGAGAGCGGCCGAATGACGGCCGCCGATGCCGCCGCATCGGGCGCTGCGGCCGCCGCCACGCTGGACAACGGTCCGATGGTGCTGACGCAAGTGTTCCCGACCGGCTGGCCGCACGCCAATGCGCTGGTGGTCTTCGGCTTGCTGCGGGCATTTGGCGTGCTGGGCCGTCTGCTGGCGGCCAGGGCGCGGTGGTTGCCGTCGATCACCGGCTTCATGATCCTGGGCCTGCTGGTCGGACCCAGCGGTCTGGGGCTGCTATCTCCGCAGGCGCTGGGCGATGCACGTGTGCTGGTGGACATCGCGCTTGGGTTGATCCTGTTCAAGCTGGGCGTCACGCTGCACCCGGTGAAGGCCATGCGCAACAAACGCCTGCAGGTCACCAGCCTGGCCGAAAGCCTGGTCACGTTTGCGCTGATCCTGGCGCTGATCCTGGCGCTGATGCTGGCGCTGATGCCGGCCGTCGACGCGCCCACCGTGGTGGCGGTGCTCGCTGCGGCAATCGCGGTCTCGTCGTCTCCTGCGGTGCTGATCCACGTCGCCGAAGAACTGCGCGCCAAAGGGCCCGTGGCCAAGCTGGGAACGGTGTACCTTAGCGGCTTTGCGTTCCAGGTCCCGCAGCGGCAGAGTCTGGCCTCGGGCATGCTGCTCATTCCGATGGCCGGCCTGGTCATCGGCCTGGCGCAGACCATCACGCAGTTGATGCGCGAACTGGGTTCGCGTGTGGCCGCCATCGTGCTGGCTGCGGTGGCGGTGTTCGAGACCATCGGCCCGCCGATTGCCGCGCTGGCGCTGCGCATGGCTGGCGAGGCGGGCAAGGCGGACAGCGCCAACACAAAGGCGGCACCGCCGCAGGTGCAGGTGCAGGTGCAGG
>Ga0105048_10010070_pt1 | contig 14986 bp, 11 predicted proteins | sample MAT05_FD_78382 | JGI IMG/M metagenome (GOLD analysis project Ga0105048, IMG submission 78382) | Freshwater microbial communities from Lake Fryxell liftoff mats and glacier meltwater in Antarctica - MAT-05 | ecosystem: Environmental > Aquatic > Freshwater > Ice > Liftoff microbial mat | place... | reverse complement strand
GTTTACGGAAACCACACGCGAGAAGCTCGCACTGGGCGTGAAGCCGGCGGCGCTGAAATCAAGGGTGACGTCAGCGTCGTTCAGCGGGTCGTTGTTGACCAGCACGATCGTGGTTCGGCCCGTGACGGGATCACGGAAGCTCGAGACGTTGACGCTGGACGAACTGGAGGTCGCGCCCAGGACCCTGTCGCCCGGACGGGCGAATTTCGAAGTGTGCTGGATCGCAAAGGCCTTGGGAGTCGGCACGCCGTTGACGTAGAGCGACGAGGTTCCTCCGATGCCGCCGGTGAAGGCGTCGACGGACGGGCTGTTGAATTGCCAGTAAAGATAAGCCGACGCATCAGTTTGGTTGACGACTTGCGAGAGGTAATTGGCGTCGTTGAGCGCGCCTTGCCAGGTCGGCTGTTCGCCTGAAATTTCGCTGAACCACGTGCCTTTGTTGCTCGGGCCAAACAGGTTGATGTAGTTGGCTAGCTGTCCCGGATCGATGCGGTGCATGCTGAATCGACCGAGATATGAAAGGGCTTCCTGGTCTTTGATCGAACCTTCGCTAAGCCAGTAGGAACGGAAGACATCGCCGCCGCCGAAGTCCTCGGGGATGGTGAGCGGGACGTTCAGGCCCTCGCGTTGAAACTTTCGTCCGACGGCGATGACGGTCTCGCGCAGTTCGGCTGGGGAAAAATAGGTTGAGGGGTAGAACTCTGTGAAGGCTGGCTCGTTCTGCAAGCTGACCTGCGTGATGTCGATGTTGTAATCGCGTTTCGCGGAGATGACGATCGAACTGATCCACTCTGCAAACTCGGCGCGATTGTCGTCGCGAAGCGTGCCGCCCAAGTCGTGCGACTGATTCGTCTTCATCCATGCGGGCGGGGAAAACACCGAGAGCAAAACGCGAAGCGGGGTGTTGAGTCGGGCCTGCATCGCCTGGGCCATCTCGAAGTAGGGCCTGAGCACGGCGGTGTCGATCTTCGTCCAGTCGTAAACGTCCGGGTCGTTGTTGTCGTTGACGATCTCTGTCCGGCTGCTGGCGGGAATGCGAAGGAAATTCGCGCCCAGGTCTTTCACAATCGAGTCGATGTAGGCGGGATCGCTATAGGGCGTCTCGAAGGCATTAAATGACGCGCCGAATCCTTCCCATGTTTGTCCGAACTGGCCTGCGGTGATATTCGCAGAAACCGCGACGCTCATGAGTCGGCGATCTTCGAGTTTTTCGATGGTCGTTGAAATCCGTGGTAAGGCCGACTTTTGAGTACGTGAGGACGTGACGGGGGAACTGCGTTTTGATTTGAGCGAGAACTCGAACTTTGACAGATACGTCATGAATTAGACCTTCGAAAAATGCGACAGACTGCGATGGTGGGCGAACGTCATGCCTACCCAGCTCCCTCGTCGACTGCGCCGACGCACGGGCTGCGAGTAGAAACATTATTGGCCCCTGCACCGCCACGCAAGGCGAAAGTGAAGCGGGTCAGGCAATATCTGCACGCCCGAGAACTTGCGTTTTGGCAGGAACTTGCCCACAAATCGCGGCCGCCGTTCAGGCGTAAGTGTCTTTTTGAAAATAGTTTAGGATCGAAACAACAAGGCAAATCGAGGCGAATATCGACGCCCGCACAAGCGTCGCGGGGCCGAGCGGCTCGGGCTCGCCCAGTGTTACGCACCCGCAAGGCGCTGTGACGCCCGCGCGGATCGCCATGGCTTGTGCGACGACAAATATCAAGGCCAGCAGCAAGGCGCAGAGACTCGCCTTACGCCTGCTCGCGCCGACGATTAGTGCCGCGCCCAAGACGACCTCGGCCGAGGGGATCAGCGCCGCGACCAACATCCCGACGTGCGGCCCGACCAGTTCATAGCCGTACACCGCATCCAGAAACGCGGCGGGGTTGTAAAGCTTCATCGTCCCGGCGAAGCACAGCACGAGCCCGACCACGCACTCGAGACCGCGCGTCAATTTACTCATCGGCTTATTGATCATCGCATCGATCCTTCGTCCGCGGCATCGACTGACGAGCGACCGAGTGCTTCTTCGACAAGGTCCAAAGCAGAAGGATCGCGCTGGATGAGTCTCACGTTCATAAAACCATCTTCGACCAGCTCGACCGCGACAAGGCGATCGAGTGAGCACCCTTTGGCGTCGCAGTAGACGATCATCGGAATCTGCGTCAGATCAGTCTTCGGCGGGTCGACCGCGATCCCCGCCGACATGAGGCGGCGTTTTCGCTCGAACGTGGAAAGCCCGGCCGAGATGTTGAGCGCGCCCTTGATGTGCAATTGTTCGAACTGATCGGCGGGTCGGGCGTCGATGAGCACGGCGGCTTGTGACTTGACGAGATCAATCACCCGCTCGGCCGACAGACGCTCGAAGAACGAGGCGACGTGCTTCTGACGCACGCGCGCCAGACCTGCATGGTCCTGAGGTAAACTGCTACGTGATGCGACCATCGAGAGGGCAGTAATGACGACGAAGAGGAGCGGCAACAATAGTGCGGAGCCTCGAGAGCCACGAGAGCGGGATGATCTGATGATCGACGCACCGCCGAACGCGACGGCGACAAGCAGTAGGGTGGCCAGAGTGGGCTCGAGCATGCCGACTATCGTTGATCGATCTTCGTCAAAATTCCAGCGTGATGTCGAAGACCGTTGTAAAAGCCTATTTATTTAAACTCAGGTGCTTGAAAACACGCCGGCAAACTCAAGCAATCAAACTCAGGCGACTTTTTTGGGCGCGGGCTCGATATCGAGCCTTAGGCACTGTTCGCTAAGACGCTGAACAACCATTTTAAACAGGTCCATCGGCACATGCTCATCGATTTGCAAGACGACGCTCGACGCGGTTTGTGAGAGCAAATCGAAACCGCAAGCGGTCGCGCTGCTTTTGAGTCTGATTGCGAGCATGCGGATGGTTGCGGCGTCCCCAAGTTGCAGCGCCTGTAGGAGCTTCTCAGAATTGGAGCGTGCCCCGCGAACCACTTCTGCGATCATGGGCTTGAGGTCGCCGACTGCGGCAAATCGTGAGTGAATTTTCGACTTCTTGTCCTCATTGAGGATATTTTGAAGCGTGGAGATGAGCCTCTTGGACGAGACCGGCTTGCTGAGCATGTGGTCGTGACACACACGCGCCAAACTCTTCAGCATCGACTGATTTGTTTCCGCACTGATGCCGCAGGCAGGAGCTACCACGCCCGCCGCTCGTAGGCCTGCGATTACTTTATCGCGGGTCATGTTGCCTAAGTTGGCGTCGCACAGGATCAGGTCGATCGGAGTGCCTGATCGGGCCAGTTCGATCGCAGATTCGAGCGTCGCCGCAGCGTGGACGTTGACCTTGGTTTTGCTGAGAAGATGCCTGATCAGATCCGTATCAAGTTGAGAATCATCGATGAAGAGCAGGTTTGCGGTGAAGTTTTCGGGATCGACGGGTTCCGGCTCGATGTCGACACTTCCCCCAACGACGAAGCTGTCGAGCCTGACCGGCTGCGCGAATTCGAGGAGTGCGACATGGTGCAATCCGACCGCGTGCTCGCACTTGACAATTTTTCCCTCGATCCGCTTTTCAGTGCCCATAAGATCGCGGAGCGAGATGAACACGCGCGTTCCAGTGTATAGAAATAGCGGTGATAGAAATGCGACGTCTTTGAAGCCCAGACTCTCAGTCGTCACCATTTTAGCGCGGATTCCCGCTGAGTTGGTGTCGCCCTGAATTTCCAATCGGCAATCACGATTGCGGAAGATGAACCGATCCTGCTTGCCGTAGAGACGTTCGAAAAATCGTGACTGGTACAGCCGCTCGACGATCGCCTCGGGCGTATCCTGTACGGCCAGGGCCTCTTTACCAGACATGGGTTTTGCACTTCCAGGGTGATTCACATGAATTCAATCGGCAATTGCGGCCCCGCTCTTTGCGGAGCGTCCGATTTTGATCTTCGTTTGATCAAACAAACCGAGTCCGAATAACGCCAGGGCCGTACACATCATGGCGAAGACGACAGCGAGCCAGGGCGGGATCGGTGCGTGGTGGTCCGGTAATTGGATGAGAGAGGGATCGTCAGACCAGAAGTCGACCGAAGCTTTCGCGGTTTGTGCCGCACCATCGCGCGTCGAAATGCGGCCGAGCGATGCGACGTCGGAGCCGACGAACACGAACTCACTACCGGGCGAGGAATTGAGTCCGATCGAGGTGAGCTCTCTTGTTTGGCCGTTTGGCGAGACCTCCAGCGCTACGGCGCGGCTGACCGATCGCGATTCGGCCAGCACAGGGTCGTTGTCGCGCGATTCGAAAAGGTCGGGGCCGATGCGCACCATGCTGACGCGCCTTGAGCCGCTCAAAGATCGCAATTCGGTGACGACTTTATTCGCGGGCGCGATCTGCCTCGCGTCGGCGGTGCGAAGTTGGAGCTTGTTAAGCGAGAGCATGGCCAGCTCGAACAATTCGGGCGTGCGCATCGCCCCGGCCGCCTCGCCGATCAGGCCGAGCACGGCGCTGTCGACCGTCCCGGCGACGCTTAGCACTTGCCCCAGTCCGCGTCGCCAAGACGCCATGCGAACAGTCTGCTTTGCGTCCGTCGCGATCGTCCTCGCGCCACTTCGCGGCCAGACTTCCAGAGGCGCATCGCGCAGGCTTAGGTCGCCGAGTGAGGCGAATTCATCCGATGTTGCGGCGTCGATTTTCGCAACGACATCCACGCGCGATCGCGACGCAGCCGAGTCACTCTCAGTCGCGATGTTTGAAATGCGGTCTGTAAAAAGTTCCGGCGTGGTTTTGACTTTTTGCCCGCCGGAATCAATTGCGAGTTTTGACAAAACAGTGTCGGGCGAATCGTCGCTCGATGTTGAGAGGATAGACAATTGAATTTGCTTGTCTGTCACAGAGCGGGCGAGCAGGCCGAGCTCGGGATCCAAGCCCCGGCCGATGGAATCGGTGATGAGGATCAATTTCGCGGGAAGGCCTGGCGTGTGCTGGTCGATGATGGTGCGGAGCGCGGGGACGAGGTTCGTCGGGCCGCCGGGGAGGACTTTGTCGAATGATGAACGGGAGATGGAGCTGGCGTTTGTGGCGGTGGTGATCCAGCGAAAGTCGCGAGCGAACACGCCGACGCGCACGAAATCTTCGGGCGGAATTTTGATAAGCGAGGCTGAGATGCTATCGAGCGCGAACTCGTATGCCGGTGCGCCGCCTTTGGTCGGCTGTGCCATGGACCCGGAGACATCGACCAGAAAATACCAGATTTGTCGCGCTGTCGGCGGGTCGAGCGAAAGGGGTGAGAGTGTGACGAGCGGCTGGTCGCGATTCGAGCGCGACGCATCACGCGGGTTTGGTATCGTGAGCAAAAGTGTGCCGCCGAAGTCTGTCACGAATTTTTCCAGCGCCTGTTGTTGCGACAAGTTGATCGGGCCTGCGAGCGCGTCGAAGACGACCGTCGTAGTCTGTGCGTATCCCGCGAGATCAGTCGGAAGCGAATGCGGTTGGACGAGTCGATATCCTCGCGGGGCCGGGCCTTCGCCGACGAACCAGAGCGGGTCGGACGATGTCACGCTGCTGGGCGAGGACATGGTGTCGTTCTCGGGCCAGCGGTCGCGCGAAGACGGAAGCAAAGTCGCGCGGAGAGAATCAACGGAATCGACAACGATCGTGGATTCGCCTGATTTTACCGGCAACACATCCGTGCCGGTCGGCAAGACGACTTCGAGGTCCGTCGCGCCAGAAGTGTTGACGATGTTGATGTGAGAACGCGTGCCCAGGTGCTGGACCGACACGATTCGGCCGTCGCGCGGCGAGGCGAGTTGTGCATCCTGCAGCGCAAGCATCGGCACACCCTTCGGCCAGGTGCTTGTGTCGAGTCGACCGTCGCTGAGCAGGAGAGCGAGATCAAAAGACGTAAAGGGGAGTCGAAGTTGTGCGTCCTGTTCATGATCGACGGAGACGCTTTCGAGCGAGATGGATTCGCCCCCGGGCGAGACGAGCGTGACATCTGCCCGGCGACTTAGTCTGTCGAGCCACGCCTTGAGTCGCGAAGGATCGCGATAATCGGCGGGGCGAGTCGAGCCCGATCGATCGACGATGACGACGACGGTGGGCTTGATCTTTAAAATCTCAAATTGTGACAGCGACAACACCAGCAGGAACGCACCAAGCAGCAAGAGCGTCGGCCCATACAAACGATTGAAACCAGACAGCGTGAAATCAGGGCGAGAGTTGAGTCGTTGCGAAACGAATACGATCGCGCCGAGGAGGGTGAGCAGAATGAAGATGAAAAGGGTGATCGGCATAACGCTCTGACGTGCTATCATGCCGCCGAATGGACGCAAATGCGCGGAGCAATCGGGCAGGAGAAAAGTCGGGCCAAAACGTTTACTGGCGTTTTTGCTTTGGAGTTCTGATCTTGCTCTCGATCATCACACTCGGCAGCGGGTGTGAGACGAAGGATCTTCACGAGGATCAGTCAGCGGAAGCGATAGGCGCTGAGTTGCTGGTGAAAGACGATCGTGCAATTGGAGAGCAGCACAAGCTCGCCGCGAAAGAAGAGGCCGTTCGGTCGAAACAGACAGCCGAAATTGTGTCGAGTGCGTTGTCGGGTCAGGCTTCGAATCTGATTAGTAAATTGACGCTCGGCACGTCGAACGAAGGCAGGCTGATCGAGTATTTCCGGATTGATCCGCCCGGTGTTTCGAGTGGGAAAAAGAATGGCGGAGTGATTCTGATTTTTGCGGGTATTCACGGCAATGAACCGACGACGACGGTCGTTGCAGAGAAGCTGGTCCAGTTGTTGACGGCCGAGCCCGGACTGCTTGCCGGTGTGAAGTCAACGCTGGTGATCATCCCGGCGATGAATCCGGACGGCCTTTATCGGAAGCGGCGGACGAACGCGCGTGGTGTCGATTTGAATCGAAATTTTCCGGCACAGAACTGGAAGCCGACGCCTCGCGGGATGGCCTGGACCGGGCCGAGCGCACTGTCGGAACCGGAATCGACCTTGCTGCACGGGTTTGTGAACGAGCAGAAACCGAAACGAATTCTGAGCATTCATTCGATTTCGCGTGGGCGTCACGGCGTTAATTTCGACGGCCCGGGGCTGGAGATTGCGCAGGTCATGGCGAGGGCGAACGGGTATAGGGTTCTGGAGACAATGGGGTATCCGACGCCGGGCAGTTTCGGATCGTGGGCGGGCGTGGATCTGCAGATTCCAACGATCACGCTTGAATTGATATCCGCGCAGCCGGGCGAGGGGGCGTGGGAGGACAATAAGAAAGCGATCTTGGCGTTCATTCGATCTGAATGATTCGTAACGACTATGCGGCGTGTAAGGCCGATGATTAGGCTTTCAAATCGGGCTAAAGTTAGCACGGGTTTCCATCGGTAATGGCGTGTGGTATGTTTCATGGCTCTATAAAAATAACTCATGAAAGACCAACTCATTCTCATCACCGGCGCGGGCGGATTCATTGGCGGTGCACTCGTCGCGGACCTTCGCAAGCAAGGCTACACCAACCTCCGCGCGGTTGACGCAAAGCCGATGCCGTATTGGTATCAAAAGTTTGACGACGTCGATAATCGCGTGCTGGATTTGAATAAGCGGGATGCGTGTTTTGATGCGGTAGAAGGCGCTCACACGGTCTTCAATCTCGCTGCGAACATGGGCGGGATGGGTTTCATCGAGAAAAATAAAGCGCTGTGCATGCTGAGTGTGTTGATCAACACGCACCTGCTGCAGGCGGCGCATCATCACAAGCTCCCGGGTCGATTCTTTTATGCGTCCAGCGCCTGCGTTTACAACGGCGATAAGCAGAAGAACTCGGATGTGACGGCTCTGAAGGAAGAAGATGCTTATCCCGCTCTGGCGGAAGACGGTTACGGCTGGGAAAAACTCTTCAGCGAGCGGATGTGCCGACACTTTATGGAAGACTATGGCATGACGTGTCGCGTAGCGCGGTTCCACAATGTCTACGGCCCTTCGGGCACGTACGACGGCGGCCGCGAAAAAGCACCCGCCGCGATTTGCCGCAAGGTCATTCTGGCGAAGCAATCGGGCGAGCATGACATTGAAATCTGGGGCGACGGCGAACAGACGCGATCGTTCATGTACATCTCCGATTGCGTCAAAGGCCTTCAAGACATCACCAACTCGAACATTCTCGAGCCGATTAATCTCGGTTCGAGTGAACTCGTGTCGATCAATCAGCTCGTCGATCTCGCAGAAGAATTCGGGCAGATCAAGCTCAAACGTCAATACAACCTTGACGCCCCCAAGGGCGTTCGCGGCCGAAACAGCGACAACACCTTGATCCACAAGCATCTGCACTGGGAGCCCAATGTAAAGCTCCGCGACGGTCTGGAAAAGACGTACAAGTGGATTCACGATGAGATCGCCAAGGGTGGCAAGAGCGTGGTCAATTTGACCTAAGCGAACGATTTCGAGGTATTTGGGTCAATCACACAATTGGTTTCTAAGTGATCGGAGCCGAGCATGGGCCTGAGTCTTGTTTCTGTGTTGCACTTTGTCTGGCGCAACGGTCAGCGCTTCAAATTCAACCTGCTGCCAAATCACTTCTACTCAGATACGCCAGACCTGCGGCACTTGTCTTCGACCTCCTACTGGCGACAGCGTTACGACACTGCACTGGTCAACGGCGGCGACGTTGATCAGCAATTGGCTCGACTAAAACAGGTGGTCGGAGATCAGGCCGGACGATTCACCGATTATTCCGTGTGGCAACAAGCCGGGAAGGAGAACGGCGAGATCGGCTACGGCCCGATCGAAGCGCTCGCGCTTTATTGCGAAATTCTTCATCATCGACCGGCCCGCATCGTTCAGGTCGGTTGCGGAGTAAGTACAGCACTCATCCTTCGCGCGGCCCACGAGGCAGGATACACGCCCCAAATCACCTGCGTTGAGCCTTACCCGACCGAATATCTCCGACGCCTCAGCACCGAAGGAAAGATCCGACTCATTCCCGAGATCGCTCAAACAGTCGACAGAAATCTGTTCACCCTGTTGACGGCTAACGATCTTTTGTTCATCGATTCGACTCACACAATTAAAGTAGGCTCCGAAGTTGTCCGACTCATCACGGATGTATTGCCCCGACTTAACGCGGGCGTGCGAGTCCATTTTCACGACATTACCTGGCCCTTCGATTACGGCAGCGGTATCCTCGACAATTCGATATTTTTCTGGCGAGAATCAACCTTGCTCTGGACCTTCTTGATCCACAACAATAAATACCGTATCGACTATTCAATGTGGATGCTTCACGCTGATCGGGCACAGGAAGTTATAAAACTCTTTCCGTGCTACAACCCTCGAGTGCTAAAGGACGGGCTGGAACAATCTCACGAGGGTGACATTCCAAGCAGTGTCTTCCTTGTCGTTCAGTGAGTAGTCGATAGTAATGCGGCTGGAAGCACCCCGGTAGACCAGACAATGGTCCTGACAATAGTCTCGACAATTGTCTAGAGAATGGATCAGGAGTGTGGGGCCGACTCTGACGAATGAATTTCGATTACATTGCCTTTAAGAATCGTCATCCTCTCGCAGGTGTATGTGCCCGACCCCGCATCGGTCGGGCAGCACGTTCACGACCTCGCCGCCGAGCTCGTTAAGCGGGGGCACGAGGTTGTCGTTTATTGCTCTTCGCGTGGGTATGACAAGCCCGAAAATCGCTACCCGCGAAGCGAAATTATCGACGGCGTAAAAGTGCACCGCTACTCCATGCCGGTCTTTAGCAAGACCAACATGCCGCTGCGAATTTTCGGCAGCGCCTGGGCGATGATCGCACTGTTCTTCAACGCGCTCTTCACCTCAAAAACTTCGCTCATCTTCTACAGCACCAGTCCGCCTCTGGTGGGAGTCATCGCAACTCTCGTCGCGGGATTAAAACGCGTGCCGAAAGTCTACTGGGCGATGGACCTCAATCCCGACCAGCTCCTGGCGATGAAGAAGCTGCGAGAGGGTTCTGTAACGCACACGTTCTTAGAAACCGCCAACCGATTTGTCCTGCGCGGTGCAGATCTTGTGATTGCTTTGGACAGGTTTATGGCAGACCGGATCAGGATCAGGCCCAACATCCACGCGGAGCTGCTCGTGCTTCCGCCGTGGTCGCACGAAAAAATTGATTCGCCGCTGTCTCACGCCGACAATACATTCCGTGCAGAGCACGGGCTTGTCGGGAAATTTGTCGTGATGTATTCCGGCAATCACACGCCCGCCAATCCGCTGGACACGCTCCTTCAGGCGTCTCTGGCTTTCAAGGACGACGACCAAATCCGTTTTCTCTTCGTCGGCGGTGGAAGTGGCAAGCCTCAGGTCGAAGCTCACATCAAAGAACACGCGCTGAAAAACTGCATCAGCCTTCCTTATCAGCCTATCGCGGTACTTCGTCAATCGCTCAGTGCCGGCGACGTGCACGTCGTCAGCCTGGGCAGTGAAATGGTCGGCATCATCCACCCGTGCAAGGTCTATGGCGCGATGGCGGTCGCGAGGCCTGTATTATTTTTTGGCCCTTCCCCGAGTCACATCTCTGATCTGATTGATGCGAATTCGTTTGGCGTGCACGTGAACCACGGCGACGTCCGCGGCGCGGTCGATGCAATTGACGCCTTGCGGTCTCAAGACCTCGCCGAAATGGGCAGGATCGCTCAGGAGACGCTCCGGGCCGGGCTCGATAAATCGACGCTGTGCGGAAAAATGGTCGACCGCATCGAAGCCGTCATGGATCGTGCTGGTTTACACAGCGACATGACGCCCGGGGCCTAGTGCTGTGTCACACCTTGATTTCAGGTCCCACACGAGATTTCACTTACGCAGTTAGAACATCGGTCAAAGACCGGGGGCGCCGACGTTTTAATGAAGGCGCGGGTCTCCGACCTGTGCAGTAATCATTCCGTAGTCATCCGCTATTTTGGGTGTGTTACAGCTAGGTTTCGTTCACTTCACCACAACTTTGCCCTTCATTCTCGGTCGATAGTCGCACGAGTAATTGAACGTCCCTGATTTTTCGAACCTCCGCGACCATGTCTGTCGGGGCTTCAGGTTCCCGCTCGATGGGCCTTCGCTGAAAACGATTTTATGGTCCCGGTCGTCCTGATTAGTCCAGACGACAGAATCGCCAGCGTCGATCGAAACAGAACCCGGGCTGAATTGAAGGTCTTTGATAGACACAGTCGTGCGATTCGAGGGTGCGAGCAAGAAGCAGGACAAAAGTCCGACGGCGAGGATGTGCGACCTCCGTAGCATCATGTGTTAGTATATCGTCAACCGATGTCAGAAAAGATCATTCGCGATCCGGTTCATGATTTGATCGTCTTCCGCACGGACGATCCCATCGACGCACTGCTTTTTAATCTCATCAACGCCGCCGAGTTTCAGAGGCTGCGCCGAATCAGGCAGTTGGGCATGGCCAGTCTGACTTATCCGGGTGCCGACCATTCGCGATACTCGCACAGCATCGGCGTGATGGAGACTGCGCGGCGGATTCTCGAACGCCTCGCCACACAAGCCTCGATCAGTGTCGACGACCGACGGGCGTTTTTATGTGCGGCCCTTTTGCACGACCTGGGTCACGGCCCGTTCTCGCACGTCTTTGAACGCGTCACCGGAGTGAACCACGAACTCCTGACCGCCCGCGTCATTCTCGACCCGCAGAGCGAAATCCATCAACTGCTGATTCGCGCCCATCCATCCCTGCCCGAGGATGCGGTCGCGATTCTGCAGAAACGATATCCCGTGCGATTCCTTTGCGACGCCATCAGCAGTCAGCTCGACGCGGATCGGCTCGATTATCTGCTGCGTGATGAGCACATGACCGGCGCGGGTTACGGCGGGTTTGATCTGCGATGGCTGGTTCAAGCGATGTCTGTCGACCCGAACTCCGGACGACTTGTCGTGCTGCCCAAGGCCGTCAGCGCGGTCGAAGCCTACCTGCAGGCGCGCTACCACATGTATCGCAACGTGTATTTTCACAAGGTCGTTCGCAGTGCAGAAGGAATGCTCAAGCTCGCGCTCAAGCGGGCGCGAAGGCTCGTCGTGCAGGACCGACTCGACTGGCCCGGTCCCGGCAGCGCGGTCGGTGCAGCGCTGGCCGGGCAGCGACTGTCGATTAAGCAGCTCGTCGAGCTTGACGACGTGTCGCTCGTACAGTGCTTCAAGGCATGGTCCGACGGCCCGGATCAAACTCTCGCGCGGCTGTGCAAGGGTTTGCTCTTCAGAAAACTTTACAAGTCGATCGACGTGACAGGCTGGGGCGAATCGACTTTCGAAGTCGCCCGCGCGGCCGTCCGCGAAATGGGCGGCGACGAAGAGTACGACGTGTTCTACGACGAGCCGCGTGATACGCCTTATCCGATCTCCGACAAAACCGACGACGATCAGGGCAAGGGAATTTTCGTTCTGGTCGGCAGTGAACTCGTCAACCTTGCACAAATGAGTCCGATGATCGAATCTCTCAACCGCCAACTAATGTTCCGCCGCATTCATGTGCCGCAGGAGTATCGGCTGGCGGTGTCGAATCGCGTGTTTGGTGTGAGTGCGTCGAAGGCGGATGTTTAATAACTCAGGGAATGAACCGAGGAATCGAAAGAATCTAAATCATGTCGAATTCAATAAAATTACTGTCGCTCGCGGTGGCCGCAATCGGCCTCGCCTTCGTATTGCCACTTACACAGCTCCACGCCGCCCCGGCCGAAGTGCGCGGCACATGGCTTACCACCACCGCCAACGATGCGATCTCCTCGCCCGCAAAGTCTGAAGAGACCATGAAAACGCTGCGCGACATGGGCATGAATGTCGTCTACGTCGAGTGCTGGAAGAACGGATACACCGAATTCCCCAGCGAGGTCATGAACAAACTCATCGGCATCCCGATGAAGATCAACAACACGCCAAAAGAACTCCAGCGCGACCTTCTTCTGGAGACCGTCAACCAGGCACACCGCAATCAACTGCTGGCGATTGCGTGGTTCGAGTACGGTTTCATGGCGTCGTTCAAAGACACGCAGAACGAGCTTCGGGCACTCGCCCGGGAAAAGGGGTGGCTCACACTCACAAAGGACGGCGCAGAAGTTGCGAAGAGCAACCCGTTCGTGTGGCTCAACCCGCTGCACCCTGAGGCGCAGCAGCTCATTGTCGATCTCGTCGTCGAAGCCGTGCAGAAATATGACCTCGATGGCATTCAACTCGACGACCGAATCGCCATGCCCGTCGAAATGGGCTACGACGAATTTACCCGAAAACTTTACGCCAGCGAACACAACGGCCAACAGCCGCCCGACGATTTTAAAGACCCGGCATGGATCCAGTGGCGCGCTGATAAGATCTCGGTGTTTTCACTCCGCTTCGTAAAAGCAGTCCGTGCGGCCAATCCGGATCTGATCATCTCGGTTTCGCCCGCGCCCTATCCGTGGTCACTCGAAAATTACGCCTGCGACTGGATCGCCTGGACGAAGTGGTGCTACTGCGGCGGAAGCGTGTGGGATGAATATGTTCCGCAGACCTATCGCATGAACTTCGAGGCGACCAAGAGGAGCATCGACGAGCAGATCTCCCACATCGGCGAAAAGCGTAATGAACTGATCGCCGGCATTCGAATCGTCGGCGACGGCCCTGACATGCCCATTGATGACCTCCTGAAATCGATCGAGCACACCCGCGAAACCAAAATCGGCGGTCACGTTTTGTGGTTCAGTCGCGGCGTTCTTGAAGTTTATCCAAAGGAACTCAAGGCGTTCTACGACGTTGCCAAAAACGGGCAGGCACCTCATCCGTTCAAGCCCGGCGACTGGCGTCCTGCGCCCATCGTCGCCACACGCGACGGAGATGCGTTCGTCGTCTCCATCAAGGATCAGCGCCAATACAAGGTACTTGCACGGGTCAATGGCGTATGGATCCAGCGTCTGACACAGAACTTCGCTCCGGGCAATCATCGATTCATCGAAGGCCCGGAAACGACGGCCGTCGAAGTCCTGGTCGATCGCAGGCCGTAATAATTCAGCCCAGCCGAAAATATGAATACAGCACATCTCAAGCTCTCCGGCTTCGCCGATGAAATCTCGCCAGAGATTGATCAGCAAATTCTCGTCGCAAGGCAAGTCGGTCTCACGCATTTTGAGCTTCGATCCGTGGGCGGCGCGAACGTGCTCGCGTTCTCCAAGGACCAGCGCAGCGAGATTCGAAACAAGCTCAACGCCGCGGGGCTGGGTGTGGTCAGCATAGGCAGCCCGTGCGGAAAAATGCCCATCGACACGCCGCGCGAGAAGTTACTTGACATGTTCAAGGTGGCCGTCGATCAGGCACAGTTTTTCAATGCGCCGCTTATTCGGGTCTTCTCGTTCTACCCGCCGGGCGGAGAAGGAAAGGGTCCGATCGAGCCACACAAGGATGCGGTTATTGAACTCATGCACGCACAGAGCGTTCTGCTGGAAAATACGAACATCACGATGGTTCACGAGAACGAGCGTGGCATCTTCGGCGACATCGGCAGCCGATGCGTGCAGATCATGAAGGGCGTCAACCACCCACGCTGTAAGACCGCGTTTGACTTCGCCAACTTCGTCCAATGCGGGCAAGACCCACTGACAATCTGGCCGCTGCTGCGCGAGTACACGGTTCATATTCACATCAAGGACGCGCTGGCAAAAAGCGATTCGGCCGCGGGTGGTACGGTCGTTCCCGCGGGCCTGGGTGATGGAAAGATCGCCGAGATTCTTAAAGACGCTTACGCACACGGCTACGACGGCTTCCTCTCGCTCGAACCTCACCTCAAAGTCGCCGGTCACAGCCACGGCGAGACGGGTCCGGAGCTCTTCGCCAAGGCCGTCGTCGCATTACGCGATGTGTGCAAAAAGATCGACGTGCCGCTCGCATCCTGAGCCAAATCATTTCACGTTCAGCAAATGCTCATGATCGCTTAGCAGTTTCGTCAGCTTCTTCCTCAACACCGGATTCGACTTCCTGAACTCGTGCGCGCGTGAGCCGAGCACGACGAACAGCTCGACCAT
>Ga0105048_10010069_pt1 | contig 14986 bp, 14 predicted proteins | sample MAT05_FD_78382 | JGI IMG/M metagenome (GOLD analysis project Ga0105048, IMG submission 78382) | Freshwater microbial communities from Lake Fryxell liftoff mats and glacier meltwater in Antarctica - MAT-05 | ecosystem: Environmental > Aquatic > Freshwater > Ice > Liftoff microbial mat | place... | reverse complement strand
AGCGCGTCCACCGCCGTCATGCCCAGCGCGCCCTCAACGGCCGCAATGCAGTCGCGCGACAGCGAAGGAAATCCCGCGCGCGAAAACCGCACCAGCGAAGCGCTTACACGTAACAAAGTCGAACTAAGTTGGCATCGTATCAACATCCTATCTCAAAGTGGATAGATCCTCTACTCACCTGTCTGAAATCGGTACGCCATCGGTGATACCAACGACAAAGCCTCAGAGCATTCCGAATGGCTTGGAGATTATGGATGAGGTAACACCATCGATTTCTACGGCCGCAAGCACCGGGCTTAGTGAAACCCGGTTTGTGCTTGTGACGCCGGCGCGCAATGAGGAGGCTTTTATTGAACGGACCATCACATCCGTGATTGGTCAGAGCCTCAAACCATTAAAATGGGTGATTGTAAGTGATGGATCGACGGACGGAACGAACGAGATTCTGCAGCGATATGCTAGTAAACACTGTTGGATTGAATGCGTGATACTCCCTCCACGCAACGAGAGACACTTCGCTGGGAAAGTTCAGGCTTTCAATAATGGATATATAAAACTGAAGGAATTGGATTTTGATGTCATTGGAAGCTTGGACGCGGATATTTCTTTTGAAGATCCAGATTACTTTGCATTCCTCCTCAAAAAATTTACCGAGAATCCCCGACTCGGCGTGGCAGGCACACCATTCCGGGAGGGGGGGTCTCAATATGACTATCGCTTTTCCAGAAAGGAGCACGTTTCTGGCGCTTGCCAGTTGTTTCGTCGGGAGTGTTTTGACGCAATTGGGGGATATCTCCCCTTGAAGATGGGTGCAATTGATCTTGTTGCCGTCGTCACCGCTAGGATGAAGGGTTGGACGACTGAAACTTTTCCTGAGAAATTCTGCTTGCACCATCGTATCATGGGTTCCGCTAAAGACCACATTGTCGCAGCGCATTTCAAGAGCGGTTACGGCGATTACCTCATGGGAGTGCATCCAATGTGGCAATTGTTTCGCTCAATTTATCAGATGAGCAGGAAACCGATGATTCTTGGCGGATTTCTACTCCAAGTCGGATATTTGTGGGCGTGGCTAAAGCGTGCCGAAAAGCCTGTCTCGATTGAGTTTGTTCAGTTTAGGAGAAGAGAGCAAATGCGGTGGCTGAAGGATCTCTTTAGGAGGGCACTTTCCCCGCTTGGATTCCCTCGCACTCGCTAATGAGAGTGTCCAAAAGCGCTGAGTACGACAATTGAATGAGAGCAGCACCGGTTCCAATTGAGTGGTCTCCCCGATTTCCAATATTTGCATCCGAATCCTTTCTGAGGGCGGTTGGAGACAAATACGGATGGCTTGGAGGGATTGACGAGTCAGGAGCAGTAAAATGTATTTTGCCATTTACGCTCGTTCGGAAAGGGTTTCTTCACATGGTTCGGTTCCGAGTTGAGACCATTCCTGTGAGGGAGGGGTTCGATATAATGGAGGAAAGGCTGTTCCTGGAAAGTGCCATGAAGTATTTTCGTTCCATCGGTGCGGACATTGTCATTCCGGGAACCACAAATGCAATTTTCCGAACTTTTCCCGCGGGAGCAGATGCGGCGCCGTACGGTAGTTATGTGATTGACCTCAACGCGACCGAAGATGTGCTGTGGCGCAATATAGGCAGAATATACCGGCAGAATATCGCTACGGCGCAACGAGACAGTGTGTCCGTTCGGGAGGGGCTTGATGATCTGGAGGCGGCGTACCAGCTTACACGGGATACGTTCAGGAGGTCGGATATGCCATTTATGAGTCGCAGATCCTACGACCGTTTTCTGCGCGGACTCGGCGAAAACGGGAAGCTGATGACCGCTCATTATCAAGGAGTTCTCCAAAGTTGTGTCGCATACGCATTCAGTAAGCGTTGCGCTTACGCTGTTTACGCTGGGAATCTCGCCGCTCAACATCAAGGTGCCAATAAACTGATCTATTGGGAAGCAATTCGTTTGTTTAAACAGCTTGGAGTGCAGCAGTTCGATTTCGTCGGCGCGAGACTCAATCCGGAAAAGGGGTCAAAACAGGAGGCGCTTAATCTTTTCAAAAAGCGATTTGGAACGACGCTGGTCCGAGGTTACATGTGGAAGTATGCGCTTCGGCCCTTTAAATCGCTGGTTTATTCTTACGCGGTTCGTCTTCTCAGAGGTGGCGATATCGTGGATCGGGAACGCCATAAGCTGAGAGACTTCGCCGATTCGGCAGCCGGACTTCGCGAGATCTCCGAAAGAGCATGACGTGCCTGACCGCGAGTCCGGTATTTCGCGATGAGTGGACCGGAAAAGCGTACCACTATCCTTTTGTTCGTGCCTTGGAGAGATTGGAAGATACATACTCACTATTCTTTAGAGACTCGAGAATGACAAATAGCGCACAATGATTAGGGTTCTGAAAATCATGCGAGTATGCCCCTTGCGAAATCAATTTGCAGGTTTGTTCGCCCCGATCGCTCTTTCTGACATTGCAATCTAGAGTTGTTGCAACTGGACTGCGCTTCAAAATCAATAGAGCGCTCAAGAGACATGGGATTCTGGGTGTTCTTAGAATAGCGACGGCGCGAGTATTGGAAGGTGGAAATCGGCTGCGGCCTAGCGTCCGTATACGGATGCAAGCAGGGCTGAAACGGGCTGAGGAATTTGATAAACAGTTTGGTGTCGACACTGCCGGGATCATCCACCCCAGCGAGCTAAACATCAGCAACGCGAATCAACTGCATGCTGTATCTTACGGAGGAAGCGACCCAAAGGACTTCAGGGAAGCAATTGGGGCTCTTGACGCCGACTACAGTAGCTTTGTCTTCATCGACTTCGGTTCCGGTAAAGGACGTGCAATATTGCTGGCGACTGAATTCCCGTTTCGACGAATCGTCGGCTTGGAATTCTCCGAAAAGCTCCACGGAATTGCCGAGAACAACGTCACGCATTTCAAGAGCAACATGGCAAAGTGCAGGAATGTGGAGTTACTGTGCATCGACGTAATGGACTACTGCTTGCCCGATGAACCGTTGGTCTGTTACTTCTGCAATCCTTTTGATGAAACCCTGATGACTAAGGTCATTTCAAATATCCGGAGATCCTTCCTCGCGAAGCCAAGAGAAATCTTTGTGGTCTACTACAATGCCAAGGAAGCGCATCTTTTTGATGGTTCTGATTGCTTTCAGAGAGTTGAAGCCGGCGGATGGGCGCGTATTTGGCGGACTGCCCCGGGAAGAGTGATTGCAAAATCATGATGCTAGGCCTCTTGCCAGCGGAGTATTGGAGATATGGCTTCTTCGACGCGTGTCGTGGTTTAGCTGTTGCACTGCGGACGAGGATCTCGACTGGGCGGATGGAGATTGCAGGACTCGGCGACTGCATTCCCGTGAGATCTGCGCGAGTGGCGATTGTCGCTGCGATCAAGGCGCTCAATCTTCGGCCGGGCACCAGGATTGGAGTTCCTCTCTATTGTTGTTCAGTTGTCTTCAAGGCAATCAAAGCAGCGGGTTGCACACCACGTTTCATCGATGTTGATCCCGTGACTTTTTGCATCTCCGCAACAGATTTGCGGGGTAAGCGGTCGGAGGTCGAGGCTGTCATTGCCGTTCATTCCTTCGGAAACGTGTGTGATATCCCTGCGCTACGGGACGCGATCCAGGGTAAGCCGGTGATTGAAGATTGTGCTCAAGCCCTGGGAAGCAGGGCTGATGGCCGGATGGTTGGATCGTTTGGTGACGTTGCAGCTTTCAGTTTTCGGTCCGGAAAATACTTGTCAGTGGGCGAAGGAGGCGCGGTTTTCTCAAATCAATCTGAAATTCTGTCTCGAGTGTCGGACGTCATAGCGGCGATGCCTGCACCTGCGCGTGTAGAGGAGTGTGTGCATGTTGCGAGGACTTACCTGCGATCCATGCTTCGCAGCAAGCCTCTTTACGGCGTCGCCGGGCACGCACTGTGGCGGCGCTACAATAGTAGGATTCGCTACTCTGAAAAGGCGCCACTCGTTATAAGCCAGATCTTCAACACCGACCTTGACCTTGCCAACAAGCGCCTCCCTAGTCTCGAACGCGAGATTGAATGCCAACGTGCCAATGCTGAATATTACATCCGTGCTCTCAAGTGCGAGCCGGCCATGCTTTCTCACGAACGATCTGGAACGTTTTACAACCGCTACCAATTCCCAATAGCGTTCCGATCTCAGAGGGATTGCGATCGTATGGAAAAATTTCTGCATTTCCGACAGATAGATGCCTCTAAACCAATGAAAAATATATCAGAAATTGCCGCTGCGCATTATGGCTACGTTGGTGATTGTCCGATAGCGGAGCGACTATCGAGGACCGTACTCGTAATTCCCTGTTATCGCATTCTGACGAAAAGACAAGTGCAGGATATAGTTCGAAGCCTAAATGATGGGTGGAGCGAATTGATGTTTTCCGGAGAATGTCCGAAATCTTATACTAATGATGAATCTAACGAACAGCAGGAACTTCAGTTAAGGAACAAATAGGTAAAGAGATGAAGGCGCTCCAAACAGACCGCTTCCGAAAGACCATGTATGTGGCAGTGTTGTTGGAGTCTCGCGAGGCGCAAATGGATCGCTTCCTGCTATTGATTCCATTGTTGTCAATTTTTTTCAAAGGGCACATCGAGAATTCTCCGCTTGCGCAGGGTGAGGGGTTCCGTTAACTTGCGCGTGATCAAAAGGGGCGATTAGCTCAGTTGGTAGAGCACCTCCATTACATGGAGGAGGTCGAAGGTTCAAATCCTCTCATCGCCCATTTTTGCGTGAAATGGTGGTACCTCGGACGAGCGAACTACGGCATTTGCTGGCAGTGTGATTGCGCTTCCACTGCAAGCGTAAACCTATGTCGGCGAGCGCGTGCGGTGCCTGAAAGGACCGGATCGAGGCCTTTGGAAAAGGTGGCGTTCGCGGACTGCGGAGGTCCGCGAATGCTCGGCAGTTTAAATTTGCAACGGAGCGGGTGCCGCCGGGTCAACTCCGAAACCCATTCTGAGATGGCGATTTGCGTCCACGAATCCCTGCAGTTGCCGATGTCGATGAACGTTGGCCGCTATGAGATCCGTGTTGCGGATGCGCGTGTAATTTTCTCGTGCTCATAAGCCTTTATTTCGTAACCCGCCCCGACCCCCCTTGGGAATACGAATCGGAAACGGATTACGCCGAATTTGTCAGCCTTCTCTTAGTGATCCGAAGTTTAAAATATATAGTTTATGAACGAAGCCACAACTAAGTTTACCTCGCACAAACTGCCGCGAAGAGTGTCTGCGCTGAGTCGTGAACTCGTCAGGAAGATCCGACAGATAGGGATTCTTGGGACTGCAGTACACATAGGATCTAAGGCAATCAACCGCGCGAAACGAATGATATGTGGAAATCAAGAAAAGATAGATCTATTTGATGCGACTTACGGGACTGATACTAACGGAATTATTGGTGTCGGCTCGCTCGATATACCTCCTGATCAGTTGGAGCATTCAATGCACTATGGCCCTATCGACGGGGAGGAGTTTCAAAAAACCTTGAATGACCTGCCGATTGACTTTGAAAAGCTAATATTTGTCGACGTCGGTTCAGGAAAGGGGCGGATGCTCCTATTGGCATCCCTTTTTCCATTCAAGCGGATAATTGGTGTTGAGCTCTCTGAAATGCTTCATGACACAGCGGTAAATAACATCCAGATCTTTAAAAACTCCAACCAGCGCTGTTGTCGGATTGAAGCAGTTAACAAAAACGCCGCAATTTTCGAGATACCGGGGGAGCCGGCTTTGTTCTTCCTGGCTAATCCCTTTGACGATCACGTGATGAATTTGTTTGTGTCCAACATGAGAAACTCCCTGGAGGTGAACCCCCGGGAAATTTTTATCTTGTATATTAAACCATGCTACCGAAAGACGCTGGACTCAGCAGAATTTCTTTCGATCATTCGAGATACAGGAAGGTATGTACTGTATATGAATCAGACGATTGCGACCCCATGAATTGGGGGCAAGAATGTAAAATCTAATGCCACGTCAGATTGCATTGTTGATTTGTTGCGGGTTTGTATGGTTCCTCTTGAGGTGCGAACGACGGCAGGTCAAGAACCTCTCGTGGCGACTCTGGTTGCCTACAATTTGGCTCCTGATTACATCGTCAAGATCTATAGACGTGTGGCTTGGAGTAACAGGAGGCAGCAGAACCTCAGGTGGTGTGTTGGATCCAATTTTCCAGACGTGCTTAGTCTGCATCGGGATAACTAGTGCTTTCAACAAGCGAGTCAATTGGGCGAACTTCCTTAGGGAAAACGGGCTTTTGGTGTTACTAATGGGTTACATGCTGATTAGCACCGTTTGGTCCGATATGCCGGGTCGGTCGCTTAGGAGTTGGATCAAGGAAGTTGTAGCAGTTCTAATGGCGATGATGGTCCTTTCTGAGCTCCAACCCAGGCAGGCATTGCAAACTGTCTTACGGAGATTTGTGTACATAGTGATTCCATTTTCCGCTCTCCTTGTTAAATACTTTCCGGACCTCGGGATTGTATATAGACGGTGGGACGGGGGGGTGCAGTGGATTGGTGTCGCAATTCACAAGAGTTCTCTGGGGCAACTGTGCGCGATCTCGGCTTTTTTTCTTGTCTGGACGCTTGTGCAAAGGTTGCGATCACCCCAAACAAAAGGCGGTAGGCGACAAATGGCTGCGGAAGGATTTGTCTTACTGTTAACGGTGTGGTTAATGAGAGGGCCGTCAGATTGGGCATCCTCCGCAACCTCGCTTGTTGCATTGAGCGCCGGCTTACTGCTGTATTTTGCGCTCTCCTGGGTGCGGAAGCATCGGCTACAGTTTGGAGCAGGAGCCTGGATGTCTGTGACAGCCTGTATCATCTTCTTTGGCTTCAGCACTCCGATCGTCGGCGGTTCGACTATTATCGGTGCCAGCTCCGCCCTGGGTCGCGACTCGACTCTCACCGGGCGGACTGAAATCTGGGCTGGCATTGTTCCCGATTTCTTCAATCATCCCATTTTGGGACACGGCTTCAGCGGATTTTGGACGCCTGCACGGACGAGCGCGAATCAAGTTGGGCAAGCCCACAACGGATACTTGGAGGTATCGCTTGAACTTGGCCTGGCTGGTTTGCTGCTCAATGGAATATTGCTCCTTTCCTGGACCCGGAAAGCTCGTAGAACTTTGGGGCGCGACTTTCAGTGGGGCAGCCTCTGTTCGTGTTTTCTGTTTATGCTACTCATTGTAAACATCGCTGAGTCGTCGATCAATTCGTTAACAACGCCGACTATGGCGGTTGTGCTTCTTTTGTCGCTCTCCGTATCGCCCGGAAAGAGGCGTCGATTGCCTCGCGAATCGCATGGCGCTCGCGAAAAGCACCAAGTTCCTGATGACAGGAAAGGCAATATGCTTAGCAGTCCGGCTCCAGTTCCCGCTCCTACTGGCCATATCGACAATCTATGCCTAGGTGTTCTGAGTTGTCTGGACTACGTGGGACGCAGGGTACAGCCGCACGTGGCTGGCTGCGCATAGGCTTTTGTTGCTGGAGGTCGGAGGCCGTCCGTGCGGACGCCGTGACGGGCAGGCCGCGGACGCCCTTTTCAGCACCGCGAACTCGAACCTCAACAGACCCCTCAATCCCGACGCCCGCCCCGTTCTGACCGTTTCCGGTACGGCGGGCGCGAACGCAATTTCAGCAGTTATGTCCTGAAACAACTCAAAGAGAGGCAGTGAGATTTCAGACAATGCGTTTCGAGTTTTGCTCGAAATTGGTTGCATAATTTGGCTTTCGGGTCTTCGTTGGCATGCGAATCGCTTTACGCTACCTCTATTCTTATATGATTGCTCTTAAAAAATCCTCTTGCCTCTCATACTTCACAGTAATTCTGCTTTGCATACTCTTTCCTGCTTCAGTCGATGCTGCCACGGTCGCGGCGGCGTCTCCTTCCTACACTGACGTGCTGAGCGCTGTGGCGAGCGCTTCCAAAGGAGACACGGTCGTCGTCCCAGCGGGCTCGGCAACGTGGTCACAAACGCTTTATATCAGGAAAGGTATTCATCTTCAAGGCGCTGGACGAGACAGCACGTTCATTACCTCCAATACGATCGCGGTGGAAATCGCACCGGACTCGACGACGATTGCCAGTGAGGCTACGATTCGCCTTACCGGTTTCACGTTCGATGGCAACAATGCCGCTCCTTACATTCTACGCGTTATCGGCGCTTGGGGGAACGGCACGAAGCCATTCAAGAATCTGGCCATTGGAAACAATCGGATCAGGAACGCCAAGCCCCAGACATCTAGTGCCGCAGCGATCTGGACGCAAGGCCAAGTCCGGGGTGTCATTTACGGCAATATCTTCGATCGAGTAAATGTACTGCTGAAAATAATGGGCAGCAACGATAGCGGACAGGAATGGGTGAATCCCGCGTACTATCCGTTCGCATACGGTAACGCGGACAACCTTTTCTTTGAGAAAAACACCATTGGGTGGTCGTCTCCAAACCGCGTGGACGGGACGAACGGCTGGATTGAAAGCGGTCAAGGTGGCCGGGTTGTTGTGCGATACAATACTTACAACTTCGCCAACTCCGATGCCACGGAGGCATGGGACGTCCACGGTTTTCAGAACTGGCCTGGAAATGGGCAAACCGGCACTATGATCGTGGAGTATTACGGGAACACCCTCGCCAACTTTAATGGATTCCGGCTGGTCAATCATCGCGGCAGTTGGGGATTGTTCCATAACAACTCCGCCACAGGTGCCGGAGGCATGGCGATCCATATGAGCCAATACGCAGTCGGAGACAGCGGCGGGAGTGGCATGACCGCGCAGGTGCCTGGGGCGTCCGGGAATTACATCGCGGAAATCAATAATACGCACGTGTTTAATAACACCAAAAATGGTTCCTTTATCAATGCTACACGAGGGTCAGTTGGTGCAACTTCCGGAGTGAATGAGAATAGCCATTGGTGGAACTTCAACGCGTCGTTCAATGGGACTACTGGAATCGGGCGTGGAACGACCGCGCCGACCGGTGCATGCAGTGTCGGAACGGCCTACTGGAAGGCAAGCAATCCCACACCAACCACGGATCCCGATGCAATCCAATCGGGAACGCTGTATAAATGCCTGTCCCCAAATATTTGGACGCCATACTACACGCCGTTCACCTATCCGCACCCGCTTGTATCTGGTAGTGGGGGTACCGCAAGCTCGCCTGCTGTCGTTTCCGGTGCAACGTCCGGGGCTGTTGGCACAGCATTCAGATACCAGATTGTTGCAAGCAATGGCCCGACAAGTTATGGAGCATCGGGGCTGCCGAGCGGTCTTACACTCAACAGCGCAAACGGGGTAATCACTGGGACGCCCTCCACAAGCGGGAACTATTCGGTCGGCGTGAGCGCGAGCAACGCTAGCGGCAGCGGGAGTGCGAACGTGGTCATTGCAATCACAGCGAGCGCGCCAATCGGCTCTGGTGTAACGCCCGCGCTTTTTGATGCAAGCGGGGGCGTTATCAGTGCTCCATTTGTTGTCAACGGGTCTGACATTGCGCAACCTGCCTTAACCAACCAACCCTCGTTGGGGGGGAGCGCCGTATATACTTTCAACGTGACCTCTCCCGGGAATTATGCGGTGGCGGCTGAGGTGAATGCAGTAGATGAGAGCTCGAATTCGCTTTTTGTCAATATGGACGCGGAGCCAACTGCAACCGGGATGATTTGGAGCATCCCGCCAACGTCAGGCTTTCAATTGAAGCCGGTGACATGGGGAGTTGGCACGCTACCTCAATACTGGAGTTTGAACGCGGGCACGCACCGATTAATCATTCGAGGACGGGAAGCAAACACTATGTTGCGGTCTGTTTCAATCATCCAGAGGCCAAGTGCGCCTGTGGGAGTAGTCCAAACAAAATAAAGAATTCTCATTCGGCGTTTCTTGGGCCAACCTAGTGTGGGTGAAAGCCGATAAGCAACATCCGGATAGTTCAAAGTGCTCATCGGTTTGGGTATAGGACTGCCGTCGCTGCAGGCGTAGAGTCCAAATCGGAACGATTTAACGGTCGTTTGGACTATTTCATTCTGATATAGTGGAAATACAAAGTAGAGGTATGGTAGCGCGAAATCGGAAATTGCAGTTGTGGGTAAGCCTGCTTGCGGCGATTGGGATTGCGTCCATTGGTAGCCATGCGATGGTGCGCCTGCTCGGTATCCGTACCGGAGGCGTAGGCTACAGACTCCTTGCACCGGGGAGCGGAGCGCCCTTGGCCTTGGCGGAAGGATCCTCTTTAATGGCAAGCGGAATCTCATGGGAACTGATTGCAAAGGAAGTCGGAATGGGCATCGAGAACTGGTTTGTCGCAGGTTCATCCCCGTCGGAGTGGGAATCGCTCATGAGTCGATCGCCTCAGGCCAGGCTGCGGTTCATTGTTGTCTCGGCATATGATTTGAATGAGAATTTCCTTTGTGACTATCGCGCCGCAGTTGTCCCTATGACCCGGAGTGCGAGCGACCTCAGGGAGAGTCGAGCCGCTTGGCAATTCTCAAAACGGATGCTGAGTCAGTACCCGATGGAATATGTCCGTGCACTCTTTCCTACAGTGGGCCGTTCTGATGGTGTCATGGTCGGTTTACGAGACTTACTCAGAAGAATAACCAGTACCTGGGTGACGATGGAGTCTGAAGCTGGGCCCACAATAGCTTCCAGAGACGACGGCGCTGGCGACGAATTAGCGACGGAACTGGTAGGTGACTGGCCGAAGGATAGGGTATTGCGCCGGATGGCATTGATGCGTGCGGCGTGCCAAGGCAAGCATTCTTTCGACGGGCCAAAGAAACTAGCGCTGTGGCGCATACTCCGTCAAGCAACACAGCAGGGGCGGACGATTGTCGTGGTGCTACCCGTTTCACCGATGTACACCGAGGAATTCCTTACGTCGGAAGTGGTGGGGCAGTTCGAGGCATCATTATTTGAAGCGCGGCGCAACGCGCCGGAAGCCTTGTGGCTACGCCTCGACAAGGTTCGTGAGTTGAATTCCAATGACAACTTCTGGGACTTTGTTCATATGAACGTTGATGGACAACGGATTGCGACCGAGGCATTCCTTTCGGCGTATCGCAAGTCGTTGAACGGGGAATGATATTTACGTCTTTTGAGTACGTCCTGTTCTTTCTCGCTGTGTTGGCTGTTAGACGCTGCTTGGGAAATTTCATCGTTGAGAAGTGGTTTCTGCTGATTGCAAGTTACGCGTTTTACATGAGTTGGAACATCGCGTGTGGGTTCCTTCTTCTGTTTACTTCGCTGTTGGACTATTTCGTTGGAGTTGGGTTGGGCCGGATTGAAGATCAGAGGAAGCGCAAACTGCTCGTTGTTTTAAGTATTGTCGCGAATCTAGGGGTGCTTGGATTCTACAAGTACACCAACTTCTTCTTGGGGAATGTGCATGGAACGCTGAGTGCGATGGGTTTCCATCCCAGTAGTTGGAGCTTGGACATCATTCTCCCGGCCGGCATCTCGTTCTTCACTTTTCAAAGTATGACTTATACGATTGAAACATACCGGCGAAACATCCGGATTTGTCACAATCCGCGTGATTTTCTGCTCTTCGTCGGCTTTTTTCCGCAACTCCTCGCTGGTCCCATCAATCGTGCCGCAGACCTATTGCCCCAGTTCAAGAGTCGGGTGCGGGCCGCAGTTCTTGATTTCGAGATCGGGCTTGTTCAATTCGCCGTCGGTGCAGTTAAGAAACTCGTTATCTCCGATCAGATTTCCCCGCATGTGGACCTGATTTTCAGTACACCCGGGGGTTTTGATGGATTTACCCTGCTCCAAGGGGCACTAGGCTACGCCCTGCAAATCTACTGCGATTTCTCCGGGTATTCCGACATGGCGATCGGCAGCGCCCGCATGATGGGCTTCCGATTCATGGAGAATTTCCAGATGCCATACAGCTCCGTAACGATCACGGAATTCTGGCGGCGTTGGCACATTTCCCTTTCCACGTGGCTTCGCGATTACCTTTACATCCCCCTTGGAGGCAATCGGAAGGGCACAACGCGCACTTACCTCAATATCATGCTCACCATGCTGCTGGGCGGACTCTGGCACGGGGCAAGTTGGAACTTCGTATTGTGGGGCGGCCTCCACGGTATTGCGTTGGCGATTCATAAGTTGTGGATGGCATGGAATCCTTTGGCGGCCTTGAAAGGAAATGTGCTTTTCGATGTCACTTGGGGTGGCATTTCGCGGGTTTTGACTTTCGGTGTGGTAGTTCTCGCATGGATCTTTTTCCGTGCTGAATCATGGAATGCAGCGACTGAATATCTCGGACGGCTTTTCTCTTGGAGGTCAGACGGGATCCGTTTGGCTTCCCCATACATTTTGCCTGCGTTGGGCGGAGTGTTCCTTGTGCATCTCCTGGTTCAGAAGGACCGGCAATGGGCGCATGAAGTGCCGACAAAGGGGATGGCATTGCGGATAGTCGCCTATTCGGGATTGATACTGCTACTGACGTGCTTGGCTGCAACTGATTCGGCGCCGTTCATCTACTTCCAGTTTTGACAATGAACGGGGTGAAATATGCGATAATTCATGTAATATTCGCTCCTGAGTTCTGCTGCTCTGAGTGTCACTGTCTTATTGCGAGCGTAAAGGATGATTCAGCAGTGGAGAATATTCTTGAATAAATGGGCCGACTTGTTTCAATTCTTATTCCGGCGTTCAACGCTGATCGTTGGATTGAGGAGACAATTCAGTCCGCTCTCGATCAGACATGGCAGGGCAAGGAGATCATAATTGTTGACGATGGTTCGAGTGATCAAACGCTGACCATTGCGCAACGCTTTGCCTCGAAAAATGTTAAGGTTATCTCCCAAACCAACCAAGGCGCTGCTGCTGCCCGAAACCGTGCGTATTCAGTCTGCGAAGGAGACTATATCCAATGGCTGGATGCTGACGATATTCTCGCTCCTGACAAGATCGCCAAACAAATGGAGGTGGTTGACAAGACTGAAAGCAAACGCATGCTGCTATCGTGCGCCTGGGGGCACTTTAATTTTCGACCATCCAACGCTAAGTTTGTTCGCTCGCCGCTGTGGTGCGATCTCGCACCTTTGGAGTTGCTTCTTCGCAAGTGGGAGAATGATGTGTTTATGCAGCCGGCGACTTGGTTGCTGAGACGGGAGCTTGCGGAAGCGGCCGGGCCCTGGGACACAAGGCTATCATTGGATGATGATGGGGAATACTTTTGCCGGGTAATCCTAGCAAGCGAAGAGGTCAAGTTCGTCCCGGAGGCAAGAATCTTCTATCGCCGAGGTTTGGGCACCTTAAGTTGCGTGGGTGAATCCGCTACAAAGTTGGAGTCGAAGTTCTTATCAATGTGCTTGCAGGTGGAGCGTCTCCGGGCGGTTGATGACACTGCGAGAGCACGTGTCGCCTGTCTGAAATCCCTTCAGGCAGATTTGCTGCACTATTGCCCAGAGCGGCCGGACATTATGAGGCGAGCGCAGCAGCTTGCTGAACAGCTTGGAGGGAAGCTGGAAATTCCTCAGATGGCTTGGAAGTATCGCCCCATAGAAAAAGTATTTGGACTGAGGGCTTCGAAGCGGGCTCAACGATATTGCAGCCGATGGAGGTTTTGTGCGATTAACGCCTGGGATAAGCTTGTGTTTCGCTTCGAGAGACGATGTATTCGTTAAGTAAATGTTTGAAGCAGGGTTGGCGGATATGCACCGGCGAGCGTGGAACTCTAGTGTTGTGTCGCATAAATAACTAGACACATTGACGAAAGGTGGCTACAGGAGAGGATGCCGCGTCAAACCTCTCCACTAGTCATCGATCACCAAGCTCGGACCAAGCTTGGTGAATGGATCAAAGCCTACGGAACCCCGCAACAGGTTGTCAAACGATGCCGGCTCGTGCTGCTCCAGGCCGATGGCACGGGTGCCGTCGGCGCGGCGAGCCAGGTGGCGGTGAATCGCCATACCGCGGAGCTCTGGCGTGATCGAGTCAGGGCAGAGGGGGTCGATGCCGTTTGGAACATCAAGCCCGGCAGGGGACGAAAGCCTCGCGCCAACCTGGCCAAGAAGGTGGTGGCAGCCACCCTGAAAACCAAGCCACCCGGACAAACTCACTGGAGTTCACGGCAAATGGCCGAGACCCAAGGCGTGCATCATTCGACGATCGCTCGCATTTGGCGGGACCACCAACTCAAGCCTCATCGGCACAAATCATTCAAGCTCTCGCGCGATGCGCAATACATTCCCAAGCTTGTCGATGTGGTCGGCGTCTATCTGAGACCGCCAGAGAACGCCATCGTGCTCTGTGTCGATGAGAAGAGCCAGATCTAGGCGCTGGATAGAACCCAGCCCGGGCTGCCGCTCAAGCGAGGAAGGGCCAGTTCATGGACGCACGACTATGTGCGCCATGGCACCACGACGCTCTTCGCGGCACTGGAGGTGGCGAAGGGCAAAGTGACTGGCCAATGCTATGGCCGCCACCGCCACCAGAAGTTTCTCAAGTTCCTTGGGCACTTGGATAGGGAGTATGATGGCGACGAGGAACTCCACTTGGTCCTCGACAACTATGGCACCCACAAGCACCCGAAGGTGCAGCGGTGGTTGACCAAACACCCGAGATTCAAACTCCACTACATCCCCACTAGTTCGAGTTGGCTAAATCTGGTCCAACGTTGGTTTGCGGAACTTTCCAACAAGGCGATCCGACGGGGCAGTTTCGCCAATGTTCCAGACCTCATTGAAGCCATTTTTGAGTTCATCCAGGCCAACAATGCAAAAGCCAAACCCTTTGTGTGGAGGGCGACCGCCAAAGAACTGATTGCAAAATACGAGAGGTGTCGAAAACGGCTTGAAGAAATCGGGTGTGCCGTCCACGTGATGTAAGTTAGCTAGTAGGAATGCCATGTTTGTCGAAGTAAGTCCAAAGGGAGGCCCAGCGGGAAGTGGACAACAAAAGGGCACGCAGAGTGATCACCGTT
>Ga0105048_10010063_pt1 | contig 14992 bp, 13 predicted proteins | sample MAT05_FD_78382 | JGI IMG/M metagenome (GOLD analysis project Ga0105048, IMG submission 78382) | Freshwater microbial communities from Lake Fryxell liftoff mats and glacier meltwater in Antarctica - MAT-05 | ecosystem: Environmental > Aquatic > Freshwater > Ice > Liftoff microbial mat | place... | reverse complement strand
TAGGTAATTTCTGTCATACGCATTGCCTTCCCCAACGGTAGGGCGGCCCCAATCGTCTTACTGATAGACGAACCATGTAAAAGTCATACAAATAAGCCTCCTAATACACGAGAGCATAGGTATGACTTTTAAGGGTTTTATCGATAAGCGCCTGGGTCAGCCCTACCGTTGCCGTAGATATCCTGTTATGCTGGTTCATCGGCCATCATGCGGCCCGGTTCAACGCCAATGTAATCCCACCAGAGCTTTTCGGCAATGGCCGTGGGATCACTGGCAATGCCTTGCCCCTGGAAGTATTCACAGACGCGCAGCACATCGCGCTGGAAAATCTTGTAGGCGTTGCGATTCGAGACCGCCATGGTCACCTGGGGAAAGTCGATCAGCGTCACTTTGCCTTGCCAGTAGAGAATGTTGAAGGCCGACAAATCGCCATGAATCAGTTCATGCTTGAGCATCAGCTCAATATTGCGCATCACCTCGGCATAGAGTGGCTGGCACTCTTCGGGGGCCAAGGAAACAGCATGCAGCGCCGAGGCGGCCATCTTTTCATCGCCAATGTATTCCATGAGAATCGCATTTTCGCCATGGGCAATCGGTTTGGGCACCGCTGCGCCCATGCCATGCAAGCGTTGCAGCGTGCCAAACTCGTACATGAGCCAAGATCCATGCAGCAATTCAGCACCAAACTCGGTCTTCTTTTTCATGGCGCGCATGGAGCGGCTATCGCGCCGCTTGACAATTCCACCTTCGCTGCCCAAGATCTCACGCCCCTCGCGGTACATGATATCGTTGCTCAGGTTGCGGAATTGACGCGGCCGGTAGACTTTGGCCGCCAGCAGCCCAAGGCCGGTATCAGGATTGGCTTGGCACAGATAGACACTGGCTTCCTTGCCGCCTTTTACTTGTGAGATGACATCGACAATCAAGCCTTGATCATAGAAAACACGCAGCGAATCGAGCAGCCACACGGCTTCAAAACGCGCGGGGCGATAGGTGATCTGGAATCCGGCTTCTAAGCCAGCCGTCGTTTCGGTCAGGGCAGTTAAGATCTCGGCCTGCGACTTTTTGGCCTTCTTGGTTTTGGCTTTGCGTGGCCGATTGGCATTGCGGTCGGCCAGACCAAAGCGTTCGAGCATAGCGTCTTGTTCGTCAGTTTGCAAGTCATTCGTGTAAGCGTAGTTGTACGTCACGGTTGGTTTTTTCCTTAAGCAACTAAGAAATGGGTATGGCTACTTTTGTATTTACCTTCACCCCCGCAACAAAAAACGCCACGGGGATACACAGTCCCGTGGCGCACAACTGGCAGCTTTACAGAAAGCGACCTAGTCTTGCTCGTCTTGATGATCTCGGCAAACGCAAGCGTGGCATGGAGCCAACAACACATTGCCTGGAGAACAAAAAAGCCACGGGTGAGGCACCCGCGGCTTGTCTATCAAAACAATGGATCGCTCATCTATGCAACCAAAAGGCAGAGACTCAGCCTAATCGCAGGCTGAAACAGGGCATAGACAATTGAATTGTGATAGCAGTGTCGTACGATAATTCAGCTATTCAGTTATACAACAAAGTACATCTGAATCAGAACAACACTGGCAGCAGGCGCATCAACATTGGATTCACTTGGGTTTGTGTGGAAACACTCACTTGGGCTGTCATCAACGCGCCTCCTTTCAAAGAGGAAAACTATAACGGCATATTACAAACCATGGTACATTACAAATGATATCATCCATCTATGATAGACTACCTTACTAGGTTTAGATAGCCAACCAAAAAACAAACTCTGGATGATAGACTACATTTGCGCTACCAGTTTATCACAAAGCAAAAGCTATACAAAATCAGGTATTGCGCGAAAACAATTATGCGATCAAGTAAAAAATCAGCACTGATTGAGGAATCATCTCATGATTGAGGCACCGATGCCACCGTTTGACGTACCCGATAATCAGCCACCCCAAGTCCTGGTTCCTTGGGGGTGGCGCGATGTTGGAAAAGCCATTTTCCTGCTGATCGTTGGTACCTTTGTTTTGGGCGCGCTCACGGTCGGGTACACGTTGTATACAGATACAGTTGTCGATCCGAGCGAAGGAATGACGGCAGCACCGCTTTTTTGGTTGGGTGCGCTGGTTTATGTGGTTGTAATTCTAGCCGTCTATCTCTTTGCCGTGCGCCGCGCCAATGGGGATTGGGCACTGTTGGGGTTTCGTGGGTTCTCCCTTTGGTGGCTGCCCTTGATCCCTGTTTTGGCTGTGGTTGAGTTGATGGGCATGAGCATCATCAACCTTGTCCTCGTGTTGCCCTTTACTGGCGGCACTTTTGAAAATCCGCAAGTCGAGGCACTCACGGGCGGGTCGGCCATGTCGGCGCGGGGATTTGGCTTGCTGTTGATCTTGGTGGCGGTGATTGCGCCAATTGCCGAGGAGCTTTTCTTTCGCGGCATGTTGTATCCACTCTTGCGCCAACGTCGATCGGCCAAGGTCGCGATTGTGCTCAATGGCTTTGTCTTTGCCCTGATTCACTTTATCCCGCTGCTGATTCCAGGGCTCTTTTTTGTGGGTATGGTCTTGGCCTGGGTGCGTGAACGCAGCGGTTCGATCATTCCCTGCATTCTCTTACACGCCGCCCAGAATAGTATTGTCCTGTTCAGTCTCTACGCCATGAGCAATGGCATGATCCCGCAATGACGATTGACAATTATTATTTTAGGAGTTACGCAGTTGGAAGCATTACGATCTCTGGGGGCAGGCCAGCAGGATGCCGGTGTTCCCAGCCAACTGCGTAACTCCTATATTTGTTTACCGCTGCTCACGATAGTGATAATGATAAAGCGTTGCAAAGCCAACGCGTGTATAGAGTAGACGCGCCGCGACATTGTGATCCATCACCTGTAGATACACCTGTTGCGCGCCGTAGAGCTGCCCCCAGATCGTCAAGGTGCGCAGAATAGCGTGTGCTGCACCACGGCGTCGCAAGTGGGGTGCAGTCCCCATGCAGAAGATCCCCAGCCAGCCATCCTCGACCACGCCCAGCCCCACGGCAGCCGGTTGATCGCCAATCTGCAACAGAGCAAAGCCCGTGCTTGGCACAATCCGTTGTAGGATCGTACGGCGGATAGCAAACCCTGTGCGATCTTCCTCGGCAAAGCTGCCATAGGCCGCAAACCAGCCCTCGTCAAATGTTTCCGAAACTTCCACTGCAAATTCAGGATGGTGGCGCAAGGGTGAGGTGTTGGCTAAAATGGTCGTCGCGGCGGCGGTTTGCACGGCGGTACGCGCCACCGCCGCATAGCCGCGTTCGGACAATGCATTATCCAGTTCAGCCGGTTGCGCCACTGGACAGATCTGATAGCGGCTTGGCAAAGTGCGCGCTTTATAAAATGCTTCCACCGCAGCCAATTTGTCAGCCAGTGGCATAGTATGAGTATTGACATTGGGCCAAACGGAATTGGCGCGCCGCGTCACCCCATCGGTATAGCGCAAACGCCAGCCATCCAATTCGCTGATCTCTGCCGCAGGCCAGGCACGCGCAGCCAGCGCCTCCACTTGTTGAATTTGTGCGTGTACTGCCGGATCGATTGTCATTCCAACATTGACCAGTAATTATTCATAAATACGCAGGATATGTTACACTACTGGCATGAGTACAAACACGACTGCCAGTGATAATGAATATGTTCTGCTCGACTCCGGCAACGAAATGAAGCTGGAGCGACTTGGTGAGTATACTCTGGTTCGCCCCGCCCCGCAAGCCATTTGGCGGCCTCAATTGCCGCAGGCCGAATGGCAACGCGCCGATGCTGTTTATACGCGTTCTGCGGAAGGCGGTGGTACCTGGGAGTGGAAACGCAAAATCAAACGTGAATTTGATATACTCTACAACAGTATGTCCTTCAACATTCATCTGACTGATTTTGGGCACATTGGACTTTTTCCCGAACAAGCCGCCAACTGGGATTGGCTGCGCCGGATTATCCGCAAACGCCTGACGCGCACCAATTATCGCAATTTGCATGTGCTTAACCTTTTTGCCTATACCGGCGGCAGCACCTTGGCGTGCAGTCAGGCTGGCGCACATGTGACCCATCTTGATGCCGCCAAGAATGTGGTGGATTGGGCGCGCAAAAATGCCAAACAATGTAAACTCGACGAACGCCCCATTCGCTGGCTAGTGGATGATGCCATGAAGTATGTCGAGCGCGAAGTGCGGCGCAATCATACCTATCAAGGGATTATCTTCGATCCACCCTCATTTGGCCGCGGGCCCAAGGGCGAAGTCTTTAAAATTGAAAATGACCTGATCCCGCTGCTTGAGGCCTGCCGCGCCCTGCTCGACAAAGATGCGCTCTTTCTGCTCTACAGTTGCCATACCCCAGGCTTCACCCCCATTACCCTGGAGAATCAGGTCGTCGAAATTCTCACCAAACGCGACGGCAGCTTGGAAAGTGGCGAAATGGTAGTGACCGAACCGCGCGGACGGCAATTGCCCAGCGGCACCTATACACGTTGGGTCGCCGCCGAATAAATTCTAAGTATAAGCCGGCAAAGGCGAACGATCCTAGCCTATGTCGGTTCTGCCACGAGGGCCGGCCAGCGTTGGATTTTCGCAATCTCCGATGAAGTTGGGGCGTTCAGCGCTTGGTAGAGATCCCAAGCTAGCTGTAAATTAAGCCAAAATTGGGCTTCCATCCCCAAAAGGCGCTCCAGGCGCAAGGCAGTGTCGGGCGTCATGCCGCGTTTGCCGTGAATCAGTTCATTGACCCGTGGATAAGAGACGCTAATTAATTTGGCTAATTCAACTTGCGAAATTCCCAGCGGCTTGAGAAACTCTTCCAATAACATCTCGCCGGGGTGCGTGGGTGGACCGTGGGTGGGAATGCGCATAAGTTGCTTTTGTTATTGGTAGCCAGGAAGCTTATATTGTTTCAGCTTACTATAAAAATGCCCATTTTAAGAAAGCTGACAAATTTGCGGAAAATGAAGTTATTGAGGATAGTAACGCACTTATTTAGAAACTGTTTGAAAAGTAACGGCTGTCGAACAAGAGTTGGGGTAAACTGTGGATGTGAATACACAGAATTATCCAACAGCGCCCAGAGGGCCCCCGAGCGACAGCCAGTGGGATATTATCCAGGAATATATTCCACCGGCCAAATCGGGAGGGAGACCGCGCCGCTTAGCGATGCGCGAAGTCGTGAATGCCCTGTTATACATAACGGTTGGCGGTATTCAATGGCGGATGCTGCCCAAAGAATATCCGAAATGGCAAAGTGTGTACGTGTACTTTCAACGCTGGCGTGATGACGGTACCTGGCAACGGATCCATGACACGTTGCGCGACAGGGTACGGCGCAAAAGTGGTCGTCAACGGCAGCCAACGGCCGGTAGTTTGGACAGCCAAAGTGTCAAAACGGGCCATACACCAGGTGGTATTCGTGGCTATGATGGGGCCAAGCATCTCACGGGTCGCAAGCGGCATATCCTGGTCGATACCGGCGGCTTGCTGCTGGGCGTTATCGTTACCGCTGCTTCTGTCCAAGATCGCGATGGCGCACGCTTGCTGCTAGAAGGGGTCGCCAGTTGCTACACCCGGTTGCGGCTCATCTGGGTGGATGGGGCCTATCGAGGGGCTCTCCTCGACTGGGTAGCCCAACACTTTCCCTTTCGGCTGCAACCTCTGCTGCCGCCCAAAGGGCAGTCAGGCTTTGCCTTACTCGCTCGGCGCTGGGTCGTTGAACGTACCTTTGCCTGGTTGGCTGGCAGCGTCGCCTGGCCAAGGATTATGAACGTCTGCCCGCCAGTAGTGAAGCCTTTATCCACCTTGCCATGATTCGTCTCTTGTTGCGTAGACTTGCTCCTTCCTAACCTTTTCAAACAGTTTCTAAGAAACGGGCCATAAATATTTACTGCGAGTTCTACCCATAGTAAGCAGAGGCTGTAGTTTCAAATTAGGCGTCCCGTTCCAGTAAATTGTGCTGGAATAGGACGCCTAATTTGAAAAGGCTAACTAAGATTAAAACAAACTATATCGTAAACAAAATAAGGGCTATGATTCGTTGATACACAATCAACTTAAATATATATCTGTATTATCTACTATGTAAAGTAACATTTCATGCATAAATAATGTTTTGTTATGGCTCTAGCACTGGCTGAATTCCCCGATTTTGACCTTTGCTATATGATACTTATCATTTGCTCATCTATCCGTTAATGAATCGAAATTTTACAGCAAATTCGACTATGAAACTCAGCCAACAACAACTAGAAGCCCATCTTTGGGGTGCCGCTAATATCCTGCGCGGCAAGACAGCCGGCCAGGATTATAAAAACTATATTCTGTCGCTCATGTTTTATAAGCGGCTTTGTGACCAGTGGGAGAATGAGGCCGATGACGCGATAGCTGAATTAGAACGCCAATAAGGCCGCGAACTCTCTGAAAGACAAAAAGCAATTTTTCGTGTGCGCGGTGAACATCGCTTCCAGATTCCTGAAGGCGCGCGGTGGGGTGACGTGCTGGCCGTTTCGGAAAATATTGGGCAAAAGCTTACTGAAGCCATGCGCGCCGTGGCCAATGCAAATAAAGAATTACACGGCGTCTTTACTGTGGATTGGAATCAGCCCGCCCCGGACCAAAGTGGCAAAAAGCTTATTGCGAATGAAGTAGTACATGCGCTAATCCAACACTTTGACGAAATTGACCTATCAAATCAGAGTGTACCATCTGATGTGTTAGGCCGCGCCTATGAATATCTCATCAAACAGTTTGCCGACGATGCCGGCGCCAAAGCCGGGGAATTTTTTACACCCCCAGAAGTGGTTGATACGTTAATACGCATATTGGAGCCACAACCCAATGAGACGATCTATGACCCAACCTGTGGCAGTGGTGGGATGCTAATTCACTCAGCAGATTTTCTGATTGAACAGGGGTATCGGCCCAATGCAGCCCAGTACTTTGGTCAGGAGATGAATTGGGGCAACTTTGCCATTGCGAAGATCAACTCTGTCTTGCATGGGCTAGAGGCAGATATTCGCGGCGGCAGCAGTACTATCACTGATCCGCAATTTACCAAAGATGGTCAAGTTCAGAAGTTTTCCCTGGTGCTGGCCAATTTTCCCTTTTCTGACGACTTTTGGTGGCTGCGACCAGAACAGCAGACGGACGATAAAAAGAAAAAGGATAAGCTCAAAAGTGAGGTTTTTGGGAAAGAGGGTTTTAAAGATCTATATGGCCGGTTTGGGCGGGGGACAGGATTCAAAGCCCCGCCGGCTGGTTATGGCGATTATGCCTTTATTCTCCATATTCTGGCTTCTCTCAAAGACAAGGGCCGCGCCGGTGTTGTCTGTCCACAAGGGGTACTCTTTCGCGGGCAACCAGAAGTGGAGGAAGAAACCGGCGAGTTTGATGACAAAGGCAATCCCATCATTAAGCGACGCAAGGCAGACGATGAGCATCTAATCCGTCAAGCGCTACTGGAGTCGCGGCTGATCGATGCCGTCATCTCGCTGCCGCTGAACATATTCTATGGGGCAGGCGTTCCTGCCTGTCTGCTGATCTTACACAAAGAGCGCCCTAGCGAACGCCGTGATCAGGTCTTGATGATCTATGCGGCTCGTCATTACCGCGAACTGTCCAACCAAAATGAGTTGCGCCCCCAAGATGTGATGCGCATGTTGGTTCACTATCATGCCTATGGCGATGCCGCCAAAGTGCCCGGATTGGTTGATCACCACCGCCGGCGGATCTTTGAGCAGATTGAACGCCGCACCAACCAAGAGGTGGCCCGCTTGATGGCTGAATATCAGGAACAGGTTGATAAGTTGGTAGCCATCGATCAGGAGATTATCGATCTACAAATAGAATGCACAACGCTCGCCACTGCAACTGCGAAAAAGAAAGTGGAGAGCAAAATCAACAAGCTAACTGACCAGCGCGCAAAACCCTTGACCAAACTTGCTGAGCGCGATGAAAAGATTGCTGAAGCCCAACGCAAAGCAGAGGATGATCGACAAGAAGCAGCGCAAATCGGAGACGAATTACTGAGGCTCTATGCTGACCCCGATGAGTTAATCAAACATGCACGGGTGGTGGATTTTAATGAAATTGAGGAAAATGAGTTTAATCTGAACATTCCGCGCTATGTTGACACATTCGAACCGGAGCCAAGAATAGATGTAAATGAAGCCATTGTTGCTCTCAGATGTGCCGAACAGAAGATCAAAGAAGCCGAAAAACAACTGACGATGCTACTTCAAGGAATTGGTTATGAAACCAACTGAGGCGCTGCTATACCCAGCAGATTGGGCAACAACAACTGTTGGAAAATCAATTGAAATTCGGCGAGGGCTTTCCTGGAGTAAAGACCAAGAGTACCAAGATCTTCGTGAAGGGGCTGTACCAGTCATACGGATCAGTAATGTCCAGGAACGGTTGGAACTGGATGATATGATTTATATTTCTGGTTTAACACAACCAACAATAGATGAAAAACGAGCCACGAAAGGCTGGTCCATTATCGTTGGCTCAAATGGCAACCGTTCAAGGATTGGGAATGCGGTCTTAGTTGATAATGATGCTAATTACTTGTTCGCTTCCTTTCTTGTTGCAGCACGACCTAAGGCTGAAAGTAATATTACACCAGAGTTTTTTCACCGTTGGTTAACCATTGATTCGGTTCAAGGCTATTTGAGTGCATCGGCTGAAGGCAGCACTGGCCTCAATAATTTAAGTCACAGTTTCTTTAAGGCGATGAGGATACCCATCCCCCCACCCGAAGAGCAGGTGGTCATTGCCCACATTCTTGACACCGTAGACACTGCTATTGCGCAGACGCGGGAGGCGGTTGAGCAGGCAATTCTACTTCGGAATTCCCTCATTGGGGAATTTTTTGAGCAACAAAAGCATAAGCGGAACAAACTTAGTGAGTTTATTACGGAAATACGGTACGGTACGTCACAAGCTGCTCATGAAAAAGGATGGGGCAAACCTACGTTGAGAATTCCTAACGTAGTGGGTGATGAAATTTCATATGATGACTTGGTATACGTTGACGTAAAACCATCTGATGTTGCCCGTTATCGGTTAGAAGAAGGTGATTTGCTGCTCGTTAGATCAAACGGAAATCCGAATTATGTTGGCCGCTCTGCAGTTTTCAGAGCACCAGATTTTAATGACTGGTTATTTGCATCATACTTAATTAGAGTCCGCTTCAAAGATGAAATATCTTCCGACTATGTCAATGTTTTTCTTGGCTCGAAACAAGGCCGGCGCGAACTACTGAGGAGAGTTACTACTTCAGCCGGAAACAACAATATTAATGCCACCAATATTCGATTAATTCCAATTCCAGTACCAAAATCTCTTGATGCTCAACAGCAGATTGTTGAGTTGGCAAATACCAGCCTGAAACAGGTTAATGCACTCCGTAGTAAGCAAGTTGCGCTTGAACAACTTAAAGCATCACTGATGCATGACTTGCTAACAGGCAAGGTACGCACCAACAAGCTTGATGCAGATTTCATTTCACGGAAGGTATCATGAGCGAAGCAGGCTATGTAGAACTACCGATCCTCCAGTGGCTCTCTGGTCTAGGATCGAAAGACCCCAGTGATAAGGGTTTGGGCTGGACTTATCGTGATGAGACGGCCATGGCTGATTTTGAACGTCCGCTAGAAGATCCGCTGGTGGAGAAGTTACTCATTGCGGCCATCATTCGTATCAACGCTGAGGTCAAAACCACTCCCCAGGCGCAACTGGCGATCAATGCGTTGCGTAAGGCCATTAGTTATCCCGACAAATTGATTGCCAACCGTATGACCCTGGATCTCTTGCGTGATGGCGCAACCGTTGAACTGGTACCAGGCCAAGCCGCGCAGACCGTGCAATTCATTGAATTTGACCCGGCGCGCCAACGCCTCAACGATTTTACGGCAACCAATCAATATCGTGTCCAAGGGGTACGCCAATGTCGTGACGACACGGTGCTGCTCGTCAATGGCATTCCCCTCGTCATTGGCGAATACAAAAGCTATATTGTCAGCGGCAAGGATTGGACCGAAGCCGTTCAACAACTCCATCGCTACCAACGCCAGGCCCCGCTCATGTTGGCCCCCAACCTCATCTGCATCGCCGCCGATGAAGATGAGTTCCGCTATGGCACGGTGCTCTTCGATAACGCCAGCAAAGAAGCCATTGAACGGCACATGGATACTTGGAGTCGCTGGCTCAGTCTCTACCCTGATGAAAAAGGTTACTGGAATAAACCGGAAGCCGATCAACCGGATGACCCGCTTGCCGTGCCAGTCAAAGGCTTGTTGCGGATCAAGCCCTGTCACTTGCTTGATTTTCTTCAACACTTTGTCGTCTTTGAAACCAAAAAGGGCAAAGTTGCCAAGAAGATCGCGCGCTATCAACAATTTGAAGCCGTTAATGACATTGTAGAGCGTACTGTATCCCAGATTGGTAAGGCTGTTGACGCCCAAGAACGTACAGGACTAATCTGGCATACACAAGGTTCAGGTAAGTCACTCACGATGGTCTTTGCGGCCTATAAGCTGCGACGCCATGTGGCCCTCAACAATCCTACGGTGCTTATTGTCGTTGATCGACGTGATCTCAAGACCCAACTGTCAGATGATTTTGATGCCTGTGATTATCCCAATGTAGAAAAGGCACTGGGCGTCAGGGATCTAAAAAGGCGACTCAGCAATGACTGGCGCGGCACGCTTGTGACCACCATTCAATCCTTCCAAAAGATGAACGACCTCGCACCGCGCCAACGCGACAATATTATTAGCTTTGTCGACGAGTGTCACCGTTCCCAAAAGGGTAAAGGCAACGAAAGTTACGCCATGACCATGCGCGTCAAGTTGCCTAATGCCTTCCGCTATGGCTTGACCGGTACCCCCATCGACCGCACCATGATCAACACCCATCGCGATTTCGGCCCGATGATTGAGGGCGAACAAGAGCGGTATCTCAGCTATTATGGCATCAAACGCGCTATCAAAGATGGGGCAACGCTCGAAGTTCATTACATCCGTGACAAAGTGCCCTTTCAAGTTGATGAAGAGGCGCTAAGTTTAGGGTTTGAAGAGATGTGTGCAGAGTTAGAAGTGGAGGATGAAGAGATAAAAGACTTTGTTCAGCGCAAACGTTCCCAGTGGAAAGAACTCGCACGTCAACCCAAGCGCATTGACATCGTCCTAGACAAGTTACTCGACCATTTTCTGGCCTATCCAGACCCCAATGGGTTCAAGGCACAACTCGTAGCGGTCGATCGAACAGCCTGTGTACTCTATAAAGCTGCCCTCGATGCCAAATTACAGGCCCGTGGCTTGCCACCTGAATGGTCTGATGTCATCATTTCTGCCGCCCAAAATGATGAAGCAGAATTGGAACGTTTTCATTATAACAAGATCAAGACTGATGATCTAATCGACTATTTTAAGCTAACACCAACAGAATGGGAGGCATGGAACCGGGAACGCTATGGTGGCCACCATGACCAATGGCGTCCCCCGTTGAAAATCTTGATCGTCTGTGATCGCCTATTAACTGGGTTTGACGCACCGATTGAGCAAGTGATGTATTTAGATAAGCCACTGCGCGATCATAATCTATTACAAGCCATCGCGCGCACAAATCGTCCCCTGCCGGCCATGAACAAGCGCACCGGTGTGGTCGTCGATTATTTCGGTGTTTTTCAGGATCTAGAAAAATCGCTCAACTTTGACGAAAATGTTAGAGAAGAGTCATTGATCGATTGGAGTGCGCTCAAGGCACTGGTCCCCAGTGAGGTTGAACGCTGTATGGCTACTTTTGAGGGCATTACCATTACGGATACGCGCGATTGTCTGCTAGCAGCATTACGTCGTCTACGTGATGCTGAAACGGCCAAAACATTTGAGCATAATTTCAAAAGCCTAGAAAGACTTTGGGAAGCAGTCTCTCCTGATCCAGTGCTCTATGAACATCGTTACACTTACAAGTGGCTTTGTGGTATTTACATTGCCTATCGACGCCGGAAAAGTGGAACAAAGACAACATATGGTGAGTTAGCAGCCAAAACGAAGCAATTGATTGAGGAAAACACTGAGTTTATTAACATTGCAGAAGCATTGCCCGTTTTCAAAATCGATGAAAACTATGCAACTGATCTTGCAGAATTGCCCACACCGGCCGATAAAGCGGCTGAGTTAGAAGCGGCACTGACACGTGAGCTAGCCGAAGATGATACCAACCTCGCTTATCGACGCCTTGGTGAACGATTACAGCAGATTAAAGAGCGGAAAGATGCAAGTGACGAAGCTACAGCCAGACGGTTACGGGAACTTGAAGAGGTGACCACGGAATTTGTAAAGACTAAGACCGAACCGGAACTGCTAAACCTGTTACAACCAGGTGAATATGAGCTATTTATCGCTTTGCGTGCCTATGCCAAGTCTGACAATGAAGAATATATTGCTGATTGTGCGCGACGTATGGTAAGCTATTTGCAGCGCAATCAGCTGCTAACGCCAGGATGGAGTAATTCCAGAGGCGGGCCAATGCGTGTTGAGCAATCGTTGTTAGTAGAATCATGGAATACACCCTATATTGCACTGGGCTTTGATCCTGATGAAGAAGCACCACCATTTTTAAAACCGGCAGTTGATCAGCTAGCAAGAGCCGATAAACGAACCTAAACTTATGCAGCAAACATTGAAGACGATTACTATCGGTCAGCGAAAAGTCGAATATCGCTTGCGCTGCTCAAAGACAGCTCAAAAGCTACGTGTGCGGATTGGCCTTGATGGGGTTGAAGTCATCCAGCCTATAGGTAGAGATGCACAGGAATTAGATGCTTTTCTAGAAACTAACCACGACTGGATTATTAATCAATTAGAGCGAATTGATCAGATGCGTTCGATTCGCAAGCCCAGCAACATTAAAAAGGGTGAGATGCTCTTCCGTGGCACCATTACCCCCGTATTGGTAGAGAGTATTGCGCGCCGTAAAGCAACCAACAGAGTCATCTTTAATAACAATATCATTACCATCGTCCGTGGTTCGATATCCAACACACCACCTTTCACAACGCTCGAAAATTGGCTACGCTTGCAGGCTAAACAGGCGATTGCCGACCATCTAGATACTCTGACGGAAAAGCTTGGTTCCTATCCCAATAAGATTTACATAATGGAACAAAGGACAAAATGGGGAAATTGTTCTGCGCTCCAAAACCTGTCCTTTAACTGGCGACTGATTATGGCCCCCGATTTTGTGCTTCACTATCTTGTTACGCACGAAGTTGTACATCTCGAAGTGCCAGATCATTCAAAGCGGTTTTGGCTGACCGTACAAAGTCTATGTCCAAAGATGGATCGCGCCAAACAGTGGTTGTCAGCTAATAGTGAACAATTAAAGGTAGATGTCCGACAACTCTGTTCATCACTCTAACGGTCATATCCCTTCTCCATTCACGAAATCAAGAATACATTTACTTGCTCAATTTCTTCTTGTGCGCCCCTGCATCGGTCAGCAAGATGGCAACCACAGAAGTCTATGATGCCGACAATCAAAAATTGTTGGCGCGGAAAGATGTCTCCATGCAGATGAACTATCAGGCAACAACGCGTGAAGCCAGATCAGTCCACCAATCACGGTGACGGATGTTGGCATCCGTTTGGATCTTCGGCGCTACTGGCATGGCGCAATCAACCTCGACGTAACCGCGCTTCACATTCGGTGAGAACGCTGCTCAAAGTATGGCGGCACAAGTACGCAAAATGACTACCATTTGGAAATGCGTTCTTTGCGCACAACAATGAAAACAAAGCTGCATTTTGCCAGAACGAAGTCTGCCATTTACAATTATCGATAGTAAAGTATGCAAGGAGTATAGTTTGGCTACTGGATGTTCCGCTCAAATATGGCGGAACATAGAGATGTGGGAGGTAGGCGATGAATGCAGACCTAGTCAGCATACGAGCAAAAGTGATTGAAGAAGTCAATTTGTTACCGCGTGAACGATTGCCTGATCTTTATACCCTGATTCATTATTTTCGGCTGGGACTGGAACAATCCCATAAAGCGGGACAAGGGAACATTGCCCAGATCCTGGCGTTGGCTGGTAGCTGGCAAGAAATGCCCGAACCAGAATTTAACGCATTGCTTGAGGAGATAGGGCAACGACGCCAGTCGGCTTTTCAGCAGAGACGAAATGATGAAGCCAGCATTGATTGACACCGATACCATTTCGCTCTTTTTGCGCAATCAGCCGCAAGTGGTTGAAAATTTCCGCGCCTATCTAGGTGAGCATGATGCGCTTAGTTTTAGCATCATTACTTACTATGAAATTGTTAGCGGTCTCAAATATCGTGATGCAAAAAAACAACTTACCTCATTTCTTGAATTGGCGTCTTACAGTAACATCTTGCCACTAACGGAGCAGGGTGTTACGATTGCTGCTGACATTTATGCAAGTTTACGCGTCGCTGGTACACCAGTTGATGATATTGACTTGTTGATTGCAGGCAGCGCTCTTGCCAATCATTTGGAATTAGTGACTCACAATACAAAGCATTTCGCACGTATTTCCCAATTGCAGCTTGCAGATTGGACACACGCTTGATCTATCAGCGGCAAGAGGACTGTTGAGCGAAAAATATGATGAAGCCAGACGAGTGTTTTCCTGAAATTACGATCCGGCTCATCTTACCGATCACCGTAGCGAATCCCAACAACCGTTCGATGAAAAACAACGCCATTTCTGCAATCAATCCAACCTCCATTTTGACAAACCCCCACGACTCATGCTATCTTTTTACTAGAATTGATTTTGCAACGATTGTGTCAACGAATAAATCTTGGCGCAGATAGAAACACAGAAATCATGCTAACGGCAAACGCGCAACAACACTTGCAACAGAATAAGACTGCTTCGTCCAGCCAACCGATGATGGCCGGACCTGCTGCGTTTGCTGGAAACCCACGCGATCTAATGCGT
>Ga0105048_10010062_pt1 | contig 14993 bp, 17 predicted proteins | sample MAT05_FD_78382 | JGI IMG/M metagenome (GOLD analysis project Ga0105048, IMG submission 78382) | Freshwater microbial communities from Lake Fryxell liftoff mats and glacier meltwater in Antarctica - MAT-05 | ecosystem: Environmental > Aquatic > Freshwater > Ice > Liftoff microbial mat | place... | reverse complement strand
TGCCCAAGCCCGCCCACACGATGAACCCGATCCTGCGTCTGCTCTGTTTGTGCTGTCTGCTCGCCTTGGCTGCGCCGGCGCATGCCGAGGCGCCCCCACCCGCACTGGCGCGCGCGCTGCAGGCCTATGAGCGCGGCGACTACGTCGCGGCGCGCCGCGGCTTCGAGCCCCTGGCGCGCAGCGGCTTACCGGCCGCGCAATACAACCTGGCGGTGATGCACCTGCGCGGCGAACTGCCTGCGCCCAGCCCGCGCGAGGCGCTGCGCCTGATGAGGCAGGCGGCCGACGCCGGCTTCGTGACCGCGATGTTCGGCCTCGGCCAGCTGCACGACAGCGACGCGCTGGGCAAACCCGACCTGAGGGCCTCCGTCGGCTGGTATCTGCGCGCAGCCGAAGCCGGCAGCGTGGACGCGCAGGTGGAGGTGGCCACCGCGGCGTACCTCGGGCGTGGCGCTGCGCGAGACCGCGCCGTGGCGGCGCGCTGGTACCGCGAAGCCGCCAAGGCCGGTGATGTCGGCGCGCAGTACCTGATCGCCTCGATGTACGAACAGGGCGACGGCGTCGAGCGCGACCTGCGGCTGGCCCGCTACTGGTACGACATCGCCGGGCGCAACGGCGACCTGGTGGCGCCGGGCAAGGTGCTCGAGCTCGACCAGCGCCTGCGCAGCGGCAGCCAGCCGGGTTGACGCAGCCGCTCAGTCCGGACGGCCGGCCAGCCGCCGGAAGGCTTTCAGCACCTGCGGATCGGCGCTCTGGAAGGTGGTGAAGCCGCCCAGCCCGCGCGCGCGCACCACCAGCCGCGGCACCAGCAGCCACTCCAGACCGCGCACGTGGATCAGCTTGACCTGCGTGATATCAGCCAGTTGCACCTCACGCGTGCGCAGGCCGTGCTGGCGCACCGAGCGCTCGTCCACCCGCGTGCGACCGACGAGCACGGCCCACAGCCCGCTGGCGATGACCAGCAGCACGATGAGCAGCACCAGCAGCCCGCGCCAGCCGAGCGGTGCCCAGGTCACCTCACGCGCGGCCTGCACGCCGGCCACCAACAGCAGCGCCACCATCGCGCCGGCCACCAGCTTGAGGAAGACAGGGAAGGACGGCCCCTCGACAGGAGTCTGCGGCGCCTCGTCCATCGTCGAGTGGGCCGGCGGCGCCGCTAGAGCACCACCTTCACCATCGGGTGCGTGCTCAGCGTGCGGTAGAGCTCGTCGAGCTGTTCGCGGCTGGTCGCGGTGATGGTGAGGGTCAGGCCCAGGTAGTTGCCGGCCTTGCTGGTGCGGCGCTCGATCGTCGCGGCATCGAAGGTGGGGTCGAACGAGCGGGCCACGACGATCATCGCCGCCTCGAAACCCTCGGCCTGCGCGCCCATCACCTTGATCGGGAAGGCGCCGGGGTACTCGATCAGGCTCGGCGCTGGTGGGCTCGGGTTCGGGTTCACAGCCGCTCAGATCGACATCGAGGCCTTGGCGCGCTGGTAAGCCTCGTGCAGCCGGGCATACACCGGGCCGGGCCTGCCGCGCAGGGCGCCGTGGCCGACCGCCTCGCGGTCGATCTGGGTCACCGGCAGCAGCTCTTTGGTGGCCGAGGACAGCATCACCTCGTCGGCGGCGCGCACGTCGGACTCGGAGATGGGACGCAGGTTGTAGGCGATGCCTTCGTCCTCGCACAGTTCGCGCAGCAAGTCGAAGCGGATGCCCTCGAGCACATGCTCGCTCTTCGGCGGGCCCAGCAACGCGCCTTCGTGGGCGATCCACACGTTGCTGGCGGCCGCCTCGGTCAGCCAGCCGTCGCGAAACATGATGGTCTCCAGCGCCCCCTGGTCGGCCGAGATCTGCCGCGCCAGCACGTTGCCCAGCAAGCTGGTGCTCTTGATGTCGCCGCGCTCCCAGCGGAAGTCACGCGCGGTGACGCAGGCGACACCCTGGTGACGCTGCTCGGCACTGGCGGCCTTCATCGGACTGACCATCATGAAGACGGTCGGCGCCACGCCCTGCGGCATCACGTGGTCGCGCGGTGCGACACCGCGCGTGAGCTGGATGTAGACCACCTGGTCGACGGCGCCGGTCTCGTCGGCCAACTGGGCCACCAGCGTGCGACAGCGTTCGATCCACTGCTCACGTGTGTAGGGGTTGGTGATGCGCAGCTTGGACAGGCTGCGCGACAGGCGCGCCATGTGCTCGTCGAAGCGGAACAGCCGCCGCGCGTAGACCGGCACCACGTCATAGATGCCGTCACCGAAGATGAAGCCGCGGTCCAGCACGTTGACCTTGGCTTGGCCGACGCGGGTGTACTCGCCGTTCAGATAGCAGGGCGTGTCGTTCATGGTCGTCGCCTCGAGGGACGATTTCATTGTGTCACGCGACCCCGGCGCAACAGGCGCCCGGCGCGTGCGCCGCTGCCCTCGCCCTGCTCGACCGCTGCCACACCGGCGACGAAGACCCAGCGGATGCCGATGGGGGCCTGCTCGGGTTGTTCGTAGGTGGCGCGGTCGAGCACCGTGGCGGGGTCGAACAGCGTCAGGTCGGCGTGCTGGCCGGCGGCGATCAGGCCGCGCCCGTGCAGCCCGAAACGGCGCGCGGTCAGCCCGGTCATCTTGTGCACCGCGGTCTCCAGCGTCAGCAGCCGGCGCTCACGCGCGTAGAGGCCCAGCACACGCGGAAAGCTGCCCCACAGCCGCGGGTGCGGGTGGCCTTCTCCGGGCAGGCCGTCGCTGCCGATCATCGCCAGCGGATGCTGCAGGATGCGCTCGAGGTCCTCATCGGCCATCGCGAAGTAGATCGCGCCGCCGGGCTGCAGCCGCTCGGCCATCGTCACCGGGGCGACGCCGGCTTCGGCGGCCAGCTCTGACAGCAGCCGGCCGGCCGCACCGGGCGCTACCTTCGACCAGCTGATCATCACGTCCTTCGACGCCGCCACGCGCGAGGGCAGCAGCATGGTGGACGAGGCGGTGTAGGGGTAGCAGTCCAGGCACACGCGCTGCTGCAGCGAGGCGGCCTCGATCAATGCCAGCGTCTGCAGTGATCGGCCATGGTTGGCCGGGCCCATCAGCTTGTGGTGCGACAGCACCAGCTGCACATCCAGCGCGCGGCCGATGGCAAAGGCCTCGGCCAGCGCAGCGTCGATGGCATCGCCTTCGTCGCGCAGGTGCATGCTGATCAGCCCCTGGCCGGCCAGCGGACGCGCGACCTCGATCACCTCCTGCGCCGTGGCGGCGCGCGCCGGCGGGTAGTACAGGCCGGTGGACAGCCCTGCCGCGCCGGCCTGCCACGCCTGGGCGAGCGCGCTACGCATGCGCTCGACCTCCACCGGCGTCGCCGGCCGGTCGAGCGAGTCCATCGCCGCGGCGCGCAGCGAGCTGTGGCCGACCAGCGCGAGTGTGTTGATCGCCAGCGGCGCCGCGTCCAGGGCGTCCAGGTAGTCGGCAAAGCAGGCGAAGTGCGGCTGGCCCGCGCTCATCAGGTCCAGCGGCGGCGGCGCGCCCGGCGGCGCAGTGGGCGCCAGGCTCAGGCCGCAGTTGCCCGTCACCACCGTCGTCACACCCTGCAGCAGCTTGGGCTGGCGAGAAGGGTGCTGAAGCACCAGCGCGTCGTCGTGCGTATGGCTGTCGATGAAGCCAGGCGCGACGATCAGGCCCGCGGCATGGACGCGCCGATGCGCAGGCTCACCCGCCAGGGCGCCCAGCGCCACGATGCGGCCGCCGCGCACGCCCAAGTCGGCACGCCAGCGCGGCGCGCCGCTGCCGTCGATGACTTCTCCACCTTCGATCAGCAGGTCAAGCATGGGTTCGGATCAGTCTCCTTGGGCGCGCGGCGGGCAGCGGCCCTATTTGATCCAAAGCCGCAGCGCATCCCAGGCGCGGCCGAAGATGCCTGCCAGCTCGACCGGCTTTTGCACCACCAGCGGCACGCTGGCCACCGGCGTGCCGGCGGCGGTGGCGATCTTCAGCGTGCCCACGCGCTGCCCCTGCGTCAGCGGTGCCACCAGCGGGTCGGTGCGCTCGACCGTCGTGCGCAGCTTGCTGCCTTCGCCCTTGGGCACGGCCACCCACAGCGCGCCGGCAGCACCCAGCGCCACCTGCGGCTCACGCCCCTTCCACACCGCCACCGTCAGCGCAGGCTGGCCGTCGTCGAACAGGCGCACCGCGTCCCATGCCGTCCAGCCCCAGTTCAGCAGCTTCTCGCTCTCGCCAGCGCGCGCCTCTCGTGAGGCAGTCCCCATCACCACGCTGAGCAGCCGCCGCGCGCCGTTGGGCAGCGCACGCTGGCTGCTGGCCACCAGGCAGTAGCCGGCCGCCTCGGTGTAGCCGGTCTTCATGCCGTCGATCGCCGGGTCGCGGCCGAGCAGCATGTTGCGGTTGTCCTGCCTGATGTTGTTGAAGCTGAACTGGCGGATCGCGTACAGCGGGTAGTAGTTCGGGTGCTCGGAGATGATCTTCGCTGCCACCGTGGCCACGTCGCGCGCGCTGCTGTAGTGGCCGGCTTCGGAGAGACCGGTGACGTTGCGGAACTGCGTGTTCTTCAGCCCCCAGGCCTGCGCCTGACGGTTCATCATGGCAATGAAGTTGTCCAGCGTGCCGCCGGCGGCCTCGGCCAGCGCCACCGAGGCGTCGTTGCCGCTGACGACGATCATGCCGCGCAGCAGCTCGTCCACCGTGGGCGTCATCTTCGGGTCGATGAACATCAGCGAGCCGCCGCCGCGGCGCTCGGCCCAGGCGCGCTCGGACACGCGCACCACCTGCGCCGCATCGAGCTTGCGCTCCTTCAGCGCGTTGAAGACCAGGTAAGCCGTCATCAGCTTGGTCAGCGACGCGGGGTCGACACGCGCATCGGCGTCGCGCTCGGCCAGCACCTGGCCGGCGCCGACATCGATCAACAGGTACTGGCGCGCTGCGATCTCGGGCGGCTGCAGCGCCTGTGCCAGTGCCAGGTTGACGCCGGCGCAGGCCAGCAGGAGGACGAAGAGTCGTTTCAGGATCAGTCTTTGCAGCTTCATCAGGTGGAGGAATCAGAAGAAGGGTCGAGCAGCATTGACGGCGCCAACGCGCCGACGAGCCAGGCCTTGAGCAGCGCCAGCTGCCCATGGAAGAAGTGGCCGCCGCCGGGCAGCACGGTGATCGGCAGCGACTGAGGGCGCGCCCAGTCCAGCACGGCGGCCAGCGGCACCACGTCGTCAGCCTCGCCATGCATCACCAGTGTGTCGGCGGGCACCGCGGGCGTGGCGAAGCTGGCCACCGCCGGGCCCACCAGCAGCAGACGGCGCACACCCTGATCGGGCGGCAGCCTGGCCGCGGCACGCGCCGCCATCGCGGCGCCGAACGAGAAGCCGAGCAGCAGCAGCGGCAGGCCGGGTTCGCGGCAGGCGGCGATCACCGCCAGCACGTCGTCCACCTCGCCGTCGCCGCCGTCCCAGGCGCCTTCCGAGGCACCGATGCCGCGGAAGTTGAAGCGCACCGCGCGCAGCCCGAGCTGCACGCAGCCGCGCGCCAGCGTCTGCACCACCTTGTTGTCCAGCGTGCCGCCGTGCAGCGGATGCGGGTGGCACAGCACCGCCACGCCCAAGATGGGCGCGGGCGCGGCGGGCGAATCGATGGCGCATTCGATCTGGCCGGCGGAGCCAGCGATCTGCCGGCGTTCGGTCTGCGCGTTCATCGGGTCGCGCCGCGCCTGCGCCGCGGGCTCATCGGCCCACGCTGTCGGGCAAGCGCAGGCGCTCGACCACCTGGCCCTGCTTGAGGTGCTGCTCGACGATCTCGTCGATGTCGTGGTGGTCGACGAAGGTGTACCAGACGGCCTCGGGGTAGACCACCGCCACCGGCCCGCCTGCGCAGCGGTCCAGGCAGCCGGCCTTGTTGACGCGCACGGCGCCGGGGCCGGACAAGCCCGCCGCCTTGACCGCTTTCTTGCAGTGGTCGAAGGCGGCCTGCGCGTCGTGGTCGTTGCAGCAGGCTTCGCCGCTGGCGCGCTGGTTCAGGCAGAAGAAGATGTGGCGCTGGTAATACGACTGGTCAGTGAGGGTGCTCATGAGCCGATTTTCTCAGGTTGGCCGCGCCGGCCTATTCCCGCGCTGACAAGCGGGCCAGCAACCACAGCAGCGCCGCATACGGCCACAGCCAGCCCAGCCACTGGGCCAGCCCATGAAAGCGGATGAAGCGACCCTGCTCCCAGGCCTGCAGGCTGAGCGCGAAGTACGGATCGGCCGGCAGTTGCGCCACCAGCGCCACCAGCGCCGTCAGCACCACCAGGCCGATCGCGGCCACCAAGCGCCTGCCCATCGGCACCAGCAGCGCAGCGGCCAGCAGCGCCAGCGCCAGCGCCAGTGGCGTGCGCGGCGTGGCCCAGGCCAGCGCGTGTTCTGGGCCGAAGTTCAGCGCGGTGGCCAGCGTCATCACCGCCACCGCCAGCAGCAGCGCGCCAACGGCCAGCACGGCGCGGCGCACGCCGGGTTCGACCACCGCATAGGCCAGCACGCAGGGCGCCAGCAGGCCGAGCGCCGTGCCGGCAGTCTCGGCCAGCGGCCCGGGCGTCGGCAGCGGCAGCGGCACCGCGGCCAGCATCTGTTGCAGCGGGGCCGCCCAGGGCACACCGTCCAGCCAGCCGGCCAGCAGCGCCGCGAGTTCAGGCCCGACCTGGCCCAGGCCCAGCGGCAGCGGCGCCGGAAACAGCAGCGCCAGGGGCCACAGCGAAAGCAGCGCCAGCGCCACCGCGCTCTCGCGAGCAAACCAGCGTTCACGCAGGCCCTGCCACCGGCGCAGCGCGCCCAGCGCCTGGAGCAACCCGCCCAGCAGCACGCCGGCCAGCCCACCGGCGGTGTTGAGCGCCCAGTCGGTCAGCGAAGGGTGTCGCCCGGGCAGCAGCGTCTGCACCACCTCGGTGGCCCACGACAGCAGCGCCAGCAGCAGCAGCGCCAGCAGCGCGGCCGAGCGGGCACGCCAGCCGGCACGCAGCACGGCGACGAAGCTCAGCAGGCCCAGCGGCAGGTAGCCGGCGAAGTTGGACCACCGATCGAAGTCATCGTGCTGGCGGGTCCATCGCAGCACCAGCAGGTCGGGCAGATCGATGCCCGGCGGCCAGCGCCAGCCGGTGAAGGGGTACAGGCTGGCGTACAGCACCAACGCTGCGTAGACCCACGCCAGCGGGCCGGAGGTGCTGCGTTGGCGCATGGCCGGGCTCAATGGCGCAGGCTCTAGAAGGGCTTGACGACCACCAGCACCACCACCGCCGCGAACAGCAGCACCGAGGCCTCGTTGAAGACGCGATACCAGCGGTGGCTGCGCCGGTTGGCCATCCGCTCGAAGTCGCGCAACAGCCGCCGGCACACGAAGTGATAACCGATGGCGCCCAGAACCAGCACCAGCTTGGCGTTCATCCAGCCCTGCCCGGTCCCCACGCCGTACCCCAGCCACAGCACGGCACCCAGCAGCAGCGCAGGCAGCATCAGAAGGCCGGAGAAGCGGTACAGCTTGCGCCCCATCAGCAGCAGCCGTTCACGCTCGGCGTGGCTGTCAGGCGGCACCATGGCCAGGTTGACAAAAATCCGCGGCATGTAGAACAGGCCCGCGAACCAGCTGGCCACGAAGACGATGTGGAAGGCCTTGATCCAGAGATAGCCGCTGCTCATGGCGCGATTATCCCGGTGCGTGTCGGCCGCCGCAGGGCACCTGCCCGGGCGGTGAAGCTTGGGACGGCAGCCTCGCAGCTATCATCCGCAGACCAATCTGGCAGAGGCCGACGGGGCCGTTGTTCGGGGGGGTTTCCCTCGGGTTTCTTCCCTCAGCGCGGCCGCGATGACGAGGAGCCCGCCGTGCTGTCACCCCCCCCTTTCCCGGCCAGCCGGCCGCGGCGTCTGCGCCGCGATGCGGCGACCCGCGCGCTGGTGCGCGAAACCCGTCTGGCGCCGGAAGACCTGATCCTGCCGGTCTTCTTGCTCGACGGCAGCGGCCAGCGGCAGGACGTGGCGAGCATGCCCGGCGTGCAGCGCCTGAGCCTGGACGGCCTGTTCGGCGTGGCCGAGGAATGCGTGGCGCTCGGCGTGCCGGTGATGGCGCTGTTTCCGGTCATCGACCCGGCGCTGAAGACCCCCGACGGCCGCGAAGCCACCAACCCCGAAGGCCTGGTGCCGCGCGCGGTGCGTGAGCTGAAGAAGCGCTTCCCGGGCCTGGCGCTGCTCACCGACGTGGCACTCGACCCCTTCACCAGCCACGGCCAGGACGGGCTGCTCGACGACACCGGCTACATCGTCAACGACACCACGGTGGCGGTGCTGCGCAAACAGGCCCTGGTGCAGGCCGAGGCCGGCGTGGACATCGTCGCGCCGAGCGACATGATGGACGGCCGCATCGGCGCCATCCGCGGCGCGCTCGAGGAGTGCGGGCTGATCCACACGCGCATCATGGCCTACAGCGCCAAGTACGCGAGCGCCTTCTACGGCCCTTTCCGCGACGCCGTGGGCAGCGCGGGCAACCTGGGCAAGGCCGACAAGAAGGTCTACCAGATGGACCCCGGCAACAGCGACGAGGCGCTGCGCGAGGTGGCGCTGGATATCGCCGAGGGCGCCGACATGGTGATGGTCAAGCCCGGCATGCCGTACCTGGACATCGTGCGCCGCGTGAAGGACGAGTTTCGCGTGCCCACCTTCGCCTACCAGGTCAGCGGCGAGTACGCGATGCTCAAGGCCGCCGCGGCCAACGGCTGGCTCGACCACGACGCCGTGATGATGGAGAGCCTGCTCGCCTTCAAGCGCGCCGGTGCCGACGGTGTGCTGAGCTACTTCGCACTCGACGCCGCGCGGCTGCTGCGCCGGCGCTGATGCGCATCTTCCACCTCGGCGCCGACCAGTTCACCGAACTGGACGGCCTGCCGGCGCAGTTGCCGGCGCACGGCTTTTTGTGGATCGGCAGCGCACGGCGCGAGTTCGAGGTGCACACCGCCGAGCTGCAGGCCGCGCTGCAGAGTTGGGGCCCGGGGGCGCTGGTCGACCTGCACGTGGCCGACCTGCTGAACCACCAGCTGCCCAGCCAGCACGACTACACCTCGTGGTACGACCTGCTGGTCTTCAGGCGGCTGGCCGTGGGCGCGGGCAGCGCGCAGCTCTTCGTCGACGACGCGCACGGCACGCTGGCGTCGGCAAAGAAGGCGCTGGAGTCGATCGACACCAGCCCGGTCGGCTTTGCCGTCTTCGACCGCGTACTGCTGACCGTGCACCCCACCGACTGCGCGGTGCGCGAGCACTTTGCTCATCGCCTGGCCGGCCTGGCCGGCCTGGCCGGCAAGGTTGCGCCCGGCGAGCCGCGCGCGGCCTCGCGCATGCCGGCCAGCCCGGCCGACCTGATGCTGCGCATGGTCAACCACATGGTCGACGGTTACCTCGACCTGCGCCGGCTGCTGACGCGCCAGCTGGGCTACCTGGAGCGTGAACTGCTGGACCCGAAAAGCCAGTTCAACGACTGGCCGGTGCTGCTGGACAGCCGCAACACGCTGCACTGGCTGGAGGACACCTGCGAGGACCAGCGTGCCGCCATGCAGGAGTGGATCGACGCGCTCGACGAGTGGCCGGCCGAACCCGAGCCCGGGCGTGCGCGCGAACGCGAACTGCTGCGCGTGCGTTCGCGCGACGTGCTCGAACATGTCGAGCGGGTGCTCAGCCATGTGCGGCGGCTCGAGCACAGCGCCGAGAGCGCGGTGCAGATGCACTTTTCGGCGCTGGGCCACCGCACCAACGACATCATGCGCACGCTGACCGTGCTGACGGCCATCTTCATGCCGCTGAACCTGGTCACCGGCTTCTTCGGGATGAACTTCGACACGCTGCCGCTGATCCACGGCGGAGCCGGTGTCTGGCTGGCCACCGGCATGATGGTGACCATCGCCGTCGTGCTGCTGCTGTACTTCCAGCGCAAGCGCTACATCGGTTCGGCCGAGCGCAGCCGTTGAGCGCAACCGCTGGGCAAGACCGCCGAGCAAACCGGCCGAGGCCGCAGCCAAAGGAGGCCCGACGATGACCGACGTGCAGACCAGCACCCTGGCGACCAGCGTGCAACACGCCCTCGGCGACGAGCTGTACGCCGCGCTGCGCGGCTGCACGGTGGTGGAACCTCTGATCGCGCGCCACCCGGGCATGAGCATCGCCGATGCCTACGCCGTGCAGCAGCGGCTGAACGCGCGCCGGCTGGCCGACGGCGAGCGCATCGTGGGCAAGAAGATCGGCATCACCAGCCCGGCGGTGATGAACATGCTGGGCGTGCACCAGCCCGACTTCGGCCTGCTCACCGACGCCATGCTCTTCAACGAAGGGCAGACGATCGAGGCGCGCACGCTGATCCAGCCCAAGGCCGAGGGCGAGATCGCCTTCGTGCTGAAGAAAGACCTCTGCGGCCCGGGCGTCGGCAGCGCCGAGGTGCTGGCCGCGACAGAGGGCGTGATGGCCTGCTTCGAGATCGTCGACTCACGCATCCGCGACTGGAAGATCGGCATCTGCGACACCGTGGCCGACAACGCCAGCTGCGGCGTCTTCGTGCTCGGCGACCGCCTGGTCGACCCGCGTCGCGTCGACCTGAGCCTCTGCGGCATGGTGCTCGAGAAGAACGGCGAGATCGTCGCCACCGGCGCCGGCGCGGCCGCGCTGGGCGCGCCGCTGAACGCGGTGGCGTGGCTGGCCAACACGCTCGGCCGCCTGGGCCTGGGCCTGAAGGCGGGCGAAGTGGTGCTCTCGGGCAGCCTGGCCATCATGGTGCCGGTGGGTGCAGGCGACAGCCTGCGCGTCAGCATCGGCGGCATCGGCGGCTGCTCGGTGCGGTTCGTCTGAGACGCAAGGAGCACACCATGGCACTGAGCAACGACACCATCCGGGCGCTGGCCGAGCACCTCGAGACCTGCGAGCTACAGGCGCGCGACACGCTGAAGCTCACCGACGCGCACCCGGAGATGGACTGGGCCGACGCCTACGCCATCCAGGACGCGATCCTCGCGCGCAAGCTGGCCCGCGGCGGCCGCCTGGCCGGGCTGAAGGCGGGGCTGACCTCGCACGCCAAGATGCGCCAGATGGGCGTGGCCGAGCCGGTGTTCGGCTTCCTGGCCGACAGCTTCTCGGTGCCCGAGGGCGGCGAGGTGAAGACCGCCGAGCTGATCCACCCGAAGGTCGAGCCCGAGATCGTCTTCGTGCTCAAGCGGCCGCTGGCCGGCCCGGGCTGCCACATCGCCAGCGTGCTGGCGGCGACCGACTTCGTGCTGCCCGGCATCGAAGTCATCGACAGCCGCTACCGCGACTTCAAGTTCGACCTGAAGAGCGTGGTGGCCGACAACACCTCGGCCTCGCGCTTCGTGGTCGGCGGGCGCGCGCTGCCCGCCGACGAGTTGGACCTGCGTACGCTGGGCGTGGTGATGGAGAAGAACGGCAAGATCGTCGGCCTGGGCGCGGGCGCGGCCGTGCTCGGCCACCCTGCCGCCGCGGTGGCGATGCTGGCCAACCACCTGGGCCGGCGCGGCCAGTGCATCCCTGCCGGTGTGCCGGTGCTCTCGGGCGGCATCACCGAGGCAGTGGCGGTGCAGGCCGGCGACCACGTGTGCCTGCGCATCCAGCACCTGGGCAGCGTGTCGCTGCGCTTTGCCTGAGGTGATGGCGGGCGGGTGCCCGGGCCAGAGCGCGGCTGCGCTGGCACCGACACCGATCTATGAGTACATCTCGTCATAACTCTTCTGCCTTTCGCAGAGCTCGTCATCCAAGTCATTGATAAATTTGGGTTTTGATTCACAGTCCGGCTTTCTGAATCTCATCAAAACACCGATGCGACCAAGACTCGATCCGGCCCGGGATCGTCTGCTGACCACGCTTTGCCGCCTCGGCCCGAGCACGGCCACGGCGCTTTCCCGCGCGCTCGGGGTCAGCGCGGCCTCGCCGCTGCGCTTCCTGCACGAGGCCGGCGACGCTGTGGTCCATGGCGGCCGCGCGCGAAGCCGGCGCTATGCGGCGCGGCGCCCGCTGCGCAAGCCCAGCAGCCCTGGCGCGAGGGCGCGTGCCGTGCAGCTTCAGCGCCAACCGTACGCGCGTGGACTCGCGTATTGACAAGTGGCATACAATTTTTGCATCACGAACGCAGTACGCCAGAGGTGCGCAATGGCCCAAGCCCAAGACCCCGTCACGATCAGCATCCGCGCCAAGGCAGGGCAGCGTGACCTGATCGACCAGGCTGCCGACCGGCTGGGCCGCAGCCGCTCGGACTTCATGCTCGAAGCCGCCTGCAGGCGGGCCGAGGACGTGCTGCTCGACCAAACCTACTTCGCGCTCGACGCGAAAGGCTTCGCCGCGTTCCAGGACATGCTCGACAGGCCGCCCGCACCCACCGACCGCTTGCGCCGCACCCTCAAGGCCCGCGCCCCCTGGGACACGGCCGCTGCGAAGAAGCCTGGCCAGCCAGTGAAGTGACGGCGTCGACGCTCTCGGCGCCGCAACCGCTGGCCGGCCATCACCAACTCGCCGACTTCGACAGCGGCGAGCCCTCGCTCGACGACTGGCTCAAGCGGCGGGCAGCCAAGAACCAGGCCAACGGGGCATCGCGCACCTACGTCGTGTGCGAAGTCGACACGGTAATGGGCTACTACTGCCTGGCTGCCGGCGCGATCGGCCATGCCGAGGCGCCCTCCGCCACGAAGCGCAACCGGCCCGACCCTGTCCCGGTGCTGGTCTTGGGCCGCCTGGCCATCCACAAGGACCACCACCAGAAGGGCATCGGCACGGCGCTGGTGAACGACGCCATCCGGCGCGCCATCCAGGCCGCAGAGATCGCCGGCGTCACCGCCTTGCTGATGCACGCCATCTCCGAGCAGGCCCGGCGTTTCTACCTCTCGCGCGGCTTCATCGAGTCACCCGTCAAGCCCATGACCCTGTGCCTGATGCTGGCCACGGCGGACCAGACTTTGCGCGAGCCTTAGGCAGTCATCGCACCGTTTCATCGATGCACGCCGGCAGCGTAGACCGAAGTCAGCCGAGCCCCAGCAGCCGCAGCGCATTGCTCTTGGCGATCAGCGGCTCCACCTCGGGCTTGAAGCCGGCCTCGTCGAAGTCCTTCATCCAGCGTTCGGGCGTGATCAGCGGGTAGTCGCTGCCGAACAGCACGCGGTCTTTCAGCAGCGTGTTGGCGTACTGCACCAACTGCGGCGGAAAGTACTTCGGGCTCCAACCCGACAGATCCATCGCCACATCGGGCCTGTGCATGGCCACCGACAGCGCTTCGTCCTGCCAAGGCCAGCTAGGGTGCATGCCGCTGCCGATGCCGCTGTGGGCGCTGTGGGCGCTGTCGAAGGGGTTCCAGCAGGACACGTCGGCATGCGTGCGTATGTCGATGTCGATCAGCTCGGCGGTATTCACCGGTCGGCTCCTGGGCTGCCCGCACGGTACCCAGCCCGCGGGCGCTGGCTTATCCTGCCGCCCTCCCGCCCGACCGAGCCCGACGATGCAGACCCCCGAACCCTTGTTGGCCGCCCAGCGCGACGGCCCGGTGCTGCACTTGCGGCTGAACCGGCCGGCCAAGCGCAACGCCGTCAACGACGCGCTGCTGATGGCGCTGCACGACGCCTTTGGCGCGCTGGCCGAGGACGTGCGCTGCGTGCTGCTCAGCGGCGAAGGGGCGCACTTCTGCGCCGGGCTTGACCTGTCGGCGCTGGTCGACCAGGGCACCTTCGAGGGCGTGGCGCATTCGCGCATGTGGCACGCGGCGATGGACCGCATCCAGTGGGCGCGCGCGCCGGTGGTGGCGGTGCTGCAGGGCGCGGTGGTCGGCGGCGGGCTCGAGATCGCCAGCGCCGCGCATGTGCGGGTGGCCGAGCCGAGCACCTTCTACGGCCTGCCCGAAGGCCAGCGCGGCCTGTTCGTCGGCGGCGGCGGCTCAGTGCGCGTGCCGCGGTTGATCGGCGTGGCGCGCATGGCCGACATGATGCTCACCGGGCGTGTGCTCGACGCCGCCGAGGGCCAGCAGTGTGGCCTGTCGACCTACCTCAGCGAGGCTGGCGGCGGCTTGGCCCAGGGCATGGCGCTGGCCCAACGCATCGCGCTGAACGCGCCGGTGTCGAACTTCGCCGTCGTTCAGGCGCTGCCGCGTATCGCCGAGGCCGGGCCGGCCGAAGGCCTGTTCATCGAGTCGCTGATGGCCGCCATCGCGCAAGGCGAGCCGGCGGCCAAGGAGCGCATGCGCGCCTTCGTCGACAAGCGCGCGGGCAAGGTGGAGCGGCCGACATGAGCAGCCCTGTCGGCACCAGCACCAGCACCAGCACCAGCACCGTCCCGCCCTACCGCGCGGTGCGCGTAGGCGGCTGCGTCGAGGCGAGCGTCGAACCGCGTGCCGACGGCACGCTGGTGCTGCGCTCGACCGAGCCCTTGCAGCCGTATGCGGCGCGGCTGACCGACCGGCTGCAGCACTTTGCCGACACCGCGCCGGACCGCCCCTTCGTCGCCCGCCGCGGGGCTGACGGCGCGTGGGTTCACATCAGCTACGCGCAGATGCTCGAACGCGTACGCCGCGTGGCGCAGGCGCTGGCCACCCGCGGGCTGTCGGCCGAGCGGCCGGTGGTGCTGCTGTCGGAAAACAGCCTCGAGCACCTGACGCTCTCGCTTGGCGCGCTGTGGGCCGGGGTGCCGCACGCGCCCGTGTCGCCGGCGTACGCCACGGTGTCGCAGGACTTCGGCAAGCTGCGCCACATCCTCGGCATGCTGCAGCCCGGGCTGGTGTTCGCGCAACGCGGCAGCGCTTATGCCCGCGCCATCGAGAACTGCGTCGTCGCCGACACCGAGGTGGTGCTGGTTGAGGATCAGCTCGAGGGCCAGGTTGAGGGCCGTACGCACACCGCCTTCGCCGACCTGCTGGCTGCACCGCCCGGCGCAGAAGAAGCCGCCGCGCATGCCGCGGTGGGCCCCGACACCATCGCCAAGTTCCTCTTCACCTCGGGCTCGACGCGCCAGCCCAAGGGCGTGATCAACACCCACCGCATGTGGTGCGCCAACCTGCA
>Ga0105048_10010061_pt1 | contig 14994 bp, 9 predicted proteins | sample MAT05_FD_78382 | JGI IMG/M metagenome (GOLD analysis project Ga0105048, IMG submission 78382) | Freshwater microbial communities from Lake Fryxell liftoff mats and glacier meltwater in Antarctica - MAT-05 | ecosystem: Environmental > Aquatic > Freshwater > Ice > Liftoff microbial mat | place... | reverse complement strand
GAACATGTGCTTTTACTTCTCTCCTCAAGGTCTCATTGGCTATTGCCTCCATTTTTGAAGGTGTTAATGCACTAAGACCTGTGCGCTTCACATAGCGCACAGCGTACATTGAAAACTCCTCCACTAAAACATCCTTTTTTACCAATGGCGTATTCTTCAAAGCTGAATTTACTTTCTTCACATCATTGGAATTGTCTCTAAATAAATTCCGTATAGCCTTAAATTGCCATTGGTGTTTGAAATTTTTGCGAATGGCTTCGTCTTCCTTACCTTCTTTGAGCCATTGCGCATATCTCTTTATAACAATTGGCAAAGGTTGTTTTTCAACTAGGCGCGTTTCACCATAAGGTTGTGGATTATGCAATGCACCGCGCGCACTGAGTATGTTCCCTTTAGTTTGTGTTACTTCTATTTTTTTTCCTGTAGAGGCATCTCGCACAAAGTGTTTGTTAACTCCTTTTGTCAACAATCGATTTCTATTCTTGATGGATACAATACAGGTTTCCAATTCATGTCTTGCATCTTCAACAAAAGTTTCCCATGGTTTTTCAAAGGCCCAACTTCCTCCTCTACGTTTGATTTGCATGCCTTGCTGTATTGCATCTTTTGCTTCCTTCTTCAAATTCTGATAGGCTTTATTAAGGTCATTAAGTCGTTTGATGTGTGCTGGTTTGGTGCAAGCAATTACAAGAGCGTCCGCGGCATGATGTCGATGATCAAGTCGTTTAGAATAACCATCCAACTTTAAAAGATGCTTCTTTAAATTTTCATCGAAGACTTTCTCTACCAATTTGATGTTTGGCTTGTCTTCTTTCTCGTTTTTTTCATTGAGTTTTTTCTCCAGGGATTCAAAGCGTGGGAGTAATAATTCTTTGAATAAATGTGCAATGCCCCATTGCTCGCGCAAGTGGTCTGTGACTCCACCGGTAGTGGTGTGCACATTTTCCATTCTAACAATCTTCGCCAACTCTTCCCGCACGGCTTTTGTAATGTATTGAGTGTCTTTCAACTGTCTTTCCACAAAGTCAGCGGGTATTTCTTTCAACAGAAGTTTTTTGCGTTTGCCACCACGAAAAATTCTATTTATCAAATCCACATATTGATCTTCACCTAGGATTATAATGCCCGAAACAGCGGGGCCATTGGTGATATATTCCCATGCCGTATAGTTACGCCCAGGTGTTCCCTTGTCTTTGTTCACGTGTGACTCCACCACCACTTTATTGCTAAGTGAATCATCATAAAACCTCTGACGTGGAATGATGTGGTCAATTTGGTATTGCTCACCAAATAATGCAGATAGAGGAATGGGCTTACCTGTGTATGGAGAAAGGTGCAGTTGTTCTTCCCAAAGTTTGTATTTGGTAATGTCTGCGGCAGCAGGTTTCCATTTGCTATCTGATATCAAATATTTTAAATAATTGTCAATTTCCTTTTTATCAATTGACTCTCTATCCAAACCATCTAACCAAAGTCGATATTTATCGCTATCAGTAATGGGTTGTCCTAATTCTTGTAATTTCTTTTTTATACCATCATTGAGTGCTCGATTGGAGAGTTGTGCTTCACTTATAGATTCTCTTTCCTTGGCACTATTTTTTAATTCTCTAGCTAGCTCAATTCTTATCTCATCTATCTTACCATATTTTTTCCAAATGTCGCCTACCAATTGTAGAGTTTCATTCACCACCTGTTGCACTATTGGGTTGCGTAGATAGTTCTTAGGCAACAGTTCGATGTCCTTCGGGTCATCCCATTTAATATTGCTTGCAGATTGAGTATGCGAGCCATATACAAGATAAGCAGCCGCCCAATATGGTAAGCCTTGAAATCCTGTTATATCAACAATTCCTTGAGCCACCACAAATTCACGAATTCTATTAGAAATGGTATCTTCAACCTCACCATTGAGTATTTTTTCAATTCGTTCCCTAATTGATTCGTGCTTGTTGATTGCTTCAGCGCTCCAGTCTTTGCCATTACGCATTAGCGGCAAAAGTTTTTTTATTGCTCTTGACGACATAGCACCGTAAGTTGAAGTGTAAGAGATTGCCGCAAGTTTCTTAGAAGCAGTCTCACCTATTCCAAAGCCATTCTTAGGGCGCATAAGTGCATGTAAAACATCTTTCGTTTTATCCAAACTATAGAGTATGTGCCATATTGCTTCTGTCTTCGTTGCATCTGAAAGAATTGTCGATCTCATGTCATCGCCATCTAACGCATTGGCAATATCAATCAACGTATCATTGCCTCTCAGCGGTCGCTTCTCATTATTTTCACTCAAATAGTATTGTGAATCTTTTCCCTTCGGAATCAATAATGACTTCAGAACTTTAGGGGAAACTGATTTTTGTAAATTTAGCTTCTCAATGATGGACTCTCTAATTGATTCAGTCATAAAATCCTTCGTGGCATCATCATCTTTCATAGTATAAACACGCAGATTATTTACTTTGTCAAGTATTCTGAATTCTTGATACAAAGGATGACTAGCCGGAATTACTTTCTTCTCCGGCTCAAACCTGCAGTTACTAATGCTGTCCTTTTGGGATTTGAGAGGACGTTGATAAAAGATGATGTCTTCTCCAAATACATATTTCAATCCTTTCTTCAACAACACATGTTGTCTCTCCTGATTATTTTTGTATAGCAATTCAGCAATAGATTTCAAGGTATTGTCTCTTACCATTTCACCTTCCCTACCTACTTTTGTTCTTAATGCCAATTGTCTATCCCAAATGGCGTTAAATTCATTTACGTATTTGTCTCTTAGAATAATATTGTCTTTCGTTCTAAAATGAGGATCACGTTTTAACTCTTGATAGTAGAATTGGCCTAGTGTCAATCCACTTTGATCAATCAATTGATTGATGTGGTGCTTCCGGTAACTCCAATCCATCTTCTTTGGTAATTGAAAGAAAAATGACTGCCCCCATTTCTTGGTGTTTTTTTCAGTTATTAACAACTCAACTTCTTGTCCTTTTGAAAATGGTATTAATTGATACGCTGCACCTCTTCTTCCATCGGCCAATGTGAATTGGTACATAGTTTTCTTGCCAGTATTGTCTTCTTCCACCGAAACGATCTCCACCGTTTCATAGGTCTTCACTGATCCTTTTACTGACTCTTCTCCTTCCTCTGCCGCTTGCTCCGCAGCATTAGCAGCCTCTTCATCAGCATCCTTCACTTTTCTATTACTGAGGAAGCCTCTTCGCTGGTTAAAGTGAAAAAGAATTCGCGCCAGTTCTTCAACAGAAATAATTTCGCGCAAGGCTCTGTCTCTTAATTCGTACAATTCATATTGAGTCAAAATAAACCCCGGACGACTCGGAGAAATGCTCAGAAAATCATGCATTTCTTTCGTGGATTGCAACGTCGGAATCCAACCAAGTTGCTGCAGTGTTTGCACTAATCTATTGCGTCTTGATTTGTAGCGTTGTAATAATCTTCTTGCGCCACGGGCCTGCCGCCTAGTAACATTCTTTGTAGTCGGTTTCCCCTTTTCAAAATCTAGGAGCATTTGAGAATCCATTGGAACAATTCGGCTACCTAGTCCCAAGATATTCCCATTATTATCACCCTCTTCTACCATCGCCCAACCAATGGAGTTAGTGCCTAAATCAAGACCTAAAATTTTTTTACCTTTCATTTTTTGGCGTATTCAATTATTGTTATATATTTGTTCCCTACAGTAAAGCAATTCACAATAAGGATTATTCCGATGTGAAAACTCTCCGCAAGGAGTTTGACAGTCCCGCTCAAAAGGCGGGATTTTCGTTTGTCTTAAATTAACTCGACAATAATAAGGCATTCCATTGTAACCTATTTACAATCTCATCAAATAAATTTAATCTTTATCGTCGTTGAGATTAGTAGCACCTAATTTAATACCCGTATTCTTTCATTTCTATTTCTTCATTTGTACTAAATCCAATTTTTCATGTACTGAACTTTTTGTCGTGAGAGAGTACACTACAAAATAATTCCCCCAAAAAACATCATTCATAGCCATGCCTTCTAGCTTTGAAATTGTTTATAAGAAATTAATCCGATTAATTAAGAAAAAATGCAACGGCCTTGATTCTGTTGCTTATTTTCAGAGTACAAAAATTTCAGGAACCTCAAAATTCAAATCGTTTTTAAGTAAAAACACGCTGCCATACAATGGTAGTATGGCTTACAAAAGAATTAAATTTCACGCAACGCAACGCTGGTGATTGAATATGTATGCGGTATTAGATGACAAATATCCGGTAGAGAAATCGGATGGGTATTGTATGAAATAAACTCGATTGCAAAAATTATTACTTCCCATTAAAAAGTGAAGTGACTTCATTAGATCTTCTTGGCAAACTCGCTGGCTCATGCCAAATGAATATCCAACAAAAAGACTCAGACACAAAAGGAATGTTCTGCATCGAACAGGATGGCCAATTATTGGCAGAAATGACCTGTGTATTTGCCGATAAAAAATGATTATTGACCACACAGAAGGTAGCAGTGTCCTCGCAGCAAAAGGAATTGAAAAACAACTCGTATACAAAGCAGTCGATAACGCTCGAGAAAAGAATAGTAAGATTTTGCCGCTCGGTCCATTTGCGAAAGCGGTGTTTGATAAGACGCTGGACTATCAAGATATTTTGACCTGAAAACCTTACACCTTCACTCCCACCGTCACCATAAAATGCCTTCCCGCTTGAGGGTAATAAAATGCCTCATTAATTCTATTTCCAGCAATATAACTGAACGCATATCCATTGGACGAATACATCGAGTCAAACGCATTATTGACATTAAATGAAATGGTCCAACTTGTTTTTACGGTAGATTTTACGTCATACATCAATTGAACATCATTAACGAAATATGGTGCGATTGCAAGTGCATCATTTGCAGTATTATCAAGATACTGTTTGCCAACATATTTTGTGAGCAGTCGCAACGATAAAAGTTTAAATGACTCAGTGTCGGTCGCTGGCCTCCTTTGCCATAGATTAACCTGTAAATTGGAGGCACCGGATACCGAAGGAGAAAATGCAATTTCTGTATCTTCATATTTTGTAATTCTCACATCATAACCCTCGGTGTAATCAATAATCGACTCATCGAATTTCAGAATTCTATTTTGGCTTAAAGTTAAATTGGCATTCCACAAAATCAAATTCTTCCACTTGGTGCCGAATTCAATTTCTATTCCTCTGCGGTAACTATCATTTACATTGATGCGCACTGGAGCTCCAACATCGTTGACTGCTCCTGTTAGTACCAATTGATTATCATAGTGCATATTATAAAAATTCAAACCAAAAAACATTTGTTCTGATCTGCACTGATATCCTAATTCAGTGTCATACATAGTCTCGTGCTTAGGAGTTTTGCCCGGCGACGCATCGATGTAATCATTTCTATTTGGCTCTTTATTTCCAACGGCAAATGATGCGTAAAGTCTTGATTTTTTATTCGCCTGATAATTAATTCCAGCCTTCGGATTAAAAAACAAAAACTGATCATCAACAATATAATTACGAATGTCATTGTCGACTCCTGATGCCACATAGTTGATATTTCGCACTTGTAGATCGGCGTAAACATCTAAATTTTTTAATATTGAATAACTTGATTTGATGTATGCACTTGCATCCGACTTATTGCTATTTCCCTGATAATAACGGTCTCCTTCAAAATTTTCTCCTGCAAATTGCATCCAAACAAATTCACCGTAATGTTCCCCGATGTATCCATTGACTGACCATCCCAACGTTGTTGATTGCTTTTTTGTTTTGTAATTGAGCGACCCTACTGTTCCAAAAAAATGATTTCGTAACCAACGTCTTCTCACCACATCTGTTTCTGTTATGGTGTCATTTACAATTACAACATCATTTAAACCATAACGACCAAATGACTCATCTTCTTTATACTCTTCATAAAATCCCGATCCATTTGTGTAGTGAGCGGCAGCATTTAAAATAATTTTATTGAAGTAGTTGGAATAATGTAATTGATAGTGGGTCTGTTTATAATCGTCAACCTGATTTCTGTATGTGTAGTAATTATAAGTGCGTCCGCTGTTCAATAAATTTTCAGTTTCCTTCTCTGTAAGACCATTATTGGATGCGTGAGTCAACATTGAATCACGATCGTTGGTTAACCTCGACACAGGGCTTCCATACCAAGACTGATACGTTCTTTCGGCACCTCCAAATACAACGAGCTTCAACGTCGAACTCTTGCCATAACGCGCAGCCGCTGTATAAAAAGATTTAAGATCTGAAGATGCACGATCAATGTAACCATCCGAATTAATGTGTGAAAGTCGAACGTCAACAGTGAATTTATCTGCTATCAAACCCGTTCCGGCCATAAGAGTATTTCTCAATGTGTTAAACGAACCATAACTATTGATTAATTCAGCATAGGGTTTTGAATTCAAAAAATTTGTTCCAACTCTGATACTTCCTCCAAATGATGCCGCGCCATTAGAACTAGTTCCAACTCCACGCTGAACTTGGACATCCGCACTGCTTGCCAAATCCGGCATGTTGACCCAAAACACTTGTTGACTCTCTGGATCATTAATTGGGATATCATTTACAGTAACATTTATCCGCGATGGATCACTTCCACGTATCCACAAACCTGTATATCCAACTCCATTCCCTGCATCACTAGTTGCAATGAGAGAAGGCGTAAATCGCAACATATATGGCATATCTTGACCATTATTTAGCACCTTGATTTGTTCCTTCGAAACACCGGTGTAGGCCATTGGAGTTTTTGCATCTGCCCTCGATGATTGTACTTCCACTTGTCGAGAAACAACAGGTGATATGACATCCGGCGATGTGGGAATCATTGTTAGATCAGCTATTGTAGAAGCATTTACAACAGCCACCGCTTTGGTTAATACATTAAAATCTGAAATTTTGACCACCAATAAATATTCACCAACAGGGACAGAACTGAAAGTATAATCTCCATTCTGATCACTGAGACTTTGCCTTCCCGTGGGCTCCAAAAAAACCGAGACGTATGCTAGGGAGTTTCCAGTAACCTGTTCTGTAATTTTGCCTGCAATAGTAAATCCGGAATCTTGCGCAATTGATTTTATCGCAATTGTCAATAGACACCATGCGAAACAAAATGACTTCAACATAAAAAATAAGATTACATGTTAATCAAAACCATATACCGGGGACGCATACATGGTTTGGTCAACTTTCATTTCCCTTGGCAGCATTACCTGCCCAGGTTCCTTCTCCGATAAAAGGAGAAAAGGGTCTAATCTCAGTCTCGGCTAAGCCGGGACACCCCTGAGTGAGAAAATCTGTTGTAAAAGTAACAAGAAAAACAATCAAACAAAAAATCAAATCTGATCATTTATCAAAGTCAACTAAAAAGGTTTCTCTCAAATAAAATCTGTGATGTGCATTAATCACAACTATTAAACGGAAAATATTACTTCCGATACACGCTTCTCTCTTCCTCATCATCTAACATACTCGCATAACTGTTATAACGACTTATGCTTATATCTCCCAATTCCAACGCTCGCAGAACAGCGCATCCTGGCTCATTCACATGTAGACAATTATGATATTTACACTTTGGAAGTAATTCAAAAAACTCAATGAAGTGATGATGTAATTCATATTTAGGCATATCTACCAATCCAAAGCCCTTAATGCCGGGAGTATCCACGAGATAACCGCCAAAAGGCAATTGGTGCATCTCTGCAAATGTTGTAGTGTGCTGTCCCTTGTTACTTGACGCGCTAACAGCCCCTGTTCTCAATTCTTTTCCCGGAATAAAATAATTGATCAATGATGATTTGCCTGTGGCACTGTGACCACTTACTAGAGTGATTTTATGTTGCAGTAGATTTTTTATTTCTTCTAAACCGGTTCCATCTACGAGAGAAGATTTTATGCACAGGTACCCAATTTGATCATACACAAAAATCAAATCCTCAAGCTCTTCATTTTCACGCTCGTTATATTGATCAATTTTGTGAAACAGAAGTACCACGGGAATATCATACGCGTGTGCTGTTACCAAAAACCGATCAATAAATCCCGCAGTTGTTTGCGGGCGCTTTGTTGTAACAACCAAAAGAGCCTGATCGAGATTTGACGCTATAATTTGAGCTTCTTTGGAAAGATTTACCGACTTGCGAATAATATAATTTTTACGTGGAAGAATGGCAGTGATATTCCCTTCTGTTTCATTCTCCACCTCAAAATGTACTTGATCTCCCGCAGCCACAGGATTGGTAGTTGAGCGATCTTCGAGTCGAACTCTACCGCGAATCTGACATTGATAAACACCACCATCTTCGGCTTTTACCTCATACCATTTTCCGGTACTCTTTAATACTAGACCTGATTTCATTTGATCACCGGATACTTTGTCTGCACCTATTTATTTCCGCAAGGAAGTTATTATTTAAAGAGCACTGCTGATGCTCATTAACTCGTCGCGGATATTAATAAGTCTGTTTACCAAACTGTCTTGATCATCCGAAATTGTATTTTTCTTAAGAGCATTTTTTGCACCTTCAAGAGTAAATCCTTTCTCTTTCACCAAATGATGAATTTTCTCAAAAAGTTCGAGATCCTTTTTGGAATAAACTCTGTTTCCTCTTCCATTTTTTTTCGGATGCAACTGCGGAAATTCTTTTTCCCAAAATCTAATAAGAGAAGGATTAACAGCAAACATATCTGCAACTTCCCCAATGGAGAAGTACAATTTTTCGATTTCTGAATAACGAGTGAGCATGTGAGTCTAGGAATTTGTTTAGTCAAATGATTGATTTGCATTCGCCGCGCGTTGAAGCAAATCTTCATATTGTTCTGGAGTAATGTCGCTGTAAAAATAAAATGCCGGATCAACAGGGGATCCGTTTTTGTGTACTTCGTAATGTAAGTGCGGGCCGGTTGATGTACCTGTATTTCCAACGTAACCGATTACTTGTCCGCGTTTCACTTTCTCCCTCACTCTAACAGCTACTCTGCTCATGTGCGCATACAACGTTTCGAAACCATACCCATGTTGAATAATTACGTGGTGTCCATAACCGCTTAATTTACTGTCCACGCTCAGAACCTCACCATCGCCTGTTGCATATATTTCCGTTCCAACATCCGCCGTAAAATCTAGACCAGCATGCATCTTGGCAATTTTATAAATAGGATGGATGCGCATTCCAAATCCGGAAGCAATTCTGCGTAAATCTTTATTTGCAACTGGCTGTATGGCAGGCATGGCTTGTAACATTTGATCTTGACTCTGAGCGAGCGCAAAAACTTCCTCGTATGATTTACTTTGAGTAAGCATCATTCGCTCCAGTTTATTGATTCGTTTTTGGACCGAAATCAAATCAGTACTGCTCTGAAAACCTTTAAGATGTTGATAACGGTCGCTGCCTCCAACTCCTGCATCGCGAAGATGCTCGGGATATGGCTCAGCTCCAAAAATACTTCTGTAAACATTGTCATCCCGGTCTTGTAAATCTATAGCAAATGTCTCAAGTGTGTCAATCTGATTGTTGAGTTGTTTGACCTGATTGCGCAGAAATTTTAACTCTCTATCAAGTCGAGCAGTTTCAGGGTCTTTAAAAAAGGAAGCATAGAGCACAACGCCAATGGCGCCGATTACAAGTCCTGCAAAAAGATATTTAAGCGCAGACGATAAATAATCTCGCAGACCATAACTGATCTTCTCAAAATTGAGCGTGGACGGATTAAATTTATACTTGAGTCTGGCCAAAATGAATAAACAGGTTAAAGCAAGTCGGGGGGCTAAAATAACAGGAATATTCAATTGCTAGGGTTATTGAAGCGAGAAAAATTCGGAAGACTCTGAAACTTCGAGCATTGACCAACTTCTAGTTGATCTTTTTTCTTGTAAACGCAGAAACAGCGGTCAAAAAGAAATGGCATCCGAATTCTTGGTTTAAACTAATAGACTTTGACGAAGTTTGCCGTAGACCTATTCATAAATGCTTTTAGCATAACTTCGCCGCAATGGTAGAGATGACATCGGTTGAAATAGCAGGAATCAAAATCTTGGAGCCGGTAACCACCGCAACAGATCTTTTAGTGACAGCAGTTTGTTTTTACGCATTTGTCAAACTCAAATCACATCAACATCGCGAAATAAAACACATTAAGTACTATCGCTATTTCTTCCTGTTTATGGGATTGGCCACATTGCTGGGTGGCATTATAGGACATGCATTTCTATATCTCTTCACCTTTGCATGGAAAGTACCTGCATGGATTGTCAGTATGATCTCTATCGCACTTGCAGAGCGTGCTGCCATTATGCGAGCGCGTCCTCTGATGAACTATAAACTTGGAAACTTCTTTACTTATTTGAACCTGGTTGAATTGGTCACCTTTATGTTCTTGTCCATTTACACTCTTCGTTTCATTTTTGTCGAAATACATGCGATGTATGGATTGCTCATTGTAGTTTTTTCATTTGAAGGATATATATATTTGAAAACACGAGATGAAGGAAGCAAAAAAATATTGTGGTCAGTTATGCTCGCAGCATTGGCTGCTGCGGCACATATCGGAAAAATCACCATTCATAAATGGTTCAATTACTTTGACCTTGCACATGTGTTGATGGCGGTTAGTTGTTTCGTCCTATATAGAGCGGTGAGGAATATGGTACCTGAACTAAAACAAAAAGGAGTTTGACCCGGCCTCAAAACAACCTATTTAATATTGTAGGATTTTGTTTGCTATTCGAATATAAATTTGTGTGGCTTACATTTATAAATATTCGATTTTTTTCCGTCTATTAGCCTTAAGGGCTGCTTTAGAATAAGCTAATTTATTACTCCTTAAAATATTTTGAACCATTAATTCGTCTCAATTGCACTGCACGTGTTGTTACTGAGAATGTCAATATCGCAACGGCTCGCAGTGATCCACATTTTACAAAAAATCTGAGTTAAATTCGCACCCGTTATGATCATGACTTCAAAAGAAATCCGCAAAACCTTTCTCGACTTTTTTAAGTCGAAAGGACATGAAATAGTACCTTCTGCACCTATGGTTGTAAAGGGCGATCCAACACTGATGTTCGTCAACAGTGGAATGGCACCATTCAAAAACTGGTTCCTCGGCAATGAGGCAATCAAATACAAACGTGTAGCTGATACTCAGAAATGCTTACGTGTTAGTGGAAAACACAATGACTTAGAAGAGGTTGGGGTGGACACCTATCACCACACAATGTTCGAAATGCTTGGCAACTGGTCATTTGGCGATTATTTTAAACATGACGCAATCAATTGGGCTTGGGAATTACTTACCGAAGTATACAAAATCCCAAAAGATCGTTTGTATGTAACAGTATTCGAAGGTGACAAAAACGAAAATCTCGAATTTGACCAAGAGGCCTATGATCTTTGGAAAGGTTTGATTGCCGAAGACAGAATTCTGCATGGAAATAAAAAAGACAATTTTTGGGAAATGGGCGATCAAGGGCCGTGTGGACCTTGTTCTGAAATTCATGTCGATCTTCGTTCTGATGAAGAGAGACAAAAAACGGACGGAAAAAAACTTGTCAATAACGATCATCCACAAGTAGTGGAAATATGGAATAATGTATTCATGCAGTTCGAAAGAAAAGCAGATGGATCTTTGATTCCACTTGCTGCAAAACACGTGGATACAGGAATGGGCTTCGAACGTCTATGCATGGCGTTGCAAGGTAAAACGTCGAATTATGATACCGATGTTTTTACTCCGTTAATTGCGGCCATCGAAAAATTATCGGGACTTAAATACGGACGCACTGACGAAAAACGTGACGTAGCGATGCGTGTTATTTCCGATCACATAAGGGCAGTTTCATTTGCGATTTGCGATGGGCAACTTCCATCCAGCAATGGCGCGGGTTATGTTATAAGGCGAATCCTTCGCAGGGCCATTCGGTATGGCTATAGTTTCTTGAATATGAAAGAGCCTTTCATTCACACCATGGTAAAAGTTCTTGCAGATGAAATGGGCGACTATTTCCCTGAGATTAGAGCCAACCAAAGTCTTGTTGCCAAAGTAATTGCAGAGGAAGAAGAGAGTTTTCTGCGCACACTCGACAAAGGAATTGCATTACTGGACGACATCATCAAACAGACAATCGGTGAAGTAATTGATGGAAAAGCTGTTTTTGAATTGTATGACACTTTTGGATTTCCAGTAGACCTGACTTCACTCATAGCTGCAGAAGGTAATAAAAGAATTGATCAGAATGGATTCGAAGTTGAACTGCAGAAACAAAAAGAACGAAGCAGAGCAGCTACTAAACTAGAAACCGAAGATTGGGTAGAACTTACTTCTGGCACAACTGAATTTGTTGGGTATGATGAATTGGAATACGAAGTAAAAATTCTTCGTTATAGAAAAATAAAAGCAAAAGGGAAAGAATCGTACCAACTTGTCTTTGACAAAACTCCATTCTATGCCGAAAGTGGCGGTCAGGTTGGCGATACGGGTAAACTTGTTTCCATTAATGAAAACATTGACATCACAGATACAAAAAAAGAAAATAATTTAATCGTTCATTTTTCGAATGAATTGCCTGAAAATCCCGAGGTAACATTTAGCGCGGTTGTAAATAGAGGATTGAGAAAAGAGACCACCGCAAATCACACCTCGACGCATTTATTACATGAAGCATTGCGGGAGGTTTTGGGCACGCATGTAGAACAAAAGGGTTCACTTGTAAACCCAAATTATTTGAGATTTGACTTTTCGCATTTTTCAAAAATGACCGATGAAGAAATTGCTCATGTTGAACGACTAGTGAATGATCGCATTCGTAAAAACTTTCCATTGATTGCGAAAAACATGGCCATAGAAGACGCCAAAAAGACTGGAGCAATGATGTTGTTTGGTGAGAAATATGGTGATCTGGTTCGGGTAATACAATTTGGAAACAGCATTGAATTATGTGGCGGAACACACTTAAATAGCACAGGAGAAATAGGCCTATTCAAAATTCAAAGCGAAGGTGCCGTAGCTGCAGGCATTCGCCGAATTGAAGCAATTTCATCGCAAGGTGCATTTGATTTTATCAATGAACAACTCAACACAGTTGAAGAGATAAAACAATTACTTAAGTCAAAAGATCCATTAAAATCGATACTTGATTTACAAAATAAAAACAACGAGCTACAAAAACATCTAGAAAAATTCCAAAAAGAAAAAGCAATAGAAATAAAGAAGACATTAGCAGAACAAATACAAATCAAAGATGGAGTTCATTATCTCACAGCCCGCATCGATTTGGATAGTAATTCACTCAAGGATATTGCTTTTCAGCTCAAAGCTGAGAAAGAAAATTTCTATGCCGTTTTTGTCGGTGAATCTGGAGGAAAGGCAATGATAACCTGTGCTATCTCTGATGACCTCATTAAATCGAAAAATCTTAATGCATCCCAAATTGTGAGGGAACTTGCAAAAGAGATCAACGGCGGAGGCGGTGGCCAACCATCTTTTGCAACTGCAGGTGGCACCGATGTGAGTGGCTTGCAGCGTGCTCTTGATAAAGCGTTGAGTTTTCTCAACTAATTTCAGAATCGTACAATCACCAAAACTAAAAAAGCCACTTGAATGATTCAAAGTGGCTTATTTAATATTTTAGAATATAGGCTTATTTAAGCCATGACAGTTTCTCTTTCTTCAACAGCTTTCGTGTGTTTTCCATAAACAGGACCTTGATACTCTTCGTTGTAGGCAAGAGCTAGGTTTAGAATATAGAATACATTAAATATACAAACAAACACATATTCAATGGTTGATGATTTACCGAACGTTTGCGCAATCTCGATACAAAGCTTAAAGAAGAAATAAATATTATATATCGGCACAAGGAAAAAGGCCAGATGAAACGCTGGTCTTCCGACTAAGCGCAGTGCTTCAATTACATTCCATAACGGAACAAAAGCTGCAACCCAAGGTCTATCGGCCTTGGCAAATAATCTTGCGCCACCAATTGCCCCGATGATTACAATAAATAGAGCTAACATGAGATAGCCTGGGTAATTTTCTATCAATTTTGAAATGAATCCTGCATCTTTCATATGCGTACTGTTTTAAAATGGTTTAGACAAATAGTTTTACAATGCGAATGTAAGACGCAACAAAGATTAATTGGTTGCCCACATTATTTTACTAAGTAGCTCAATAATCAGCAAACAGAGCTAAGTTGAAAACCGTAAGATTTTTCAGCCTATGCCCATTCAGGAAGGCTTTAGCAAGGTCTGGGTCACCACCACATTGCTTCTATTAAGGCTCTGATCAGCAATTTGAATTTGAAAACGGACTGAATCTCGCTCACTCGGTAAGTACCAATTGGCTATTTTAACTTCAATTTCGCCTTTTTGAACTTTATTTTGACCTGAAGGCTCCGCAAATGGAATTCTGTAGTGATATGGCACATCGCTATCGTTCGGCTCATCACAGGCATCTATGATAATGAGCTGCCAGTTGCCATCTTCAAACTCGTAATATTGGCAATAAAGGTTGGTTTTATTGACACATTGCGAAAAAACTCCGCTAGTATCACTCTGACGCAATCCGAAATTCCCATCACCATCAGTAAAAGTCAAGGTCAAAAAAGCTGTATCCGCAACAATTTGTAGGGATTTAAGTGTTATTTGCGGTTCATTCGGGAATTCCTGCTTTTTGAGGCATGAAACCAACAACAAAATACAAAATATGACTGCGAGTATGCTTTTCATAGCTTCAAATCTACTTGAACCTTTTATATAATCTTTGAATTTCTGTGGAATTAGATCAAAATTATATAGAAAAAATCATCCGAACTCCTCAAAATGGTTTAGATGCACTTGCGTTAGAGGTATTTTACCATCAAGCGAAAGCTAACATCGTTTACAAGAACTATATACAAGCATTACATATTATTCCCGACCAAATAAAATCAATCGAAAAAATACCATTTCTACCCATCGAT
>Ga0105048_10010059_pt1 | contig 14995 bp, 11 predicted proteins | sample MAT05_FD_78382 | JGI IMG/M metagenome (GOLD analysis project Ga0105048, IMG submission 78382) | Freshwater microbial communities from Lake Fryxell liftoff mats and glacier meltwater in Antarctica - MAT-05 | ecosystem: Environmental > Aquatic > Freshwater > Ice > Liftoff microbial mat | place... | reverse complement strand
CGTTGGTTCAGAGCTACGCTCGCATCTTTCGAACTCACGTTCTCAGATGTGTTCAGCTCCATCCTACGCACCTACAAGAGTCACTGCTCTCGTTTTTCCTTATCGCTCACCACAATTCTGTTTCCAGATACTGCAGCATAAGTCGGACCGCCGATGCGGTGGTTTGAAAACTACCCCTGAAAGGAGTGTAGGACAAGTTAGTTAGGCTGCGATTTTTATATGACTAACGACTCTGTCCCATTGCTCATTCTTGAACGTTACTCGTAAGTTCGCTACCTGCTGAACCCCGCCTTCTGTCCAGCGTTAACCCGAAAATTTAAGCCGTTTTTGAATCACCGATTTGTTGGCTGATTCCATCGCGCCAGACCCAATAAAAAGACCCTGCTCTAAATAGGTCTTATACTGCATCCACCTTTTATTATTGCTCAGGTAAGTTAGTAACGCGTGTCGCTTTTCTGCTTTATATCCTTGACAATCAACGCCTTCAATCATTTCCTGAACCTCACCCAAGTTGTTAGCTAATAGCAGTGACTCGCAAACCGCAAGCCAATCCCGAACACTACCTTTATCCTTTATAGCCAAAACCGCCCAAGTCCCAATCTTCTCAATGGCATGAAAATAGTCCAGGATTTGAACCGCTTCGGGGTGGTGGATGTCCCAAAAATCCCAAATCCAACGCGCGCCATCACCCACCGCAATCAGGTCTGATTTATGGCTTAATGTCTGGTCGAATTTAGCTAAAAAGTCCTCATGTCCGCCCAAATGAGTTACATAGTGGCTGGCCGAAATTACCCCAGGCTTTTTGGCCTTGTAACAGGATGATTCGGCAAAAACGCGGCCCAATTTAAGTTCTCGCCAGCCCTGCTCCCGCACAAAAACCATGGATCCGTCCATCATCGCATAATGGCGTTTGGCATCAGCCGGTGTAGGTGTTGTCAGGGGCTGAGTGACCATCAAATCCATTTCAAGTACCTGCCCATAGTGATGGGCAAGCCGCTCTATCTGCTTGTCAGTCAAGGATATACCTTTAACTTTTTTTCCATCATCAGACTACCTTCATCAAAAGGAACCAACTGGCCTACATAACAGGCTAATGCTTGTAAATAGGGGCTTTGTTTGAAGCCTTTTTTACCCTTTTTGTGTAAACAATGGCCACTGTGTATGTTCACAAGACCGAAACTGGTGCGGACTTTTTTTTGTCGTATCGCTGGTTGAGGGAGTTCTTTGGAGGGTCATATCCAGAAGGTCTTTGTTGAGTTTCTGCGTTAGTTCAACAAAACTGCGTTCATATTCATAGCCATCAGTTTGGTCTTTTTGACTTTCTTGCCAAGTTAAATACGTAGCATACAGTGCTCTGAATTGGCTTTCTTGATTTTCTGTCCCCTAAATTCATTATTTTGGGCCACATCTGCAAACTTGTCCTACACCCCTTGATACATTAAGCATTACCAACCCTAAACCTTTTCCGTATGCGTCTGCTCTTTTTCCTTCTGCCGGTATCGCTACTGGCGCAGCCAACGCCCAACTTTCAGGTGGAAGTTGTCGACAACCAAATCAACATTGGCTATGGACTGGCTATCGGCGATGTGGATGGTGACCGTTTGCCCGACATTCTGATGGCCGATCAGCGTGACATTGTCTGGTACAAAAATCCTGGGGGTCGGCGACCATCAGGCGGCAGTCAAACCGACAAGCAAAGTTCCCGCTGGACGCGCTATGTGATGGCCCGCAACCTGACTCCGCAGGATAACGTATGCATTGCCGCCCGCGACCTCAACGGCGATGGAAAGGTGGAAGTGGCCGTTGGTGCTGGCTGGAACCCCGCCGAAACGGTCGACAGTACCAAATCCGGAGCGGTGTTCTACCTGGTCCGTCCTACCGACCCCACACAAATCTGGGAACGGGTGCGCCTGCCTCACGAAGTAACTACCCACCGGATGCGCTGGGTCCGCACTGGCCGGACCAATTACCAACTCGTAGTGGTACCGCTCCACGGCCTGGGCAACAAAAACGGAGAGGGGCGGGGCGTCCGGGTATGGGGCTATGAATTTCCAAAAGATCCGCGTAGCCGCTGGAAACAACACTTGGTGGATTCGACGATGCACCTGACCCACAACTTTGAGGCCTGGGAAGACGGTAACAATACGAGCATGGTACTGGGCGGAAAGGAAGGCAGCAAGGTAATGAAATGGACGGCTGGCCGCTGGGTGCAAACCGACGCAGGGGCTGAGAAAGCTGGTACATCGGGTATGCAGGATATTGGTGAAATCAGACGGGGAGATTCACATCGATTTATTGCGGCTGTACAACCCATGCACGGTAACCGCGTGGTAGTGTACACACCCACCGCGACCAAGAATCGCGATACACTCAGCACCACTCTCAACCAGGGCCACGCTCTGGTATGCGCCGACTGGCTGGGCATGGGCCGCGATCAGATTGCGGTGGGTTGGCGCAACCCCAATGCCGAGGGCAAAGTTGGCACCCGACTCTTCAGGCCTGACCCCAACGGTAAATGGACCGAATTTTCCATTGATGACAGCGTGCGCATGGCCTGCGAAGATATGCAGGCCGCTGATCTGGACGGGGACGGCGATCTGGACCTGATTGCCTCTGGCCGGGCCACGCTGAATGTACTTATTTATTGGAACAACCGAATTCCATAAGAGAAGCTGGCATGCCGCCAAGACCTACACCCTCAGCTTCAAAGGCATCACCGACAAGAAAACGTATGCCGTCAACGGCTCGTTTGCTGCTAAACTCGCCACCACAACTGCCAATAACTATTTCAGCTCACCGAGGGGCAATAACGTCACCCTCAAGAAAGTCGGAAATACCTATACCATCACACCATAGTGCATAAGCCCATGGGATGTTGGGTGTCCTCCAAGCATAAAAATGTAGCGTCTCGGCGATAAGGCAAACGCTCCGACAAGTTAGTTTTTGTTGCAGTTGCCCAGGCGATGGGAATCAGGCCGCGAAGTCAACGCTCACAGCCCATCGAGGTAGGAGTATGAAAGCTCCTGCGTTGGCAGAGGGCAAATCTACCTTTCAGCTAACAGATACAACCGTTCCACTAGCTCTGTAACCACAGTATCACAAAATACTGAGTATTTATACTGGAAACGAATAAATTAGGACGTTGTTGATCAGGCGAGACAACGCTAAACGCAAAATGCCAACCATAAGCTAAACTGGGAAATAGAAAGCCCGAACGATAGCAGCATGAGAATACTTATCACAGGAATTGTCACGATTTTAATTCTTGGATTGCTTCTCTGGGAACATGTTCATGACGGTGTTCCCAGCCATCATATCCTCCATCAAAAAGACATGCCAGAAATTTCTAACTGGTGGAGTGGACTATTTCTTCCGATTCTTACCTGGATTCTAGTAGGGAAAATTATAAACAGGATTGAAAAACAAGCTACACCAACGAAACAGGATAAACCAGAAACGGGCAATGTTCTAATACTCTTCGGTGTTGGGTTAGTTTTTGGCATTATCCTGGCAGTTTCGTTCATGCAGGACTACAAGCCATTTTTAGACAATGTCCTCTATATTCTTTTAATTCTTAGCCTGATTGCCCCAATCTTCTACTCTGAATTCATTCTTGGATTCGTTCTTGGAATGACCTATACATTCGGAGCCTTAATTCCGACAGTTTTCATTCTAATCATGGCCAGTATTGGTTTCATAGTGTTTAGGTTTATCAGACCACTATGTCAAAAAGTGATTAGAGCGTTTGGTATATGAACTAATTTCCTGCAAGAAGGCACAAACGTCAATGGTGTCTCTACGGAATCAATTCAGTAGAATAATTCTCTCTCAACCGGAATTATTCTTTTTTGTTAATATAAAGCCCATTTTTGTTCACATCTTTGTGGCATCAATGTTAATTTGAACCTCATGAATCTCAGCAACAATAAAATTCTGATTACCGGAGGTTCCTCGGGGATTGGCCTGAGCCTTACCGAACGCTTTATCAAAGAAAATAATACCGTGATTATTGTTGGCTGTCCGTTGCTCAAAGTTTCTTCACCAGAAAACTAATTAGCTTCTGAATCTTGTCGGTGTAGGGCGGGTAAATAAAGCGGGACGTGCCAAAATCGCGTTTGATAACACCCCGCATATTCGATAGCTCCTGAAAGCCAAAATACCCGTTGGCTTTGCCAATGCCGCTGTTGTTGACCCCCCCAAACGGAATTTCCATGTGCCCGAACTGCCACATCAGGTCGTTGATCACCGTATCGCCCGCTGTGGTACGCGCCATGAAATAGTCGATGTTCTGGCGACTCTTGCTCTGAATATACAAGGCCAGAGGCTTCTCGCGGCTGTTGATAGTGCGGAGAGCTTCGTCGCGGTCGCGGTAGGAGACAACAGGTAATACAGGCCCAAAGATTTCTTCCTGCATGATCGCCATATTGTCCGACACACCCTCGACTACCGTTGGGGCAATGAAGTTTGCGTCGCTGTTCATTTGACCCCCCAGCGTTACGGTTGCTCCCTTCTGCACGGCATCGTCGATCAGGTTGCGCACCCGCTGAAAATGGTGGTTGTTCACAATGCGGCAGTAGTTATCTGATTGTTCAATGTCTTGTCCGTCGGCATTGTACATTTTCTTCACCGAATCGCGAAACGCCTGCATAAACGGCTCTTTGATCGACTCATGTACCAGCAGATAATCGGGGGCGATGCAGGTTTGACCATTATTGAAATACTTGCCCCAGGCTATCTGTTCGGCGGCTGTTTTGATGTTGGCCGTCTCGTCGACAATAACCGGCGACTTGCCACCGAGTTCGAGCGTAACCGAGGCCAAATGTTTGGCGGCAGCGGTCATCACGATTTTGCCCACCGCCGGGCTGCCCGTAAAGAAAATGTGGTTGAAAGGTAATTCCAGCAAGCGCGTAGCCGTGGTGGAATCTCCCTCGAATACCGCTACTTCCTCAATCGGAAATAACTCACGTACCATGCCTTTGATTGCTTTTGATACATTTGGAGTCATTTCAGATGGTTTCAGCATAACCACGTTGCCCGTGGCAATGGCCGTAACCAGGGGCTTTATGGCTAGCCCAAAGGGATAATTCCAGGGCGAAATAATCAGAATATTGCCCTTGGGTTCGTGGTTTACGTAAGCGCGCGTGCCTATCATCGGAAGGGGTGTTGGAACCCGTTTGGGCTTCATCCAGTCCTTCAGGTTTTTAATGGTATGCTTTATTTCATAGTACAAAGCTCCCAGATCACCCAATAAGACCTCTGAGGCTGGCTTGCGAAAATCGGCATACATCGCTGCTGTGAGAGTCTCCTCATTGTCCTGAATCCACTGATGGATTCGTTGAATGCGCTCGATTCGCTCTCTGGCGGTGGTCAGGGCCATTTGAGGAGCGTGCCGACGTTGGGCGGCAAAGACCAGCTGAATATCATCTTGTTGGGCTATTTCGGGTGATGCTGTTGTCATGTTGTTTGTTAAATCGACGTTCCTATCCTTAAAAATACAAAAAAGTATCGTTCAAATTCAATTTTTATGTTTTAGCAAAAGTCGTATGTTTACTAAAAGTTTTTAGCAATCGCCCTTTATGAGCCTTGTGAGCGAGAATATCCGGTATTTACGCAAACTCAACGGACTAACACAAGAACAATTTGCCCGCCGATTAGGTATCAAACGTTCGTTGGTAGGTGCCTATGAGGAAGCGCGCGCGAATCCGAATCCAAACAACATGATTTCTATTGCGAAAGCGTTCAATGTGTCGGTTGAGAATTTGCAACGGCACGATTTACGTAAACTTCGCGAAACTCCCAATTTGTCGTTCGACCGGCGATCAGCGGATACCGGCGAGTCAGGCCGGAGTACGATAGATCGGTTTTCCGATGGTAGCAGCGGTAACGGTATTCCATCGCGGTCAATTTTCCGCGAACGGGACACGGATGTCTCCGATGACCAGCTTTTCTCGGATGAACCCCTGCCCAATAGTTCGCCTAATCAGTCTCGTCTTGATTTGTCAGATGTGCCAATGCCGCTGGCATCCGTGTTAGAAAAATATTACCGGGGGGCCTCGGCTACACCACCACCAGCTGGTCCACAACAGGACGGTCCGTCGTCACGGTCTGATATGCGCTTTGAGCCGCCGGTGATTATTGATCCCATACGCCCGGATCGCAACAACGAATCAGAAAGAGGACAGCCGCAGACTGGTAGCCCTAGTCAAAATCCGGCAGCCGATCGTGCCCCGTTCGAGGTGCGTCCGGTGGCACCAATTGCTCCACCTGTTTCAGCTCCGGCCCCTAGCCCCAAACTAGCTTCCTCCGCTGAATCGCTCACGTTTAATAATGCGTTTGAACAGGCCCCGGCAGCTATACCGTCCCGCGAAGAAAGCAGCTTACCGTCGATTCCGTTGGTGATGCAATACCAGTTCAACGAATATGCTCAACGGCATCAGCAACACGAATATATCAACCGGCTTCCGTCGCTCCGCTTGCCAACCTTACCCGTGGGGCATTATCGGGCTTTTGAAGCTGATCCGGATTTTCCGATGCCGGGGGCTTTGCTGGTCGGGCAGTTTGTACGCAATTGGTTCGACATTGCCGATGGGAAACTGTACGTACTGATGTTGAACCAGGGATTGGTATGCCGGCGGGTGTTTAACCAGGTGAAAATCAAGGGTACACTGCTCCTGACTGCCGACCGGCCAAGCGTACCAAGCCGCGAAGTGCCGCTCAAAGACGTGCGCGAAATGTGGGAAGTAAGTGCCTTTTTCAGTCAGCAACTCCCCGAACCAGCACCCAACCTCGACCGGTTGCGGCAATTAGTCGAAGAAATGCGGTTTGAAGTTGAACGGATCAAGTAGTGATTCGCTCTGTTCTATTAAGGTAGGGCGGCTTTCAAATCAGTATAAACGGGCTTGGGGCGAACAATAGCCAGGTATGATTTCCAGAGGGCTTCGCCCCAGCCTAGTGTTTGGTGGGGATAGCCGTGGTGCTGGCATACTGGCCGTAGTAGCTTATTGATGGCGGGATAAAACTGGTGGCTCACCCCCGGGAAAAGATGATGCTCGATCTGGTAATTCAGTCCGCAACAGAACCAGTTACCTAGCCAACCCGCTCTGAAATTGACCGTTGTAGCCAGTTGCTGTAGATACACATTATCTTCTACGGCCTCGGCGGTGAATACCGAAGCTTCGGCCGGAAAATGCCCCGGAGCCAGCAGCCCATACGCCCCAAAACCAGTAAGTAAAAGCCAGATTACATAGAAGAGCAAGACATCGAAAACCGGAAGAAACAGCGAAGGTAAGATGATGAAACAGGTATAATGACCTACCAAACTGGCCAGGTCGAGCCAGTGAATTGGCTTTCGGTGCTGCTTATCAAACAAAACGGGAAGTAAATGCTTCCAGCCAGCCAATTGCATATTGGCAAATGTTAGCGACAATGATGCCGGAAAAATAAGCCATTGCCACTGATACCATACCCGACGAATCCCCGACACCTTTTTTAGGTCTTCCTGGGTTAACGCAAAATAAGGCATGAAGTCAATATCCTCATCGACACCGTGAATATTGGGGTTGGGGTGGTGAATTACGATATGTTTGTTCCACCAGTGTGTGGCCGACAGGCCAATCTGAAACGGATACCCCAGAAATACGGTCAGATTATTTAGCCAGCGACTACGAAATAACCCTTGATGTGAGGCAGTGTGCGTGTGGGCTGCTCCACCCAAAACGCCTGCCGTCAGTAGCAGCACTGCTACCACTTTAACGCTCAGATGATCGGTGAGCCAGTACCCTCCAATGCCAAGCAGCTGAACAAGGAAGAACGACAGCCGTTCGGCCACCATCCGGCCGGGTTGCTTGCGGTAATAACCCCGGCGCTTGATTTCCTTTTTCAACCAGGACATTTCCTCCTGAAATGTCAGTGTTTGGGGCGTTTCTATCTCCATCAGACTCGCTTAAGTGGGAAACTCATACGGTAATCATTCATGAAAAGAACCTGATACAAGGCACCATCGCTGTAGTCGGACCCGGCTACACAACAGGCAAGATAGTATTCCCACATCCGTAAAAAAGAGTCTGGGTATCCTTCTTTAAGCGCTTCACGGTTAGCCCGAAACCGTTTTAACCAGGCCCTCGATGTATGTCCGTAATGCCGGATCATATTCTCGACATCCTGAATAATCAGGTCGTTTCGTTCTAATTGATTCAAGACTACCGATAGGCGCGGCTGGTGCGAATCGGGGAAAATATAGCGTTGAATGAATGGATCGTGGGTATTTACGGGCGCATTGGCTCCGATAAAGTGGACTAGCCCCCGGCCCTGCGGATTCAAATTCTTTTTGATGGTGCTGAAGTAAGCCCCGTATTGAGCTGGTGGCACGTGTTCGAGCATCCCTACGCTAACGATTTTGTCGAACGATTCCTGAACGTTTTTGAAATCATCGAGCCGAACAGTTACGTGTTGTTCCAGCCCCGCCTGTCGAATACGTTCCTGGGCAATCTGGCAATGGTGGCGGCTGTTGGTAATTCCCGTGGCCTTTACGCCAAAATGAGTAGCCGCATACAGTACTAAACCTCCGTACCCACAGCCGATATCCAAAAGCGTTTCGTCAGGTTGCAACGCCAGTTTGCGGCAAATCCGGTCAAACTTTTGTTGCTGAAGCTGTTCCAGATCATCGTCGGGTGTGTGTGCATAGCCACACGAATAGGTCAGCGCTGAATCCAGAAAGGCCGCAAAAATATCGTCGCCCACATCATAATGATGTTGCACGTTTCGCCACTGTCCTCGCTGCCAGTGCCTTAGTCGATATTCGGCTACACGAGCCAGCAAAGCCCAGTTTCCGCGAATCTTCTTGTCCAGACGACTTTTCAGCAGCGTCCCAAGTAAATCTTCCAGGCTTCCATTGTCAAGGTCAAACCAGTTGTCCATATACCCCTCGCCCAGCCCCAGATTACCGTAGGCCAGCACACGACCGTATAGATCTGGGTTCAGAACATTTAGTTGTGCAGTAGGGATACCCGGCGGGCCAACTGCCTGATAATGATCTCCTTCGCGAAAGCCGATTGGTTCGTCGAGGGTTGCCTGAAGAAGCTGGATGAACTGTCGTTTGGCTGCCAATGAGGACATACTACCGTGGGGTTTAGTTTACGATTGAAAGCAGGCTGCTAATAGACAAAAGGAAGGCTCCCCACGCTATTTGGGCTTGTACACTTCGCGCCCGGCCATATTGAACCAGATGGGCAAAATGCTCACAGTTGAAAGTTACTAAATTATAAGGAGTTCCCAGAAACTGCTCTATGACTGGCAGAACATCGGCCCTTCTTGGTTCCGTAAGGGGTTCAATATGGCTTAGTGTTGAGTAATCGTTCAGCAGAAATTCTGACAGTGTTACGTAGCGTACGCCAAACCCCCGCTGATTTTCAGCAATGACTGGTTGTCCATTGTGTAGACCTGCGTAGATGCCATGATGCCTGGTGCCAAATGCTTTCCTGCGAACAACCCGGTCGCCAATGGAGAGGCTCATCGAATAGACAAACATCGTATCGGGGTTTGCTACCAGACAGGCCGGTTGATTCAGAAGCGGATAGGTTGTCATAGCGGTAAAGTCGTTGGCCGTATTTATACGACAAAGGTGGCTCATTGGCACCCCGACTTTCCATACATACTTGTTTGTATATTTCAGTGCAGGCTTAATCAGACCACTACTACATACGGCCGCTCTGCCAGATACACCAGTCGTAAAAAGTATATATTTGCGTATAAAATTCCAGATTATGGAATTTTATACTTAATCTCGCGTTATGGTCATTATTGCGAAAGTTGCCTTAACGCGATTTGCTGAAAAACACCCTGATGCTTTAGTCGCGCTTATGGAATGGTACGATTCTGTATCGGATGCTGACTGGAGTAATATTACGGATGTTCGCTCCCAATTCAACTCCATCGGTTACGTTGGCAATGAGCGATTTGTGTTTAATATACGGGGCAACAAATACCGCCTGATCGTATCGATTCTGTTTGGTATTCGAACGATATACATCAAATTTGTTGGCACTCACGCTGAATACGACAAGATTGACGCTAAAACGATTGATTACAAGCCATGACTATCCTCAACGAAACTGATTACAAAAATGCGTTTGCCCAGTTCGATTCACTGGTTGCGCAAATGGATGGTAAGCCCGAATTGCAGACTCAGGCTCGTGAACTAGCAGAAGCTATTCAGGCCTACGAACGAGCCTTTGTGCCTTTTCCAAAGCCTACTACGCTCACGGGGATGATTGAATTGAGGATGTATGAAATGAAGCTGAAACAGAAAGACCTGGCTAACCTGTTGGGTGTCGAGGCTTCGCGTGTTTCAGAATTGCTTACTGGTAAGCGAAAAGTATCATTGGAAATTGCCAAGCGGCTCCATGAGAAGTTGGGCATCGATGGCAATTTTATTCTCGAAACAGCTTAATCAGACCAGTACCACATACGGCCGCTCTGCCAGATACACCAGTCGCCCTTCAACGGTGCCGTAGCCCATTTGGTGATACAAATCCACAAAATACCGAAGACTGCCCGTGTCTTTGTCGGTGAGGCTTGGAACGCTGGCATATTGCACCAGTACCAGATCGCCGGGCCGGTCCGGCGTTCCGGCCCGGTGAACCACGCGATGAGGGGCACCGTGCAGTTGTTGGTGGCTCAAAACGCTCCGGTCGGTGTCGATACGAAGTTTGGGATTGAACACGTCGAGTAGGTCGGGATGCATGACAATCTGGGCGAGTTGCTGGCGGAGATCATCTGTTTCGGCCCGGCGAAGTAAGCCCTCACTCACCAACTGACGGATGGTTTTGTCCACATCGCCCGGTCCTTTAATCAAGCTCAGGGCAGCTACTAATTTCCGGTCCCGGTCGCGGGTACGCTCAAACGTGCGAACATCGAACACGCGCTCGGCCTGCCGCCGTAGTTGCAGTTCCTGCTTGCGGTGCCCGCTGACAACTTCATCCAGAATAATTTCGTCGGTGTAATGTTTGCGTGGGACGTGATCGAATGAGTCGGGGCAGTTGGCCAGTACATAACTGCTCTGATCGGCCTGCCAGCCGCAGCCGGTAGCGCGGGCTTCGTCGCTGTTGAGGTATTCGTAGAGCCAGTAGCTGACCGTTTTCTGCGCATCCTTTTTGTGCCAATCCATGTGTTGTCCAATCACATAGAGCCGATCAGTAGGGCGGGTGAAGGCCACGTACATCAGGTTCATGTTTTCCAGAAACGAGCGGGTCATTTCCTCCTGATATTGCTGATGCAGTCCATCAGGCAAGTTTTCCAGCTTCCCGCTGATGCGAACAGGGGCATGATTCAGCCGCATTTTCTCGCCCGTACCAAGTTGGTGAGTAAAAAACTCCGAGGCCACCGGTGCCAGATCGAGCCACAAATCACCCATGGGAGTAACGGCCCAGTTGGCAAACGGAATTATCACCACCGGATATTCCAGCCCCTTTGATTTGTGGATTGTCTGAATACTCACCGCGTTGGTATTGGCGGCTTCCCCCACCGACACTTTCTTTTGAGCGTTTACCCAATACAGTAAAAAATCGGCTAAATGTCCACTCTGTTTGTGGCTGAACGTCAGTACTTCATCCAGAAAACGGTACAGGAACGGGGCATCGTCGGCCCGGTCAAACAAGCCGAACTGGTACATCAGTTTTTCGCCCAATTCGTAGGCGTTCAACTGCCGGAGTGCGTGCGGATCAAGCGCGTGGCCGAAGCTTTGGAGATAGCCGTAAATGGCATCTGTATCGCTGGCCTCGGCCACCTCGCGCAGTTCCACCGTAAGTGCTTCATCGGGCATCAGACCCCGAACCACGCGGCTATACAAGTACAGAATTTCGTAACGCAGTAATACCTGATCGGGGCGCATCAGCACTTGCATGAGTGTCACCACAAGTCGCACCGAATCGGCATACTGCAAGGAAAGTGAGTCGGCCGATACAAGTGGAATGCCTCGACTGTTCAATTCGTTGGCAAGGGCTTTGGCCTGATCTTTTTTGCGGCACAAAATAGCGATGTCGCGGTACTGGTAGCCATCGGCCATAGCCTGTTCCAAATGCTCAATCGTTTTCATGAGCATCACCCCCGTCAGGTCGGTAGTATCTTCGCTGATGTCGGTGGCTCCGTCGGGTTTGCGGACAAAGTCGATTTGTACGTGACCTTCTTTCCGGGCTTTAGGCGAGGGTTGCTGATGAAATTGCTTTGTCGTGTCGAATACGTCTGTAATCTTACCATGTGTCGATTCAAACCGGCGGGCGGCAAACTCGAAAAACTGGTTGTTAAAATAAACGATAGGTTCGGCGCTCCGCCAGTTGGTGTCCAGCACTTCGTCTTGCAAGTGCTCTGCCAGCATCCCTATTCGCTCAGCCGTAAACGAGTCGGGGTCGCCCGTCATGCGGGTGTGCGCTAATTGCAGGGCAGGCAGGTCTTTGCGGTGCAGGGCCACAATCTGGTCCATGTCGCCCCCCCGGAATCTGTAAATAGCCTGTTTGCCATCGCCCACGGCAAGGTTAAAATGCCCGGCTGCCAGGGCGTTATCGAGCAGGGGCAGCAGGTTAGCGAATTGTAGTTTGGACGTATCCTGAAACTCGTCGATCAGAATGTGGTGGTATTTGGTGCCTAGTCGTTCATACAGAAACGGTACGGGTTCGGTGGCTACGATGCTCAGAATCCGTTTGTTAAACTCCGAAATATGCACGCGGCCATCTTTGCGTAACAGGTCATCGAACTCCACCCGGATCTGTTTCAGCAGCGCCAGTTTCTGAAGGTGTGGCATCAGACACTCGAACAGCACCACCTGGCTCAGCCGCTCCTCGCGAATGGCATCAATCTGCACCAAACAGGCTCGGAGATGGTCGGCTATTCTGTCAATCGAATCCTTAACAAGCTGCGGGGTCTTCTTCCCATACCAAACATCGTCGTCGATGGCGTCGCCTACTCTTTTTCCACCTTCTTTACGCCAATCACCGTTGGAAATAGCCTGAATGTAGCCCCCAACGCCCGTTTTTCCATAACTAAAGTCCGCTTCCGACAAGCCAGCCTGCGTGATAGCCTCCCAGGCCGACACACCAGCCGCAACAATTTCTGCTTCTGCTTCTTTGGCGTAATTCATCATCCGGTCGCGCATAGAGCGAATGGCCGTGGGCGAGAGTTCCTGCACGCTTTGTACAGCGTCGTAGTGTTGGTCGGAGGTGAGGTGATTGCCGAATTTTCGGAGGGCTTCGGGGAGATTGTTCCAGCTTTCCCCTTCCGCAGCCGTTTCGCGGTAATATTGCTTCAACACATCGGTGATCTCTTCCATCTGGTCGCCCCCGGCCTTCTCAATCAGGTTGTCCACGGCTAATTCCAACACGGCATCGGTGTCCATCTCTACTTCAAACGAATAGGGGAGACCCAACTCGTCGGTGAACGCCATGACTACGCGCTGGGTGAAACTGTCGATGGTGGTCACCGAAAAATCGGAGTAGCCATGCAGTATAGAGCGGAACACCTCAGCGGCTTTTTTCGATACCCTTTCTTTTTCAATCGTGTGCGCGTCGGAGCCAACGTCCAGCCCACTCAGTTCGGCGGTCAGCACATCGAGCATTGAGCCGGGTTCCTGTTTGATGATAGCCTGTAACTGTTCCAGAATGCGGCTTTTCATCTCGTTGGCAGCCGCATTGGTAAACGTAATGGCCAGAATATGCCGGTAATACGATGCCTGCTCGCCCGGTTTAAGGGCCAGCTTGAGGTATTCTTTGGTCAGGGTATAGGTTTTACCCGACCCGGCGGAGGAGCTATAGATGGAGAACATAGGGGTGGGGTAACGACGCAAAGGATTGCGTCTCTACGATAGACGTACCGAAAACAAATCTTTTGACTTTACATATACATACGCTACTACGATTAGCGTCACCGCGCCACCCAACATAACGGAGGGCACTGTGCCAAACAACCGGGCTGCCAACCCCGATTCGAATGCACCGATTTCGTTGGACGAACTGACGAAAATACCGTTGACAGCGGCCACGCGGCCCCGCATGTGGTCGGGCGGGAAAATCTGGAGTACCGTTTGACGGATAATTACACTCACACTATCGAAAGCTCCTGTTAATGATAACATCACCAGCGACAAATATAAATTAGTTGACAGGGCAAAAATCAGCGTGGCCACGCCGAAACCAGCAACCGCCAGCAACATGTTGCGCCAGGCGTTATGGGTGGGTGGGTTTTTGGTCATGTAAAGCATCGTCAGCACCGCACCAACCGACGGTGCCGCCCGTAAAAAACCCAGTCCTTCGGCTCCTACTTTAAGAATATCTTCGGCAAAGACAGGCAAAATGGCTACCACGCCCCCGAACAACACCGAAAACAAGTCGAGCGAGATGGAATAGAAAACAATTTTAGTCTTGAACACGAAGCGAAATCCTTCTTTCAAACTGTCCCAGAACCCCAGTGGCATGACTTCATGAGACAGCACTACGGGTTTGTTTTTGATCAGCGACAGCAGCACAAAGCAAATAACGAATAGGCCAATAACAACTAGTAGAGCGTTATCTAATCCCAGCCAACTATACAAAAAGCCAGCCATTCCCGGTCCCAGAATGGCTCCCGCCTGCCAGAATGAACTACTCCAGGTCGACGAGTTGGGGTATAGTTCGCGGGGCACCAGAAAGGGCTTTAATGATGAACTGGCGGGTGAGTAAAACCCCCGAGCCGTACCAATGAGCATGATAACGCCGTAGATCACACCCAGGCGTAACGTGAGGGTAAGCCTCGTTTCGAAAACAGGTTGAAACGCCAGATATAATACCACTGACCCCAGCATGATGACGATCAAACTGATTTGGAGAATACGTTTTTTGTTGCGCCGGTCGGCTAAATGGCCGCCAAAAAGTGACACCAAAATAAACGGAATTGCCTCGGCCAGCCCTACCAGGCCAAGGGCCAAGGGGTCATGGGTAATCTTGTAGAGTTCGTAACCCAGCAGTACTTCCTG
>Ga0105048_10010058_pt1 | contig 14996 bp, 10 predicted proteins | sample MAT05_FD_78382 | JGI IMG/M metagenome (GOLD analysis project Ga0105048, IMG submission 78382) | Freshwater microbial communities from Lake Fryxell liftoff mats and glacier meltwater in Antarctica - MAT-05 | ecosystem: Environmental > Aquatic > Freshwater > Ice > Liftoff microbial mat | place... | reverse complement strand
GTGCAGCAGCGCTCTCAGCGGCGACACCTGCTTCGTTTTACGCACGGCGGGCGGCGTGCTTTTTTTGCCAAACGTCGGCAGCTGCAGCTTTGCGCGAGGTGGCTAAATCAGAACTGCGGGAGTGGTGCCCGAATAAATCCGCTTCCAACGCATAGGCAGAAAGTTCGCTGCCCACACGCGATGCCGGGTACATCGACAAAGCCTCGCGGATGGTGGTGCTTATGGGCTGTCCCAAGGCCGCGTCGCGGCGCGCCGACGCAGCTGCTGTTCCAATTCGAGCAGTAGCTTAACCGACATGGTCATTACAGACCCTACTGCCAAGGTGATACCAACGAAAATATCACAGCAACCCGCCGGTCCAATGCGCCGCTTCTGCCACCAAAACACAGACTAACTAGCGCTTCGCTTTTTTTCACGAAGCAGAATGCAGCCCAAGTGGCTGCGATCTGAACACCGCCCTGGAAGCCGCTTCCAGCCGCTTTTATTTGTTCCCAATTTGCGGCGCTGGGTTGCAAATTTAGGGGGCTTTGAGCGCCATTTTGCTCAGCGCCACCAGCCACACCGAAGGATTACGCACGGCCGCAAGCGCGCGTTGGGCAGATTCGGCGCTCTGCTGCGCGAGCGCTGGTTCTGAGCCTTGCTGGGCGAGCTGCGCCTTTAGCAGCGCGAGCTCAACGGGCACCTCAATGTCTGTCGCAGGGGCTGCTGCCGCAAGCGTCGCGGACGCAACGAGCGGGCGTGCCTCGGCATAGTTACCCTTCTGGATCAGCGCCGCTGCGCGCAAGCTGTTCGCGCGGCCATTCCAATACGGCTGTGGCGCTTTGATTTGCGCCAACGCCGCCTGCATCGCATCCAAGGCCTCAAGCGCCAAGTCCGGCGCTTGGCGACATAAACGCGCGCGGGCTAAAATTTGCCATGTGAAGGCGAGTTCCTCGGTATCAGGCGTGGCAGCCGCGCGGTGATCTGCAATGGCAGACAAGATTTCTGTCTCGCCCGCTTCAACCTGACCGCTGTGTATTAACGCTGCGCCATAGTCGATGCGCATCTCTAAGGTTTGCGGGCTGGTCGGCGCGAACTGCAATTTTGTCACCCGCAGCGACTCACGCAGCGGCGCTAATGCACCTGAGAAATCCAATAGCCGCATGCGCAAATTGCCGATCGAATTGCTGGCGACTGCCGTGTGATAGTGATCTGCGCCATTGACCTTCAGATTGAGTTCCAATGACCTACCGGCGGCGGCCAAGGCGCCCTTGTAGTCGCGCTGGTCGCGCATTATTAAGGTCAGCGCGTTCAGGTGGATCGCCAGGGCGTCGTCGTCGTTTGGCAAGATGGCGCTCTCAATCGCAATTGCGCTCTGGATATATTGCAGCGCTTGGGTCAAGTCGCCCGCCCGCCGATAGACGCGTGCAATCGATGAGTGCGCGCCCGCGACGCGCGAATCATTAGTGCCATAGCGCTTTTCCATCATGGCTAGCGCCTCTTTCGATACGCGCAGGGTTTCCGCGAAATTGGCCGCGAGCGTGCCGTCAATGGGAAACCGGTCCGCATTGCGATAGAGCGCCTGGCTGTAGGCCAGCAGAGCGACGCTAAGCTGCTCTGGCTCGCCGTATTCGCGCGCCAGCGCAACGGCCGTGCGGCCCTGGGTGACTGCAAGCGGGAAATTCTGCAATCGGACATTGGTCAACGAGCCGAACATTAAGATTTTGCTGCGTTCGTAAACCGCATCAGGAGACGCGTTGGCGCTTAATTCGTCGAACAGCAGCTGGCTCGTTTCGATGGCTTTTCCGCTGGCGTGCAAAGTCGCCAGCAGCTCAATGCCGGCGCGCAGCGTGAGCGGCGCACCAGCACCAAACTGCGCCTGCGCCTGCGCATAATTTCTCTCAAGCGCGGCGCGCGCGGCGTCCAGGTTGCCCTGTTCGCGCAGCACGCCGCCTAGTTCGCTCATCAGCTCGGTGCGTACCCGCGGGTTCATGGCGGTGTCAAGGCCAATGCGTTGGATTGCGCTTTCGACCACCTCGGTAATGCGCGGCGGCCCAGCGCCTGGCTGTTTCGGGCTGGCTTGGCGAAACGCGGTGATTATAAAATCCCGCATCGCATTGGCGCGCTGCGCTTCAGCGCGAGCGACATTGGCCTGCCAAACGGCCACCGCTGAAGCGCCAAACACGGCGAGCAAAAACAGCGCCGTAAGCGCCACGCCGCCCCTGTGGCGCTGCACAAACTTGCGCGCGCGATAGCCGCGCGAGGGCGGATGCGCACGCACCGGCAAGCCCGCCAGTAAATTCTCAATGTCATCCGCCATTTCCAGCGCTGAGGCGTAGCGGCGCTCAGGCTCAAGGGCTACCGCCTTAAGAAAGATATTGTCGATATCGCCTTTCAGCAGGCGCTGGGTTTGGCGCCGGGTTCCGGGCAATTGCGCTAAAGTCGATTCGTGCGTGATCGCACCCGACGGCGTTTTGTGTTCGGCAGTAATACGCTGTCCAGTGAGCAGTTCACCGAGCACAATGCCCATCGAATACACATCGGTTGCGGTCGTGATGCGGCCACCGTTGCGCTGCTCTGGCGCGGCGTACGCCGGCGTGAACAATGGAAACTGCGTTTCAGTGTCTTGCGCCACGTCCAAGAGCTTGGCGATACCAAAATCCAGCACTTTGACACGGCCATCCTTGCGTACGAGCACATTGCCAGGCTTCAGATCGCGGTGCACGATCAGCGCTCGATGCGCTTCGGCCATCGCGCGCGCCAGCTGCAAAAATAATCGCAAACGCTCGGGTATGGTCAAGCGCTGTTGCGCGGCGTATTCGGAAATAGGTTTACCGTCGATGTATTCCAGCACGATGTAGGCAGTCCCATCCGCCTCAACGCCGCCGTCAAAAAGCTGCGCAATATTCGGGTGCTGCAATGCCGCAAGCGCTGAACGTTCTTTAAAAAACTGCCGCTGTGCTGTTTTGGCGCGTAAGGTTCGGTGGAGCAGCTTCAAGGCCACCGTTTGACGCAAGCCCTCCAATTCACGCGTCGCCCGATACACCTGGGCCGAACCGCCCTCGCCAATCAGCGCTTGCAGCGTGTATTGGCCCAAGATAGTGCCTACCGGAAGCGGGCTGGCCTCGGGCAGCTGATCGAGCTGCAGCACGTTATTGAGCGGCTCATCGAATGGCAAATCTCCGGACGTGATTCGCAACATCCTGCGCAGCCGTTCAGCCAGCGCCGGATCGGAGACTTCTTGCGCAATAAAACTTTCACGCAGCCCGGCCTGCATGTCTATCAATCGATCGTAAAGCGCGCGTAAATCGGCTGCGGTGATGGACATCGTCGGGCGCGTGTGGGATTTAACTATCTATAAACGCGTTTTCTGAAAAGACTGCGACATTAAGTTTCAGCATCGAGCGCGGTTTTTAAAAAGGCGCGTGCAAATTGCCAGTCTCGATCAATGGTGCGCCGCGTTAAACCGAGCTGCTCGGCGATCTGTTCTAAGCTCAGGCCTGCGAAATAGCGCAACTCCACCACCTGCGCCGCACGGGCGTCTACCGCTTCTAGCTCGCTTAGCGCGCGCTCGATCCACAGCGCGTGCACTATCGAGTCGGCATGTGCGGCATCGGCGATGGCGCTAAAGGTAATGGTCACGCGCTGTAACTCACCGCCCTCGCGTACGCGCATCCGATGACGAACAATGTCGGCCAACAAATGCCTCATCGCTTTGGCGGCGTAGCTGAAAAATTGCAGCGGATGTTCAAACGCAAGCTCGTTGCCTGCGTTCAATCGTAAGTACAGCTCGTGCACGATCTCGGTGGTGTTTAACGTCAGCATGGCCGAGCGCTGCCCAGCAAGGCGTGTGCTGGCCATCGTTTTCAAGCGTTCGTATACCATTGCGAAGAGCGCGTCGCTTTGTCCGCGTTTCGCTGAAGTACCTTCTGGCGGCACAGGCAACTGTTCTGAAATTTCCGGCGGCGCTGGCATTGAATGTGTCGTTCGCTCTGAAATGACGCTCAAGTCTAAGGCACGCAAACATCGGCGCCTCTCAAAAGCTTGCGCACCCGTCTCTCGATGAACAATTTGGACTCTCACGAGCGCAGCAGCAGGCGCAAGGTAGCCGGGCGCACTGGTTTTTTCAGAAAGTGTGCGCCAATGCTTTTGGCTCGTGCCGGCAATTCAGGATCGGATTCTGCGGTCAACAGGGCACAGCGCAAGCCGGGCTGCTGCCGGCTCAGGACGGCGATCAGATCCAGTCCGTTGCTCGATTCACCCAGCGCGTAATCGACCACGGCCCATTCCGGAAGATCTTCAGCCGCGCGCAGTAAAGCCTCCGCGCTGCTGGCGGCGCTGCTCACGCGCATGCCCCAGGTTTGCAGCAAGGTCGTCAAGCTGATTCGTACTTCGGGGTCGTTATCCACCACCAGCACGCTGCCGCCCGCGCCAGCCTGAGCCGGACTTTCCGGCGGCGCGCTAACTGAAGCTGGTGCACAGGCCGTCAGCGCAATCGCGAAGCAGCTGCCGTGCCCGGGCTGCGAATCAACCGACAGCTTGGCGTCCATGATTTCGGCTAAACGGCGACAACCGGCCAAGCCCAAGCCCAACCCCCGCTCGCCCCACGGCGAGCGCGAGCCGGACTCACTGCGGTCGTTGAAGATCTCTGCTGCCAACTCCTGCGTGAGCCCGGCACCGGTATCCAGCACGACCACGCGCACGTCAGCTTGCTGGCGACGCACGCCCAGCAGCACGCTGCCGCTGGCGGTGTAGCGCAAAGCGTTGGCTAGGTAGTTCGACACAATCCGGCGCAGCAAACGGGCATCGCTGTAAACCCAGCGCGAGGTTGGCGCATAGCGAAGCAGCAGTGCACGCCCGTTGGCTTGCGGCTGATATTGCTCGATCAGCGCTTGCAGCAAAGGGTCCAACGCGAAACGCTCCATCTGCGGGCGCAGCTGGCCTGCGTCAAGGCGCGACAAGTCGGTGAGACCACTCAGTAGATCCTCCCCCGCTGCCAGCGCCGCGTCGACGCGCGTCAGCAACGACGGATCCTGCGCCCCGTCGCGCACTGCCGACAGATACAGCCGCGCAGCAGAGAGCGGCTGCAGCAGGTCGTGGCTCGCGGCGGCCACGAAGCGATTTTTCTGCGCATTGATTTGCTCGAGCTGCAGCGTGCGCTCGGTCACGCGCTGCTCGAGCAGTTGGTTAGCTTGCAGCAGTGCCTGCGCTTGAACCACGGATTCGCTCACGTCAAAAAACGTGGTGACAAAACCGCCGCCCGGCAGTGGCTCGCCACGAATATCCAGCCAGCGACCGTCGGGCAGATTGCGCAGGCTGCGATACGGCGTGGCTTTGGCCAGCTGGACCAATCGGCGACTTGCGCGCGCCTCGGCCGTGGCCGGATCCATGCCCGATTGAGTCGCCGCAACGTGCAGCAGATCAGCAATCGGCCGACCGATTCTGAGCAAGCCGGACGGCCATTCAAACAGCGCTTCGTAAGACGTATTCCAGGCCACCAGATTCTGCTCGGCATCCACAACACTGACCGCTTGATGCATGTGCTCAAATGTTGCTTTGAGCAGCGACTCACTTATGCGTACTCGGCGCGCACTGCGGTCGAGCACATCCAGAAGCGAATCCGTGCCCCATTGCTGGCCGCCCAGGGTGCGCATCAGCAAAGCGCGCGCGCTGGCATTGCCGAGCACTTCCGAAAGCGCCAGTTCCGCCGCTTGCAGCAGCGCGGGCGAAGCCCAGACCGCACGCTCGCCTTGCACGTTTTCTTGCTCAAGCAGGCGCTGACTTGAGGACGGCCCCAGCACGCGCTCCAGAAGAGCCAGCACATCATCGAGGCGAATACGGGTTGCGGCCATCGACGACACCCGGTCGGCAACATCTAAAAACGCACCGGCGCCCAAGCGCTCGCGCAGCTGCGCTGGAAATAGCCATTGGCCCAGCAGCAGCACTGAAGTATTAGCCGCCAGCGCGTAAAACGCATAAATAGCCAATTCAGCGTTGCTGTAACCGCCCGGATGCAGCAGCTGCGGCAACCACAGACCAAACAACCAAGCGCACGCACCCGAGGCCAGAGCTGCGGTCGCCACCCGGGTACTGAGTCGTTCGGAAATCAGGCCCGCAAGCATGATCGGCGCGAACTGTGCGACCGCTGCAAATGCCAGCAGGCCCATTTGAGCCAGTGTGCTGCTCCCGGCATCCAGCTCAAGCCAGAAAAAGCTGGCGGCCGCTGTCACCAACACCGCAATGCGCCGCGTCCACAGCACGCGGCTGGCGGTGAGATCAATCGAAAAGCGCAGCATCAGCGGCGTGACCAGGCTGTTGCTGACCATGGTCGATAGCGCCAGCAGCGAGGCAATCATCATTGCGCTCGCGGCTGACAATCCAGCCACGAATGCCAAAGTTGCCAGCAATGGCTGACCAGCGGACAGCGGTAAGCTGATCAACAGAAAATCGCTGCCCGCCGGACTGCCTCCGGTTAACGCAACCAAGGGCAACACCGCCACCGAAACGAGCACCAGGTAAAGCGCAAACACCGCGCGCGAGATCGGGATATCGGTGCTTGCGGCGCATTCAACCACGCCCACGTGGTACATCCGTGGCAGCGCCATGAGGGCGAGGCCGGCCAACAGGGTCTGACTCGCAAACACGAACGGAGCTGGCATCGGCAAGGCCGAAAGGGGCTGGCGCAGCAAATCCTCTTGGAAATAAGCCCACGCCGCCAACAGCAGCAAAATCAGCAGCTTCAGCGTGCTTTCGATCGCCAAGACCAGCACTAATCCTGGCCGGCGCTGTACGGCGTTGGCGTCGCGCACGCCAAAGCGCAGGGTAATCAGCACGGAAATCGCCAAAGCCAGCGCCGTTGCCAGCCGTGCATGCGGCACAGCAAGGGCCGCAAGCGAACCCTCCAAGGCACGTAGCTGCAGCGCCAGGTAGGGCAGCACCGCGAGCAGACTCACGCTGGCAACCAGTGCGGGAATCAGCGCCTGCCGACCAAATCGGGCGCCCAGAAAGTCGGCCAGTGAGCCCAGACGGTGGAACTGCTGCAAGCGGACCACGCGCGCCCAAGCGTAAGGCGCCAAAGCCAGCACCAATAGGGGTCCAAGATAAATTGGCAGATAGCCCCAACCCTCGCGGCTGGCGGTTCCGATGGCACCGAAAACGGTCCAGGTCGAGCAATACACGCCCATTGCCAGCCCGTGCATGGTGGCTCGCCAGCGCGGACTCAGCGCACGGGTCTGCGCGAAGCGATCACCGATGGCGGCCGTCGCATAAAGCGCCAACAGATAGCCGATGGCCGCGATCAAAACCCAGAGTGCGTGCGTACTCATTTATCCAACCATGCCGTGCATCGCGCAGTGATGCAAGGCGTCCCCCCGAGTCAAACGCGGCTTGCGCCGCGCGACCGTTACAGTTGTTGCAGCATGCTCAATGCTCGCTGGCGCCTTCGGCGTGTAAACCGGTGTTCTGACGCACGTAAAGCTCCTCCCACATTTCGAGGCTGCGCCGTTCGCGAACCAATAGCGAGCCCAGCACAACGCACAGGAAGCCCAGTGGGATCGAGATGATTCCCGGATTGCGCAGGCTGATCAGCGGCGCTTTGAGGCCGATGAGCGAGGCGCTCTTTCCGGCTACCGCGTCAAGTTTCGCCTGCGCCACATCGCGTTCACTTGTCAGCTTCGCGATGCTCGCTGTAAGCGCCGAGCGCGCGCTGTCAGGCATAGCCACCAGGGCCCGCTCGGTATTCAGGATCGCCGCTTGTTTGGCCGCCACTAGCGGCTGATTGATGGCGCGAACCGCGTCGGGGTAGGTCATGTTGGGGCTCACCATCACCAGACCGATCGCACTCAGCGCGCCCACCGTCATGCCAAGCACGATGCCGGTGGTGTTGCAGCGCTTCCAATACAAAGTCAGCAGCACCGCGGGCAGATTGCTTGAGGCCGCGACCGCGAACGCAAGTGCAACCAAGTGCGCCACGTTCTGGCCCTTGGCGAGAATCCCAATAACGATCGCAACCATGCCGACGATGACCGAGCTGATGCGCGCCGCGCGAACTTCCTGCGCAGGCGTGGCACGGGCGCCTTTGATCACGCCGACCCACAAATCGTGGCTCATCGCCGAGGCGGATGCCAGCACCAGTCCCGCGACCACCGCAACAATTGTCGCGAAAGCGACCGCAGCGACAAATGCCAGAAACAGATTGCCGAGCATTGAATCGGCGCCGCCACCGATGTACTGCGCCAGCAAGGGGCCAGCCATGTTGCCACCAGCATCGATGCTGCTGATCTTGCTAGCGCCCACATTAATGGCGGCTCCTAGTCCAAGGAACAGGGTCAACAGATAAAAGCCGCCAATGATTCCCATCGCCCACAGCACGCTGGTGCGCGCGTCTTTGGCCGTTGGCACGGTGAAGAAGCGCATCAGGATGTGCGGCATCCCAGCGGTACCAAACACCAGCGCCAAACCCAGCGAGATCTGGTCGATCGGACTCTTCAGATAAAGACCCGGCTCGAGAAAGCGCTGTCCCAGCTCGCTGGCTGTCATGGCTGATGCGGGATCGCCAATCAGCTTGCTAACCTGCGCCTGCACATTGGGGTCTACTACTACCGCCTGTAAAAACGCTGGCAAAGAAAAGCCGTAGGGCATCCAGGTAAAAAACACCAGCAGCAAAGAGGCCAGCACCAACAATACGGCTTTGATGATCTGTACCCAGGTGGTGGCAACCATGCCGCCAAACACGACATAGGCCAGCATCAGCACGCCGACAGCAATGACGCTGACTTCATAGTCGATCCCGATCAGGGTCTTGACCAACACGCCGCCGCCGACCATTTGCGCGGTCAGATAAAAAATCGACACGGTGATCGTCGAAATCGCCGCCACGATCTTGGCTTTTTTAGGGTCGTTGCGAAAGGCAAGGATGTCACCTAACGTGTATTTGCCGATGTTGCGACAGGGCTCGGCGATCACCAGCAAAACCGTGATGTAGGCGACCAGCCAGCCCACCGAATACATAAATCCGTCGTAGCCGTAGAGCGAGATCAAACCCGCTATCCCCAAAAAGCTCGCCGCCGACAAATAATCGCCGGCGATTGCCCAGCCGTTTTGGATGCCCGTCACTGAGCGGCCCGCGGCGTAGAACTGGGCGGTACTCTTCACCTGTCGCGCAGCCAGGTAGGTAACAAACATGGTCGCCGCGATGATCAATCCGAAGACCAAAAAGGTCAGCCATTTGAACTGCGCCGCCACCGCACCCGCTGCCATCGCGGGTTTGGCGGCAAACAGGCCAATGGCCAATCCAGCGCCGGATAGCAGGCCGCGAGTTGTGCGCGCTTGCGTCGAGAGAGTGCCATTCACGATTGCACCTCCTGAAACTCGCGCCGGAGTGATTCCGCCAGCGCATCGAACTCACCGTTGGCGCGCCGGGCGTAAATGAAGGCGATGCCCCAGGCCACCAAGAACTGGCTGAGCGCGAACAGCAAGCCCACATTGAGCGGTCCCCAAATTTTGATTGCGAACCACGCTGGGAAATAGCCCGCACCAATCGGCAACAGGAAGTAGTAGACGACGCTAATCGCCATCAACGACCATAAAAATCGGCTCTTGCGTTTGTGCAACTCGGTGAACTTTGGGTGCGCGTGAATGCGTTCCCAGTTGGTGTTGCTGCTCATGGTCGTCCTCCCTAGAACGCGTATTTGACAGTGGTGTGCAAACGCCAAAGATTGCCCCTGGCCCCGGATTCGAGCTCTCGCTCGGCGTAAAAAACCTCTGCTCCGACATCCCATTTGGGTAGTGGCGAATAAAACAGATTGAAGTGCAGGCTTTGGCTCATCTTGGTCTGCAGCAGACCGCCAAGCGCCGAATTGTCGTAATCGCCGCGAGCAAAAAATACAGTGCTGCGCAGCTGCGGCGAAAACAAATGGCGGTAGGCAACGTAGCCGGCCACACTGCGCACCGGCATGATTGCAGCGTTCTCATCGAGCACCGCATCGTTGTCTTCGTTGAGCGCCAGATAGCGGGACACGCCCTCGCCCACGGTCAGCGCGAAGCGCACGTCATCGCTACCCATCGGCAGCTTGCCAAACACGCTTAAGCCCAAGCCGGTCGCCGACTCGCTGCGAGCCGGCGCATTGGTGTCATAGCGCAACTGACGCAGCAAGCTAGCGACACCGAGCGTCCCACCGCTTGCAAACTTGTGGTTGTAACGGCCAATCAGGTCTGGCACGAAGTTGTCGTCGGAGCTAATCCGGGTGCCACCGCGAAACGGCGTGAGCGTGGTTTCTGGATTTTCCAATGCGAACATAAACGGGCCGCGGCTGTAGCGCAGCATGGGCTGACGCATGAATACCGTGCCATCGGTGGGGCCGATCAAATCGGAAGATTCCGGCAGCGTTGCGGCATCCATGAAGGTCGACCAGGTTTGCCCAACCAGCCAGCGATTGTCGAGCTGCGCGTAGGCATGCCGCACCACTAGCCCAGACGCATTGTTAAAGCGTTCGTCGCCTAAGCCGTTGCCGAAAAAGTCCATCTCGATTCGGGTCTGCACGGTATGTGTGTCGCTGACTGTGTCGGTGCCAAAAATCAGCCGGCTGAACTTAATATGCGAATCGATATCGACACTTTCGGCGCTACCACCGACTGGCGTCAGGCCGGGCACGTAAAGATCTCGCGCAATACCGCCATCGGCGAGTTCACCGTCGGCGGTTCGCGTTAGCATGGCGTCGAGCTTGACGAAGCCACTGGCGAAAAACTTCGTACCCAGAGCCGCTGATGGCGTGATGGTGATGTCCTGGATCGCCGCAACAGGCGCTGAGGTGGCTACCGCAGCGGCCTTAGCGGTTGGCGGCGCGGCTGCCACTGCATCCGGAAGCTGTTTAACCAGCACGTTGAGCTGCTGCTCTAACTGCACGATACGCGCCTCAAGCGCCAGGATGCGAGCTTCGTCGGCCCAAGCCCATACCGGCATCGCGACGGCCAGCGCCATCATCAATCGCGTACGTTTAGCTTGTTTTTTCATGTTCACGCTGCCCAGAGTTAGACCATTGATGGCCATGCTGGGTGATCACCGGGATCAGCGGAATTGGACTTTGGTCGAATATCGGCGCGCTCCACCCGGCTTGGCACAAGGGCGCTGACAACAGTGCCCGCGATCAACATTCGACCAACGTCTAACAGTCAGGCCTCAAGCAGGCGTCTATGCTTGGTCACATCGTCCAACTGCGAGCAATGTGATGAGCCATTCCTACACACCCAGTGCAGATTTCGTCGCCACCGCGCGGGTTACCGCGGCCCACTACCAGGCGCAATATGCGGCATCGATTGCCGATCCGTCGCGCTTTTGGGGGCTGGTCGGGCAGCGCTTGAACTGGATGAAGCCGTTTACCCGGGTGAAAGACGTCTCGTATTTGCCTGAGGACTTTCGCATCCGCTGGTACTACGACGGCGTGCTGAATGTATCGGTCAACTGTCTGGACCGTCACTTGGCGGTGCGTGAGCACAAAACCGCGCTGCTGTTCGAGGGTGACAATCCGCACATCAGCGAAGCGGTCAGCTACCGCGAGTTGTACGAACGCGTATGCCGCTTTGCCAACGCATTGCGCGCACTCGGCATCGCTAAGGGTGATCGGGTGACGATCTATTTGCCGATGATTCCAGAGGCCGCAGTAGCCATGCTGGCCTGCGCGCGCATCGGCGCGGTGCACTCGATCGTGTTCGGCGGATTCTCGCCAGAAGCGCTGATCGGCCGAATTGCCGATTGCCAAAGCCGGGTTGTGATCACCGCCGACGCCGGCCTGCGCGGTGGTAAATCGGTGCCGCTGAAAAACAACATCGACACCGCCTTGGAGAGCCCGGAAACCGCCTGCGTCGAACAGGTGATCGTGGTGCGCCACAGCGGTGTGCCGATTAGCTGGCGTTCCGGTCGCGATTGCTGGTACCACGAGCTGGTCGCCGAACACCCACCACTGTGTGAACCCGAGCCGATGCACGCCGAAGACCCGCTGTTCATTCTGTATACCTCCGGCTCCACCGGCAAACCTAAGGGCGTACTGCACACCACCGGCGGCTATCTGGTGTACGCCGCCTTCACCCACGAGACCGTATTCGACCTGCGCGAAGACGATGTTTACTGGTGCACCGCAGACGTCGGCTGGGTTACTGGCCATTCCTATGTCGTGTACGGCCCGTTGTGCAACGGCGCCACCTCGCTGATGTTTGAGGGCGTGCCCAACTACCCCAGCTTCAGCCGCTTCTGGGAGGTGATCGACAAGCACCAGGTGACCATCTTCTACACCGCACCGACCGCCATTCGCGCGCTGATGCGCGAAGGCGAAGCACCGGTCAAAACGACCAGCCGACAATCCCTGCGCTTACTCGGCAGCGTGGGGGAACCCATCAATCCGGAGGCCTGGGAGTGGTACCACCGCGTGGTGGGCGATGGCCGCTGCCCGATCGTCGACACCTGGTGGCAAACCGAAACCGGCGGAATTCTGATCACCCCACTGCCCGGCGCAAACGCGTTGAAGCCAGGCTCAGCCATGCAGCCGTTCTTTGGGATTCGCCCCACGCTGGTGGATGGCGAAGGTCGCGTGCTCGAAGGTGCGGCCGAAGGCAATCTGCTGCTGGCGGACTCCTGGCCGGGTCAGATGCGCACCCTGTATGGCGATCAGCAGCGCTTTATCGATACCTACTTCTCGGCCTATCGCGGCTATTACTTCACCGGCGACGGTGCGAAACGCGACGCCGACGGCCACTACTGGATCACCGGCCGGGTTGATGATGTGATTAACGTGGCGGGGCATCGGCTGGGCACGGCTGAGATTGAAAGCGCGCTGGTGTCGCACCCCACTGTTGCCGAAGCGGCCGTGGTCGGTTGTCCGCATGACATTAAAGGCCAGGGCATTTACGCGTATGTCACCCTGAAATCAGGCGAGCTGCCGAGCGACGCCCTGCGCAGTGCACTGATTGCCCATGTGCGCAGCGAAATCGGCCCGATTGCTACGCCTGATTACCTGCAGTGGGCGCCCGGACTGCCCAAAACCCGCTCCGGCAAAATCATGCGCCGCATCCTGCGCAAGATCGCCGCGAACGAGTTTGAAAATATGGGCGATATCTCAACGCTGGCAGATCCCGGCGTGGTGCAGCAGCTGATCGACACCCGGCTGCTGCGCTGATCGCCATGCTGCGCTTTTTGCTTGCCGACGATCATCCAATGTTTCGCGACGCGCTCAGCACCATCATGGCGCGCGCGTTTGCGCCGTGCGAAATGATCGAAGCCGCCGATGTGGACCAAGTCTATCGAGCGCTCAATCAGCCACCGGAAATCGACCTGCTGCTGCTGGACCTGGCGATGCCCGGCGCGCGCGGATTTTCGGCACTGATCGGCCTGCGCGCGCAGTTCCCCACCCTGCCCATCGCAATCGTTTCCGGGCGCGCCGATGCGCTAACCGTGGCACGCGCCCTTGCCCACGGCGCCGTCGGCTTTGTGCCCAAATCAGCCAATGCCGAAACCCTCACGAGTGCAATTAAGCGCCTACTCGCCGGCGATATTTATGATCCGATAAATCATGGCGCGCACCCCGTCGAACCCAGCGAAACCGCGATCGCCAGCCAGCTGCGCACCCTCACCCCCGCCCAGTTTCGAGTCTTGCTAGGCGTGTGCGATGGCAAGCTCAACAAACAAATCGCACACGAGCTGTCCATCACCGAAGCCACCGTCAAAGCCCACGTCACCGCCGTCCTGCGCAAATTCGGCGCCCACCACCGCACCCAATTGCTTGCCATGACTCAAGCCTTGGCGGTGGAATAGGTGCAGACGGAGTGTCCAAACCTTCAACCAGAGCACCCAGCACGTAGGGCGCAATAACCGAAGGGCATTGCGCCAATGCTGGTGTGCGTAGAGCACCTGGCGTAAGCATGCATGCCTTCATCGAGCGCGGTGCGCCGGGCGGTCGCCGAACAGGATCGCGCACATCCATCGGCTGCGCAGACGTTTTGTCTTACTCTGTAAATCAGAGCAGTCTGGTGCGGTGTATTTACCTTGAGAATACGTGATGACCACTTTACGTGTGTGTTCAAAGGGCCAGATCGTGCTCCCGGCCGCGCACGGTGGTCGCACTCCCGTCGAAAACCATACCTGTGCACAGACGGCGGATGTCGTGGTGGCATAGGAACTCGCGAAAGAACACGGAGTCGAGAAGAACCGCGTCAGATACCAAGTCGATGTCGACAATGGCCTCGCCCGCAGCCAGATCGCGCCTCATGCCCTCGCGGGTCCACAGGTCATGCTGGATGTAGCGCGAACCCCAGTCCAGCATCGCGGTTTCGCTGATCCCGTGCGGGAACGCGAACCCGCCATCGGCGGGTGCCAGAATCGGTGTGAACAACAGCGCCTTGTCGCTGCCGTGCAGATGCGCGATGCGCTCTACTGCATCTGGCCAGCGCGCCGGTTGCAGCGCAGCGTCGTAGATGGATTCGACCGCGCGGCTGAAATCGTCAGGTGTCTTGGTGTCGAACATGGTTGCTCGCCGAAAGTGACCAAGGGAAATCGCGGACAAAGACGCTGCAACTGCGCCGAGTGTAGCCTTGGATCGCCCCACCGCGTGCACAAGCGAGCCGCAACAATATACACGCGAAAGATCGGGACAGACCTGGGCAAAGTCAGGCTGTCCCGGTCTTTCTCCCCGCGCCCTTCATCCAGCGAGCGCGAGACAGGCGTGGTTGCTGAAGCCGGCTTAGACTGGAACCTAAGCGAGTCATTCGGCTTGCGCCTTGGCTACGAGCACGTGGCCGCTTTTGGCGGCGGCGGAGCCGCCCAGTTGGGAGTGGTTGCGCGCTTTTGAGATCAGCCGGCCTAACCGAGTGAGGGGCGGTGCAGCATGCGCCAACGAAATCCCGCGAAATCCCGGACACCCATCAAATCACTTAGAGAAATCCCGGACACCCATCAAATCGCTTAGCGAATTCGCTCACCGAGGCAGGAGCCGAGCCACCTTCAGGCTCTCGAATCCTCGGTCAGGATGACC
>Ga0105048_10010056_pt1 | contig 14997 bp, 11 predicted proteins | sample MAT05_FD_78382 | JGI IMG/M metagenome (GOLD analysis project Ga0105048, IMG submission 78382) | Freshwater microbial communities from Lake Fryxell liftoff mats and glacier meltwater in Antarctica - MAT-05 | ecosystem: Environmental > Aquatic > Freshwater > Ice > Liftoff microbial mat | place... | reverse complement strand
TTGTTTGATTGGTTTTTTTGTTGCTGGTTTAGCCGCTTTTTTTGCAACCGCTTTGGCAGGTTTTGAAGCGGGCTTAATTTTCTTTTTTGCAGGCTTCGCCTTTGCCGCTAATGTTTTCTTTGCGGGACTCGCTTTGACCGCAGGTGTTTTCGCGGATTTAGAAGCGGCTTTTTTTATCGGTTTGGCAGACGGCTTGGATTTTTTGTCCTTTTTATTGTCTTTAGTTTTCGCCATAATTACAGCAGGTATTAATTAAGTTTTTCAATAAGAATTTGTGTTGATATTAGTTCATCTACTTCAATGGTAACAGCCTCGGCACCGGACAATTTTTGAACCAATTGCAAATCGTTAGTTAAAGTTTCAGAACAAATATAACTGTAATTGTTTTTAATAGCGTTATCTAAATCAGAATTTTCCTGAATTTTAACCAAAATTTTGTCCGTTACTTCAAATCCTCTGTCCTTCCTGATATTCTGTATGCGGTTCACGATTTCCCGGGCAAGACCTTCATTTTTGAGCGCTTCCGAGAGGTTTATGTCGAGCGCCACTGTTATCGCACCACTATTGGCAACTTTCCAGCCCGGCATATCAACGGGTATAATCTCAACATCTTCTGGCTCAAGAATAATCTCAGCATTATTCACATTTACAGTAGATTGACCCGTTTTTTCAATGTCGGAAATAATTTTAGAACCGTTAGCCAATGCGAAGGCCTGAACGGCTTTCATGTTCTGCCCACATTTTTTACCTAGGGTTTTAAAATTGAGTTTCAGATTTTTTACGATGTTGGTATCACTTTCGTCTACAAAATCAATTTCTTTGACATTTACCTCGCTTAAAATCAGGCCTTTTACCGCTTCTATTTTTTGCTGGAAAGTTTTATCAAAAATAGGGATTTGTATTCGCTGCAAAGGTTGCCGTACCTTTAAATTCTCTTTTTTACGAATAGAAAGCACCATTGAAGAAATTTTCTGTGCGAGTTCCATTTTTTCTTCTAGGGCTTTATCCTGTTGAGTCTTATCAAAATTAACCAATTTGGTTAAGTGAACAGATTGATCGGAAAGAGTTAAGTTTTGATGCATCCAGTCAGAAAAGAAAGGTGCGATGGGGCTCATGAGCTGCGATACGACTAGTAAGCTGGTATGCAGGGTTTCGTAGGCCGCTTTTTTATCTATGTTCATTTCTCCTTTCCAAAAACGGCGACGACTCAAACGAACATACCAGTTGCTTAGATGTTGATCGACAAATTCTTCGATGGCTCGGGCTGCACGGTGCGGCTCAAAGTCCTCGTAATAAGCTGTTACATTTTCGATTAAAGTTTGTAATTCTGAGATGATCCAACGATCTAATTCAATACGGTCTTTAACTGGAATAATATTTTGTTCATCGAGCACAAATTTATCTACGTTGGCATATAATGAATAAAAACTATAAGTATTATAAAGGGTGCCAAATAATTTACGCTGCACTTCACCAATACTTTCAATATCAAATTTCAAATTATCCCATGGCGCGGCGTTGGCAACCATATACCAGCGGGTGGCATCTGCGCCAAATCTTTCTATGGTTTCGAATGGATCAACTGCGTTGCCTAAACGTTTGCTCATTTTGTTGCCAGCCTTATCGAGCACCAAACCGTTAGAGACTACATTTTTATACGCTATAGAATCAAAACACAAAGCGCCAATAACATGCAAGGTATAAAACCAGCCGCGGGTTTGATCAACACCTTCAGCTATAAAATTTGCCGGAAAATATTTTTTTTCATCGATCAGTTCTTTGTTCTCGAAGGGGTAATGCAACTGCGCGTAGGGCATAGAGCCACTATCGAACCATACGTCGATAAGATCAGGCTCTCGAAATAATTTTTTGCCGTTCTTTTCCAAGAAAATAACATCAACGTAAGGTTTATGCAGATCGAAGCTGTCGTAATTTTCTTTGGTAAAATCTCCGGGATGAAATTTAGCCAGAGGATTTGATTGCATCATTCCTTTTGCTACCGAATTAACAATTTCCTTTTTTAATTCCTCGGCGCTGCCAATAACGATTTGTTCGGTTTTATCTTCGCTTGTCCAGATCGGAATTGGAATACCCCAAAAGCGCGACCTTGATAAATTCCAATCTAACGCATTTTCCAACCAATTGCCGAAACGGCCGGTGCCGGTAGCTTCGGGTTTCCAGTTGATTGTTTTATTAAGCGCAGTTAGTTTGTTTCTATTGTCGGCAACTTTTACAAACCAACTATCCATTGGATAATATAAAACTGGTTTATCGGTACGCCAGCAGTGCGGATAACTGTGTTCGTAAGTTTCTTTTTTAAAAAGTTTTCCTTCTTCTTGTAATTTTAAAACAATGCGCTCATCAACACTGAGGTAAGCTTTAAGATCATTTATTTTGTGATTGGTTTCTAATATTTTTTTTTGTTTTTCAAACTCCGTTTGTTTTTCAACTTCGTTTAAAAAGCTTTCTTTTACGAACTCTTCACCGTAAAGAAAAATCCCATCCCTCACTTCGGGCAAAAATTTGCCCCGCTTATCTACCAATGTCAAAGCAGCGATTTTATTTTGTTTAGCAACTCTAAAGTCGTCGGCACCAAAGCTAGGCGCGATGTGTACAACACCGGTTCCATCTGTTGTGGTTACAAAATCACCTAACAGCACTTTAAAAGCATCACCTTGGGGTTTCGAAAAAGGCAATAATTGCTCATACGAAACTCCTTCAAGATCAGAGCCTTTACAATGCCCTAAAATTTTAAATGGAATGTTTTTATCTCCGGCTTTATAATCTTCAAACTTAAGGTCGATATGTTTTTCTGAAAAATATTTATTCAAAAGGTCTTTTGCTAAAATAAAGATCTGCGATTGACCACTAAATGGATTGAAGCTTTGTACAAAAAGGTATTCAATATCTTTGCCAACCGCTAAGGCAGTGTTAGACGGTAAGGTCCAAGGCGTGGTTGTCCATGCCAAAAAATAAAGTTCAGAGTCGGCAGAGTACAGTTGCTTGATAACCGATGTTTGATTAGTGCTTACTTTAAACTGCACTGTAGCCGTTCTATCCTTTACATCTCTGTAACAACCAGGCTGATTTAGTTCTGCCGAAGACAAACCTGTGCCAGCAGCAGGAGAATAAGGTTGTATCGTGAATCCTTTATAAAGCAGATCTTTTTTCGATAAATTTTGTAATAACCACCATACGCTTTCAATGTATTTATTGTCGTAAGTGATGTATGGATCGCCCATGTCGACCCAGTATCCCATTTTTGAAGTAAGATCTTCCCACTTATCGGTGTACTTCATCACTTCTTTGCGACAGGCAATGTTGTAATCTTCTACCGAAATATATCTAGGGCTGTTAGGATTGCCAATATCTTCTTTTGTAATGCCTAAAGATTTTTCAACGCCGAGCTCTATGGGTAAACCATGTGTGTCCCAACCAGCTTTACGTTTTACCTGATAGCCTTGTAATGTTTTAAACCTGCAAAAAATATCTTTAATGCTACGACCCATCACGTGGTGTATGCCGGGCTTGCCATTGGCGCTGGGCGGACCCTCATAAAATACCCAGGTCTTATTATCTTTGCGGGTAGAAATAGATTTTTCGAAGGTTTGATCTCTTTTCCAAAATTCTAAAATATCTTTCGAGATCTGCGAGAGGTCTAACTTTTTATATTCAGGGTACTTTTTCATTTCGCTTTTTTTCGCCAGTGCATTTTAAAGCACAATCAGTTTTTATCTTTTTAAATTTTTTTCGTTATCGTAGACGCATTAAACGACAGTTAATTTTCTCTACGTCCTTTGTGCCTCCGCGGTAAACTGAAAAAAGGAGAGCGAATTTAACAAAAAAAGTCCGAATTTCCATTAAACCTTGACGTTAAAAAACGATCGAAAAAGGGCGAATGTTTTAATTTATAATAAAAAAACTTTAACTTTAGTTAAAATAAGAAGCATGGAAAAATTATTTGTGTGCGCACTTACCTGTTTAGTGTTAACAGGGTTTTCACAAGAAACAGATACCTGGAGATTTGGCATCCAATGGGGCTTCCAGGGCAATCGCGCAGAGTTCGCCGGCGGCATGTCGAATGCAAACGGGCGTTTTCATCAAAATAAATTTGATGCTGGTGCCCTTAATTTTAATGCCCGGTACGACCTCAACTCGCACTGGATGGGTACATTTGGTTTGGGTTTTAATACGTTTGGCTTTCAATATGCTTTGGCAGAGAATTACTCTTTGTACAAACCAAAATCTCGTTTTTCAGACTTAAAGACAGAGTTTACGGCTTTAGATCTGCCTCTAATGATTCATTATAAGTTCAATCCGAACTGCAAAAAGGCTAAATGGCTGATTGGTGGTGGTATTTCACAAAATTTTGTTGGGGCGCAAACTGCATCCAAGTTTTTTCAGGTTGCTAATGACGGTATTACAAATTCAAATTATTTAAATAGCGTGTCTTCTACCAGTGGCGGGGGCTACACGATGTTGCGTTTTTCTATTGCACGTGAAAAAGTGTTTAAAAGAGGTAATATTTTAAATGCAAGTTTAATGTTTAATGCAGGGTTAAGGAAATTAGCCACATCAACGGTGAAATATACGGTAGAAAACGTGGAATACAACCACGACTTTAAAACCAACGGAAATTTTGTTGGTTTTAGATTAAGTTATTTCTTCAGACCAATAAAAACTGCCCCCTCGGCAAAACTAGTGACGAAGTAAAATCTTAATAGTTTTTTTAAGAAATCATTACAAATTGATTTTTTTAGGTTTCGTGCTGTTATCGGGTGGGATTCTCCTAACAAACCGGATGCCGCTCCTTTTTCTCGGGAAAGTAAAAATCTTGCGAAACAGGGAGCAAAAGTTGCCGGCAATTCGTGGCTAGATTTGGAAAACAAAAACAGCGAAAATTACGTTTTAAAAAAAAATCAATTTTCAAGCTAAATAATGCGATTAAATTATTGCATCCTTGAGTGTTTAAAGAGTTTGAAGAATATTTTTGTTGTGATTATGTTAGTTATTTGCAACAAGCGCAAGTAAATCAGAAATGACAAAGACTTTCTTAATAATATAGTACTACCCTCTTTAAAACGACGCTAAAATGAAACACCTGACAAAAATGGCAGTGATGGGGCTCTTTTCCCTACAACAATTCGAAATAAGTGCCCAGCCAGACAACCTACTTGAATGCTGGAATAAATAAGTAAAACCAATAAAAGAACCATATTTGAGTTTTTCCTATCAAGAAAAACTTAACGAGTTGAAGCATAGTTTTCAACCGTGGCAAGAGTCAAACTACCTTTGCAAAGGAACAATATGGTGCGCTGCAGACAATTTTATTTAACAAGACAAAATGATTAATGGAAAACGAACTTATTTTTCAAAAACACAATTCACTAAAACAGACCTTTTATTTTTAGACTATGGTGACAAAAAATTACTTGCAGTCACACTAAATATATTTTTAGACCAAATATTTAAGACAGTGAAATATTCGCCTCTCCAACTCATCAATTATTTTGTTAAACAAAAAGTATATGCAGACAAAGAAATTAACAAGGACTTAGTGCTTATAAAATAACAATTAACGAAACCATTGTAAAATTACACATCCTTAAATCAAACAGTTTTTTAAATAAAATAACAACACTCAGCGACGATGACCAGCTTGGAGATGCACTAAGCACATTTACTTAGAGCCGGTGTTTAACCTACATCAAATTAATTTATGCTAAAACTATTCGAATTGAAAAGACTGGAGGAAAAGTAAAAGACGAAGTAAAAATTTCGACTTTAAATGTAATAAAAGAAACTCTAAACATTTTGGATAAGCCCACGGACTATAAACAATCTGGAAATAATGAAACAATTCCCGAAATAAAAGTAGAAAAATATAGCGGCAATATTCATTTCCTTGGATTAAAACACATTGATGATAAAATACTGGTTGTCGCGTTTAGCGACTTCTTTTTAGTAGAGGGTGTTCCAATAAATAGTGTCTGTTCGAAAACTAGTTGTTTGGACGAAAAAATTCAGTTTCGAGGCGTGTTAAAAAAAATGATTGTGAGGCTTATCGGGGTTAATGAGTGATTATTTTTTTCGACACAACGACGAAAATGGAGTTTTCGCCCAAACACTACGTAGGGTTCGCTCAAAACGTATCAAAATAAACCGATTCGAGACGCTGATGAGAAGATGTATTTATGTTTAAGCATATGCTGGTCTTTTCAGCCACTAGGTGAATGTTCTGAATCGAATCATCGAAGGAGCGGTTTGTTTTCACGCAAACCAAAAAAGATTTAAGTTTGCCGATAAAAGAGCGTAGCTTTTAAAGACAAACGCATAAAATGTATGCACTGATTTAGTTAGTACTGTGTCGAAAACCTACACATGGCAACTAAATTGTATTTTCGAGCGACCCCACGTAAGTTGGAATTAGGAAAGAACTAAGTTCAAGTGCGAAATGCTTCAGCCGATTTTGCAAACAAAAATAAATTCAAAGAGCACAATCATGAGAAAGAAAAGTAATTGGCCTAAATTATTTTTCATTTCGGTAAAGTATCTAATTTGATAATTAAACTGGCTAAATTGCCTACGATTAGCTCTTTTGCTTCCTAGCAACATGCGTCGAAATAAAAATCGCTGTTTGGCAACAAAAATTCAAATTTTTAAAACCTTTTTTGTTACATGCCACTACCAAAGTGGCTCACACTTTCGCGCTTCATCGGATTGATGGTCATTACTGGAATATGGCTGATCTCAACAATTTTCTGACCTACAGTACCGCTAAACATCTCGCCAATGGTCAAATCTTTTTGATTCATTTGTACAATCAGGTCGCAGTCGTTTTTTTGAGCGTATTCTACAATGGCCTCAGCCACTTTTGTGCTAGGAATAGATTTATTCGTGCAATGCACGCCTTCTTCCTTAATAAACTTTTTTACCTGCTGTAAATAAGGTAACAGTTTGTTTTCGTATTTGTCATCGTTCGGATGAAACACAGAAACTATCCGAATATCGGCTTTGTAATAATGCGCCAGTTGCACCGCAAATGAAACTTTTTCGCGACTCTCGGGACTCAGATCAAAAGGCATTACGATATTTTTGCATCCGTCCCTGTTTTCTGTCGAACGAATTGTAATGACTGGGCATGGAGAATTTGCTATAAATTTACCCACATTTGTATTTCCCATAAAACTGCGGAAACGAACATGGGTATCTAATCCTATAATAATTAAAGAACTTTTAAACTCAATGGCTTTTTTATCAGTGAGCTCGTACACGTCGCCTTTCAGGTTTAATATTTCTACGGGTTGCCCAGATTCTTTTCTTGTAGTTTCGGCAAGCACTTCTAAATCTTCTTTGCGCTCTGTGTCGCTTGTGGCCGACACATACATCAAAATAATTTTCGAGTTGGTATATTTTGCTAAATTGTAACTTTGTTTAACAGCAACGTAAGATTGCTTTGAAAAATCTACTGGAATTAAGATCGAACGGTTTTCTTTAATTATCATATTGATAGATTTGGTCTTAAAAATATTAAAAAAATATCACAAATGTTAATTTAAACGTGAAATTATCTTAAAATCACCTATTTATACGACCAAACCTACTATAAAAGTTGCATATTTCTTTAAAAATATCGTATTTTCTTAGCTTTTTATTCGGTAACCACGTTAAAAAAGTAAATAAATTAACCTTTAGTCGATTGTGGCCAGCACCTTAAGTTCTATGGCGATAGGTGTAGGCAATTTATTAATTTCAATAGTAGTCCGGCAAGGTGCATTGTCTTTAAAGTACTCGGCCCAGATTTTATTAAACTTTGGAAAATCGTCTTTCATATTCGTTAAAAAAACGGTTACGTCTATAATTTTGTCCCAATTGCTGCCGGCATCTTCAAGAATATATCTGACATTACGAAACACGCTGTGACATTGCGCTTCGATATCGTAACTAGTGATTTGTCCCATGTCGTCGAGTTCAACGCCTGGAATTTTTTTGACACCCCTTTCACGCGGTCCAACACCGCTTAAAAAAAGTAAGTTGCCTACCCTACGCGCATGTGGGTACAAACCAACAGGCTCCGGAGCCTTGGAGGATTGAATTTTTGAAGATTCTGCCATAATTAATACTTGTTGAGTTTTTAATTTGCCTGTAAATTTAACGATATTCCCTATTTAAAGCATTTTTAAAAGTATTTTAATTGTAATTTTAAAGCATGAACATTCAACAGCTTTATACCAACTGTTTAGCACAGGGAGCTTACTATATCTCACACAACGGAGAAGCCGCAATTATTGATCCATTAAGAGAAACACAGCCTTACTTGGATCTTTTAAAAAAAAACAACGACCGCTTAAAATACATTTTTGAAACACATTTTCATGCCGATTTTGTGAGTGGCCATGTTGATTTAGCAAAAGCTACTGGTGCTACTATTGTTTTTGGACCACAGGCTCAAACCCAATATAAAAGTTATTTTGCTAAAGATAATGAAGAATTTAAAATTGGTGGTCTTACGCTTAAAGCATTGCACACACCCGGGCACACACTCGAATCAACTACTTTTTTGTTAATTGATGAAAATAATAAATCCTTGTGTATTTTTACAGGAGACACTTTATTTATCGGAGATGTTGGCAGACCTGACCTAGCTATAAAATCGGATTTAACGCAAGAAGACTTAGCGGGCATGCTTTACGATAGTCTCAGAACAAAGATCATGGCTTTACCCGACGATTTAATCGTTTACCCCGCTCATGGTGCAGGCTCGGCCTGTGGTAAAAACATGAGCAAAGAAACCTCAGACACGCTTGGCAATCAGAAAAAAACAAATTACGCACTGCAGGATATTTCTAAAGAGGCATTTGTAAAAGAATTAACAACCGGTATTTTACCTGCACCGCAATACTTTGCCAAAAACGCATCGCTGAATAAAAATGGCTACAAAAATTTTAACGAAGTCTTGAAAAAAGGTTTAATCGGACTAAACGCTGAGGAATTTGAAAAACTGATGAAAGAAAAACAGCCTATTGTACTTGATGTTAGAAAAGCTGAAGACTTTGCCAAAGCGCATATTCCCAGCTCGCTGTTTATAGGTCTAGAAGGGCAATTTGCCCCGTGGGTAGGAACCTTAATAAACAATATTGATGTGGCTCTATTATTAGTTGCGCCCGAAGGAAAAGAAGAAGAAGCCGTGATGCGATTGTCGCGTGTAGGCTATGATAATTGTTTGGGTTACCTTGCTGGCGGCATGAAGGCTTGGATAGAAGCTGGAAAAACTAACGGAGAAGTAAAAACTGTTTCAGCCGAGATTTTTATAGACATGCTTTCAACTCGTTTAGATGTGATTGATGTGAGAAAACCCGGCGAGTATGATTCAGGGCATGTAAAAAACGTAGATAGCAATCCTTTGGATTTTATTTATGACTGGGTAAAAACGAAGGATGTTAACAAACCGTACTTGATCCATTGCGCAGGCGGATACCGTAGCATGATTGCCTTATCCATACTTAAACTAAATGGTTTTAAGGATTTAACCAATGTTAATGGAGGATTTGGTGCCATCAGTCAACTTAAAAAGGCCAAAGAAAATTTAGTTTCTGAAGAAATAAAAAGCTTAAACATTTAAAACGGTTTACAAAGGACAGCACTTTCTCCGCGGTTTGTCAGGTATTGGATATATGATTAAACCCAGATTGCGCATTGGATATTTTAATAATACGCAAAGAAAGCATTCATAAAAAACAATATTCTCTTCTTGAGACCTCATTATCAAAGCCTGCCGCCTCAGATTCCGCGAAGCACCCAGCGCGTAAGCCCCTTGTAATAGTTCCTTTTTTGTATCGTATGTATGTCGAGGCTATCAATCGTTTTTAGTTTCTGAATTTTTGTTACTTTTAGGCATGTTTGAAACGCTGAAAACGCTGGATCGTGTTTTATTATTAAAAATAAATGCGATGCACACGCCTTTTATGGATGGAATGATGTTTTTTGTAAGCCACAATACATGGCCACTTATTCTCATTATTTTATTGGCTGCGTTTGTTTTTTACAGAAAATACAGTTTAAAAAAAGCAGTCGAGTTTACTGTAGGATGTGCCTTGGTTTTCGCCACCACCGATCTTTCTACAAATTTGGTTAAACATGCTGTAAAAAGATACAGGCCCACGCACAATCTAGAAATAAAATCGCAGGTGCGTGTAGTTAACGATTACCACGGCGGTAAATATGGTTTTTTTTCCGCCCACGCGGCTAATAATTTTTCAATCATTACCTATATTTTTTTGTGTATCCATTGGCTCAAAAAAAATTATAAATTATTTATATTTGTTTACCCCACCCTTATAGTGTACAGCCGCGCTTACCTTGGCGTGCATTATCCGAGCGACGTTTTTATTGGAACAATTTCGGGTCTTTTCTTCGGTTGGTTGGGATATAAGATCATGAACAAACATTTCTTAAAACTAGATGAACAAAAAGCTTAGCACATTAATTTTATGGATTGGTTTTTATCTGTTAAAAGCACAAATGCCCAATACCGATCTTTGGCTTTTTAGGATAGAACATTCAAAACAGGGGATTTCTTTTGTCAAACCCCGAAATATAACCAGTCGCGCAGGCTACGATAACCAACCTTCTTTTTCTTCTGACAATAAAAAAATTTATTACGTAAGTGTTCGCGACGACAAACAGGCCGACATTTATTTCTACGATTTAAAATCTGAAAAAATTATCCAATTTACACAAACGCCCATCAGCGAATATTCGCCGGCAGAAACACCAGATGGAAAATTCATCAGTTCTGTGGTCGTCGAACAGGATAGCGCGCAACGTATTCACTTTATCGATAAGATCACAGCGATTCATGAAAAAAGATTCGATTACGATTCGGTCGGTTATTGTCATTTTTTAAATACCGATACTTGCATTTATTATAAACTTACTGAGCCCCATTCTTTAAGATATAATAACGGAAAAGAAGATAAGTGGCTCTGCATTGCGCCTACTAGATGTTTTAAATCCGTTAGCCGAAATACACTAATCTACGGGCTTAAAGATTCTTCGTCGGTTGTATTTTATAAATACAATTTTTTACTCCATCGCGGAGAAAAGTTCGCAGTTTATCCTTCATTAAACGAAGACATTGTTTGGAATCCTATCTGGGGATTGATAAAATCTGAAGAGGCTAAACTACTCCGTTTTGACGAACAAACAAAGCAGTGGGTTTTACTGGCCGATCTTGCAGCAGAAGGTATTAAAAAAATAACCCGTTTTAACTTCGACTCTGATAATAAATATTTGGTTGTGGTGGATAACCTTTAGATGTTTTTGCCGGCTATTCTATACCTGCTAGTTTTTCTTTTTCTTATTTACAGAACAGATTTTTTAAAGTTTTTCAAAGATACAGAAATCTCCCCTAAAAATTTAACGGCGATATTCCTCGTCAAAAGCCTCGCGATTCCCATATTTTATTTGGTTTACAAAAAAATATATGGGGGGCTTGAAAATTTCGACGCTGGGATTTTTTATAAAGACGCAAAAGCGTTGAACAATTTGGCATATCTTGATTTGACTGAATTTGTGAAAGTTATTTTTGGCCTTCACGATGAACGTGCCGGTTCTTATTTTTATAACCACGTGGTTATTTACACCAACAATTGGGACAATGGAAAGCTAAAAGATTTTTTTTACAACGATAATAGGCTGGTAATTAGGCTTCACGCTTTGTTTCATTTTTTTTCTTTTAACTCCTATGCCGTGCATGCCTTGTTTAGTTGTATGATGAGCTTTGTGGGATCATTTTATTTGTATAAATCCTTTAAACAATTTTTTATAGGCAAAGAAACGATGCTTTTTTTGTTGATCTGTTTTTTTCCGGCGCTTTGGTTTTATACCGGCGCTCTTTTAAAAGAAAGTCTTATCATTTTTGTAATGGGCAACATGACCTTGCAGTTAAAAAAAATATTTTCAGCTAAAATAAAGTTGAGGAGTGCCTTGTGGCTTCTTTGTTTGCTAGGAGTATCTTTTCTTCTAAAGCCATATCTCTTGTGCTTTTCAGCACTTTGTTTTTCCGTATTTTTTGCCATTTTTTATTCAAAGATAAAATATAAGTCTGCGTTTTTTCTCCTCATCAATTCAACAGTGCTTGTGATCATAAATTATATTTTTGTTTTTAACGGCCACCCAAACCTAAAACAATTGGCAATGGGTCAACAGTATATTTTCTCGAACGCTTCTAAAGGCGGCATATTCTTAAGAGACCCGTTTAAGTTAGTTAGACTTGATTACGATACATCGCTAATCGGCAAAAAACCGAATCAAAAAAAATACAGCATTAAAAAAAATGTATCTTATATGTATTGGGAACATTCGCACCAGCATGACACACTCTTTTGTTTGGCCAATAAAGACACGCAAACCGTTTACGGCCTCGAATACATGGCCAACAAGGGCGGCTCAAACATTGCCCTTACTGATTATTCAAAAAACAAATTTTCCTTTGTCTGGGCGAGTTTGTATCACAGTCTTTTTCACCCGCTATTTATTAATGGTAAAAATCTTTTGCTGGCGATCGCCTCTTTTGAAAATCTATTCATTATAACATCTTTTTTTATTGTTTTGTTGGGATGTGTTAAAAATGAAAAAGACCCCTTTCTCCCCGTGGGCTTCATGTTTTTTGCGGTATGCTTTTGTTTTTTGGTTGGCTTAACAACTCCAAACATCGGGGCAATTTTCAGGTACCGCTCTCCTGCCGTTGTTTTTATTCTACTTTCAGCGCTCTATTATTTTAAGGGCTCAGCATCATTTTTTTTAAAAAGGCGCAATTAAAATTTACTTTGTATATTTAAAAAAACAATGAGCCTGTTCAGAAAAAAATTGATTGCTGATATTTTAAAAAGCGCTGAACAGGATAGCGTGCATGGAGGCTTGGCAAAACACCTTGGTGTGCGCGACCTTACAGCATTTGGTATCGCGGCAATTATTGGTGCTGGCATCTTTTCAACTATCGGCAAAGCCAGTGCCGATGGTGGACCTGCGGTAATTTTTCTTTTTATTTTTATTGCACTGGCCTGCAGCTGCGCGGCTTTTGCCTATGCGGAATTTGCATCCTTAATCCCGGTGAGCGGAAGTGCTTATACCTATAGTTATGTTGCATTTGGCGAACTGTTTGCCTGGATCATCGGCTGGGCGCTTATAATGGAATACGCCATTGGAAACGTTACTGTGGCCATTTCCTGGAGCGATTATTTTACAACGTTAGTGTCAAACGTTTCTGATTACGAAGTGAATGAATGGCTGCGCCTTGATTATTTTACCGCTAAAGAAAATTACGTGAAAGTTTTTGCTTTATTAGGAAGCGGTCAAACGATTGAGCAGATAAAAAGCAGTGGTTCGACTGCTGGCCTTTTTGAAGGTTTTGCGGCATACAGCAGCGCGCCAATGTTATTTGGCACAAAAATTATTTTTGATCTGCCAGCGCTTTTCATCAACCTCATCATTACGATGCTGGTGTACCGCGGTATTAAGGAAAGTCGTAACGCAAGTAATCTAATGGTATTGATTAAAATAGCGGTGGTACTGGTAGTTATTTTTGTTGGTGCTTTTTACATCAATACCGACAATTGGACGCCGTTTTTTCCAAACCATGTAAAAGGTTTACTCTCGGGGATTAGCGCTGTATTTTTTGCTTACATTGGATTTGACGCCATTTCTACAACGGCCGAAGAATGCGTAAACCCGCAGCGCGATCTGCCGAGGGGTATTTTATACGCCATTGTTATCTGCACAGTATTGTATGTAGCAATTGCTCTTGTAATTACCGGCATGGTCAACTACAGTGAACTAAATGTTGGTGACCCTTTGGCGCATGTATTTGAGAAAATTCAGAGCCTGCACTGGTTGAGTGGTGTTATTGCAATAAGCGCGGTTGTAGCTATGGCCAGCGTGATGCTTGTTTTTCAGTTGGGTCAGCCGCGTATTTGGATGAGCATGAGCCGCGACGGGCTCTTGCCTGCGGCCTTTTCAAAAATTCATCCAAAATACAAAACACCTTCTTTCTCCACTATTTTTACGGGTGTTTTAGTTGCTATACCAATATTCTTCGTAGATATTAATATGGTTACCGACATTTGCTCTGCTGGCACCCTGTTTGCTTTTATACTGGTTTGTGGAGGCGTTCTTAAGCTCCGGATGGATCCAACTTCTCCGCCTTCTAAATTTAAAACGCCTTACGTGAATTCTAAATACATTGTGCCGGGGCTTTTTGTATTGAGTGTTGTTTTGTTGTTTACCCTCAACAAATCAACTGCCGATTATTACATGAAGTTTGAATCTGTAGGCGCTTTGTTAACTAAGCTTCCTGTTTATTCTTTTTTTATTGGCTTCGCTTATTTTTCGATTCTTGCTTTTAAACATAATTTTTCTTTAATACCGTCACTTGGTCTTTTATCGTGTTTTTATATGCTCTCGCAACTGGGGTACAAGAACTGGCTGTATTTTTTAATCTGGTTAACAATAGGCTTAATTGTTTATTTTGTTTACGGCCGCAAACACAGTAAATTAGCACCTTCATCTATTTAATTTATGTTAGTTTTTATCACGGGAGCCACTTCGGGCATTGGAAAAAGTACAGCCGGCGTTTTTGCGAAAAACGGATACGATCTTATTATAACAGGGCGAAGGCAGGAACGCCTTGATGCTTTAAAAAATGAACTAGAGTTATCTCACAATATTCAGGTAACAACGCTTTGTTTCGATATTAGTAATTTTATTGATGCCGAAAAAGCGATTAATGCTTTACCAAAAGAGAAAAAACAAATAGATATTTTGGTTAACAACGCTGGCCTGGCAGCGGGTTTGTCTTCGATTCAAGAGGGGCAAGTGTCGCATTGGGAACGTATGATTGATACAAACTTTAAAGGGCTTTTGTACAGCACGAAAATTATTTCCAACCTTATGATTAAAAATGGCAAGGGTCATATAATAAACATAGGATCGGTAGCG
>Ga0105048_10010052_pt1 | contig 15002 bp, 10 predicted proteins | sample MAT05_FD_78382 | JGI IMG/M metagenome (GOLD analysis project Ga0105048, IMG submission 78382) | Freshwater microbial communities from Lake Fryxell liftoff mats and glacier meltwater in Antarctica - MAT-05 | ecosystem: Environmental > Aquatic > Freshwater > Ice > Liftoff microbial mat | place... | reverse complement strand
TCGCCATCGGGCGCAGCGGCAACTTTCGCAAGCTCGGGGTCAAGGGCGAGGAAAAAGGCAAGGTCTACAACCGCCTCCACGACCCGAAGGAATTCGCCGGGAAAAACGTCCTTGTAGTCGGCGGGGGCGACAGCGCGGCCGAGACCGCCATCGCCTGCACGCAAGCCGGCGCCAACGTCACCTTCTCCTTCCGCGGAAAACAACTCGACCGCCCCAAACCCGAGAACGTCGAAAAAGTTCACATGCTTGCGGTCGACCCCGCAGCCGACGTCCGCGTCGAACGCCCCAGCTCCGAGCGGCAGTCCACCGCGGTCGGCAAGTACATGGGCGCGATGACGCCGGGCAAGATGACGATCCTCCCCGAAAGCAAAGTCATCACGATCCACGACGACAAGGTCGAACTCACCGACGGCGCGGGGGCGATGGTGTCGCTGGACAACGATGTGGTGTTTTCGATGATCGGCAGAGAAGCCCCGCTGGACTTCTTCCGGCGGTCGGGCGTGCCGATCCATGGCGAGCGATCGGTGAAGTGGTGGGTGACGCTCAGTCTGTTCATGATGTTTTGCATCTGGATGTTCCACTGGAAAAAGGGCGGGGTCCATATCACGGGGATCGCCGCGGTCGACAAGATTCTTGATATGGGTCATTGGTGGGAAAAGCTGGGCTGGTTTCCGTACAACATGCCTGGCTGGCTGGTGGGCCATGTTTCCGTGTCGTTCGCCAACCCGGCGCACCTTTTCGGTGTGCTGTCGATTGCGTTGAAGTCGCCGGGATTTTACTACTCGCTGGCGTACTGCTCTTGCGTCGTGATCTTCGGGATCGACCGCATCCGCCGCCGCAAGACGCCCTACATCCGCAACCAGACGATCTGCCTTGCCTTCATCCAGTGCTTCTTCCTGTTTGTGCTTCCGTTCCTACTGCTTCCCTGGGCCGGGCACAACGGCTGGTTCGCCACGGGAACGACGATGGGCGGCATCGCCGACAGGCTCTTCGAGCCTTACGACGCGATGGGTCACGACCGGGCGTATTGGCGGGCCTTCGGGTTGATTCTCGCGTGGCCGCTGTTTTTCTTCAACGTCTTTACCGACCAGCCGATGTGGTGGTGGCTGGGGATCAGCATCGTGCAGACGTTCATCTTCATCCCGATCGCGATCTACTTTTACGGCAAGGGTGTGTACTGCGGTTGGATTTGTTCCTGCGGGGCGCTGGCTGAGACCTTGGGCGACCGCCACCGTACGAAGATGCCGCACGGCCCGTTCTGGAACCGGTTCAACATGGTCGGGCAGGTGTTCCTGGCGTTTGCGATGTTGCTGCTCGTGTTGCGCGTCGCCGGCTGGACCCTCGGTACCGGCTCGCGGCCGGACCTGATCTTCCACTACCTGTATGAACGGATGCCGGTGTTCAACTACAAGTGGTTTGTCGACCTGCTCTGGGCCGGGATCTTCGGGGTGGGGCTGTACTTCTGGTTTTCCGGGCGGGTGTGGTGCCGGTTTGCCTGTCCGCTGGCGGCGCTGATGCACATTTACGCCCGGTTCTCGAAGTTCGGCATAGTCGCCGAGAAGAAAAAGTGCATTTCCTGCAATGTGTGCACCACGGTCTGCCACCAGGGCATCGACGTCATGAACTTCGCCAACAAGGGCCTCCCGATGAAGGACCCCCAGTGCGTGCGGTGTTCGGCGTGCGTGCAGAGCTGCCCGACGGGCGTGCTGACGTTCGGCATGACAGATAAATTGGGCAACACCACCCGCACGGACAAGACGCCCGCCAGCCGGCTGCACATGGTCGAGCTCAAGGTCAACGGCAAGGCGATGGCCCACTAGGCGAAGAAGGAAACCCCACCATGAACAACTCCCCCGCATTTGTTCTCCCCACGCTGCTCCTCGCAGTCGCCACCCTGGCGGCTGGGTCGGTGTCCGCGCTCGATGGCGTGTTTAAGGATGTCGTCGTGTCCGGCCGGGTCGATTACACCAAGCTCACCGGCGACCGGCTTGCGGCGGTCAATGCGTACATTGACGGTTTCGTCGATCTGGGCGCCCCCGCCCAGCCGCTGGCGGACTACATCAACCTGTACAACGCCGTCATGCTCAAAGCCGTCGTCGAGAAACGCGCGGCAAGCCCGACGTGGAAGCCGTCGGACAACGACTTCGGAGTGTTCAAAGAGCCGCGCGTCCCTTTAAAGGGCGGAATGAAGTCCCTCAACGACCTCGAAAACGAGATCATCCGCAAGCAGTACAAGGAGCCCCGGATCCACGCCGCCCTCAACTGCGCCGCCCTCAGCTGCCCTCCCCTGATCCCCCGCGCCTACTACACCGAAACCCTCGAAATCCAACTCGAAGCCAACATGAAAGCCTTCGTCAACGACCCCGTCCGCAACGTCTTCGACGACGAGGCAAAAACCATGAAGCTCAGTCGAATCTTCGACTGGTTCGCAGCCGACTTCGGCGGAAAAGACAAACTCCCCGACTACCTCGCCAAATACCGCCCCGGCGACTACAACGGCTGGAAAATCGAGTACCAGCAATACGACTGGACGCTCAACGAAGCGAAGTAGGAAGAGGTTGCCACGGACCGGCACGGAGAGCGACGGACAGAAAGACTCGCCATAGGAAGACGGATCGTCAAACTTGACGAAAAGTGCGTGTCGCCTCTGTTTTCGACAACACAGCCCCCCTCTCCGCTTACGCAATGGCGTACTGTGAATCATCCGGCCAAAATGTGTCCCCTTTGTTGACCGGTCCTAACCGTGTCAGTCCGCGGCCACCTTTTTCCCCTGCCGCGGCCCTAATCCAGCGTTCCGAACGGCAGCCCGGCGGGCATGGCGGCGGTGCGGGCGGATTTGGTTTCGGGCGAATGGGCTTTGCCTTGCGCGCTGGAGTCGAGGAAGCCCTGCATCAGGTCGAGCACGGACATCGCCTGATCGCCGCTGGCGCGGTGCGGCCGGCCCGTGCGGATCGCGACGGCCATGTCGGCGAGGCCGATCGACCTCCCATAGCCGGTCACGAACGCCGGGGGCACCTCGGCAAAGTCCCTGTCGCCGTTCTTGCGCAGAAAAACCGGCCCGTCGAATGTGTTGGGGTCGGGCACTTTCAGTGTGCCTTCCGTGCCCATGATGGTGATCGGGTTTTTCCCGTCGTACTGGGCGCCGAACATGACGGCGAAGCTCATGATCATGGTGCCCACCGCGCCGTTTTCGAATTCCATCGTGCCGCAGATATGGTCGGGGGTTTCGACTTTGACCTTTTTCCCGTGCTTCGGCTGGGAGGTGATCGTGCGTTCGGGAATGGCGATGCTCGCCGCGCCGGTGATGCGTTTGACCGGGCCCATCAGTTGCAGCAGGGCGGTGAGATAGTACGGTCCCATGTCGAACATCGGGCCGCCGCCGACTTCGTAGTAGAACTCCGGCGAGGGGTGCCAGCTCTCGTGGCCCCCGCACATCATCAGCGCGATGAAACCCACGGGCTTGCCGATGGCGCCGTCGTCGATGAGCTTGCGTGCCGTTTGGATCCCCGCGCCCATGAACGTGTCCGGCGCGCAGCCGACGCGGAGGTTCTTCGCCGCGGCGGCCGCCATCAGCTTCCGCCCGTCGGCCCGGTCGATGCCCAGTGGCTTTTCGAGGTAGGTGTGCTTCCCGTTCTCCAACGCCGCCAACGAAACCGGCACGTGCGACTTGGGCACGGTCAGGTTCAAAACGATCTCGATCTCGGGGTCCTTCAGCAGTTCGTCCACTGTCAGCACGCGGGGAATCCCGAACTCGGCCGCCTTCTTTTTCGCCGCTTCGGGGAACATGTCCGCACACGCAGCGATCTCCACCTGCGGGAAATTCTTCGCCATCCCGAGGTAGGCCCCGGAGATCGCCCCGCACCCAATCACACCGATACGCACTTTGTCTGACATCTGAAACTGTCCTTTTCGTAAAGTCTCTTGTTTGGGGCGGCATACTAAACGATTACGATTCCCCGCAACAGACCGGCATTCCCCGGCGTCTCTTCCGCCTAATGTCGAGTGTTCGATCCATCGGAGCCGTAGCCATGTGGCCAAAATCCGCGACAAAGTTCCTCGCCGTCAGTCTCCTGCTCGCCTCCGCCGCGTCGGCCGACGTGCTCACCAAGACCGACGGCACCCGACTCGAGGGCGACGTCAAACGCGAGGGCGAGGTCTGGGTCGTCACCCAAGCCGATGGCACCCGCGTCACCGTCAAACCCTCCGAAGTTCGAGGCATCGAGCTCACCGGCAAGCCCGGCGCCGCCGCCGAAGCCGGCTTGGCCTCCCTCCGCCGCTCGGCTGAGACGCAAACCGACCCCGCCCGAATGGTCGAGCGATACAAACAGTTCCTCGAGATGAACAAGGGCACCCGCGCCGCCGAGGAAGCCGCCCTCGACCTGGGAGTCTGGGAATCCCGCCTGGCCAGGGGAATGAAAAAAATCGGCGACGATTGGGTCTCCGCCGAGGAAGCCGAAATCCTCCGCGCCGGCGCCACCGACATCGCCCTCCGCGCCATCACAGACCTCCGCGAATCCCGCCTCGCCGCAGCCGAGGACGCCATCGCCCAAGCCCTCGCCGCAGACCCCACCAACCCCACCGCACTCTACCTCCGAGGCGTCGTACTCTATCGACAGGAAAAGCTCCTCGACGCACGCAAAGCCTTCGAAGCATCCCTCGACCAAGCCCCGGGACACGGCCCCACCCTCGGAAACCTCGCCGTCACCGCCTCCCGCCTCAGCCAGTGGGGCGTCGCCCTCGCCAACTACGACCAAGCCCTTATCGCCATGCCCCTCGAACGCGGCTTGCTCAACAACATCGCCGAAGCCCTCCAAACCCTCCCCGATACGCAGAAAAACTCCCTCGCCGCCAAACGCGTCCAGCGAAAGTTCGACGAGCAGGATACCCTCCTCGCCCAACGCCTGGCACAACTCGCGCCCCCGGCTGGGCCCCTCTTCCGGTGGGGCGCCACCTGGGTCAACCAAGCCCAGCTCGACGAACTCAAAGCCGCCGAAGCCAAGAACAAAGCCCAGCTCGACCAACTCGCCGGCCAGTATGACCAGCTCGCCCGCCGCCTCGACGCCATCGACAACATGGTCCGGCAGAACACCGAAGACATGCGCCGATACGAAGCGCAGTCCTTCGGGTCGGACGCCAACGGCAACCCCGTCCGCCTCCCCCTCCCGCAGATCTACCACACCCTCCGCCAGCAAACCGAAACCCTCCGCTTCGAGCGCGTCCAAGTCGAATCCCAGCAGAGGCAACTCCGCAACAGCGCCCGCGACATCCAAAAACAAAGCCCTGTCCCCAAATATACGGGCATCCAGCAGATTTACGCCGCCGAAGCCGCCCCCGTCGTCAAGCGCCCCACCACCCGGCCATGACGTCCCGGCGCAATCTGCGTGACAATCCGGCGCTACCCGCGTGACAATCCGTCGCACGCCCATGACAAAAGGGCGGGCTCCCGCGACAATGCGGCCATGTCCCTGCCCGATCGCACGCTGGCCCTGGGCGAACCGCAGATCGTCCTGAAGTGGCTTACCCGCCTCCGATGGCTGGCCGCCGTCGGCCAGGTCGCAGCCGTTGTCGTCGCGATGGTGCTGCTCAAGCTCCCGCTGGCCGCCGCGCCAATCGCTTTTGTCATCGGCGTTACCGTGGTGACCAACGCGATTCTGGAGTACTGGCTTCGCTATGGCTCGGCACCGTGGTGGGCCCTTCAGACGACGGTGGTGCTCGACGTACTGCTGCTGACGGTGCTGCTGTATTTCTGCGGCGGTCCGGAGAACCCCTTCTGCATCTTGTACATCGTGCATGTGGTGATGGCTGTCGTAGCGCTGGGGTATGCGCTGACTTGGCTGATCGTCATCGAGTCGGCGGTGTGCTACGGGCTGATCGTCTGGTTCCACGGACCGGTAGTGATGCAGCAGGTGTCGGACCGTGTGAACCGGATCGGCGACTGGGTGGCGCTGGTGCTGGTGGCGCTGCTGATTGCCTACTTTGTGGGCCGGATTACTGTCGCCCTGCGGAAGCGGGAGGGCGAGATCGCAACCATCCGCGAGCGGGCGGCGCGCTCGGAGATGCTGGCGAGTTTGACGACCTTGGCGGCCGGAGCAGCCCACGAGATGGGCACGCCCATGAGCACGATCGCGATAGCGTCGAAAGAACTCGAACTCGCGCTCGATCAGAGCAGTGAAATGAAAGTCTGGGCTGAGGACGCCCGACTCATCCGCAAAGAAGTGGATCGCTGCCGCAATATCTTTGAGAGTATGCGCGTCGATGTGTCGGATGAGCTGCGCCTGCGTCCGGCGCAGGTCTCGATCTCGGAATTCATCGGGTACCTCGAGCAGGATCTTGCCCCCAGCGAGTGGCAAAAGGTGCGGGCCACGGGGGTGACGGAGGAGATCGTCCGCTTGCCCAGTCGGGCGATGCGACAAGCGCTCAACGTGCTCTTGCGTAACGCGCTGGAAGTCAACCCTGCCAACGGCTTGGTCGAGTTGAACGTCAGTCGTGTCGGGGGACGGATCGCGTTCGAGGTCCAAGATCACGGTCCCGGGATGGAGCCGGAAGTCGCCCGCCGGGCGGGGGAACCGTTTTTCACTACCAAACCCGTCGGCAAGGGGATGGGGATGGGGCTGTTTCTTGTCCGAATGGTGGCCGAGCAGACGAAGGGTGAGTTCGAACTACACTCTTCGAAAGGGGTGGGTACGAAGTGTATCCTCTCACTACCCCTGTCCGAACCGGTCCCCCCCGCCAGGGGAAGTTAAAGGTTGTCAGCGGGTCCGATATTGTGGAGAGTGTGGGGTATGGGAAAGTCGACGTTGCCGAGCGGAGAGAAGATTCGAATCCTTGCCGTGGACGACGACAACAGCTTTCGGGAACGGCTCGTTCGAGCTTTTGCCATGCGCGGGTTGGACGCCCACGGGGCCCACGACGCGGTGGAAGCTGTCGCCAAGGCCAAGACCCTGCGGCCACATCGCGCAGTCGTGGACATGCGCATGCCCGGCAAGACCGGTATCGAGTTGGTGAAGGAACTGACGGCGCTCGATCCGAATATTCAGGTGGTGATTTTGACGGGATACGGGTCGATCGCGTCGGCGGTCGAGGCGGTCAGGAATGGGGCGGTGGACTATTTGAACAAGCCGGTGGACACCGACCAGATCCTCGCGGTGTTCGACCGCGACGATCACGAGCACGCCGTGGCCGGTAAGGACGCGACGGAGCAGACGCCGAGTTTGGCGCGGGTGGAGTGGGAACATATTCAGCGGATTTTGTTGGACTGCGGGGGTAATATCTCGCAGGCTGCGCGGAAGTTGGGGATCCATCGCCGGAGTTTGCAGCGTAAGCTGAGCAAGTTGCCGCCCTGGATGTGAGGGAGATTACGAAGCAGGTTGAGGCGGGTAGAAAACAGTTGAGAATTTCTAATCGCTCGATTTCGCTTGCTTTTCCCGTAACACACCGATTGTTCAGCGTTTAGCGGAGTGGCGTTTTGGGGCTCGTGCGACCTAGTGCCGCACTTGGAGGCTTTGACGGGTGTAAATCCCATCGCTTAATCTAGTTGTCAGAACACTACCTGCCGGATGCCTCTCGCGGCGTTTCGGTGGCCTTCGTGACGGCAGCGAAGGTCGCATCCCGGAAGGGAATGCGGTGGCGGGTCTGACAGGACGGCGCAACAGACATGGGACAAGACACTGTATCTGACCGCGGCGGGAGCACGAAGAGATTTGTGTTTCCCCGGTGGGCGAATTACCTGCTTCCGCTATTGGTGCTCGGAACGCTCGGGGCGGGTTTGTACGTTCCGAGCTTGGTTTACGTGGGTTTTAGTCCGATGGCGACGGCCGTGGGATACGCGCCGGAGCAGCCGGTGGCGTTCAGCCACGCGGTGCACGCGGGGCAGTTGGGGATGGACTGCCGGTACTGCCACACGACGGTGGAGAAGGCCGCGTTCGCCGCTGTTCCACCGACGCAGACGTGCATGAACTGCCACACGAACATCGCCGGCGCCTCGTCGCGCGACGCGCTCAAGCCGGTGGACAAGCTGGCGAAGGTCAAGGAGAGCTGGGAAAAGGGGACATCCATTCCGTGGGTGAAGGTGCACGACCTTCCGGATTACGCGTTTTTCAACCACGCGGCCCACATTTCCAAGGGCGTGGGTTGCATGAGCTGCCACGGTCGGGTCGACCAGATGGAAGTGGTTGAACAGGTTCAGCCGCTGAGCATGGGCTGGTGTCTGGACTGCCACCGCGCCCCGGAGAACCACCTGCGTCCGAAGGACCAGGTGACCAACATGGCGTGGAGCGCGGAGAAGGACCTGGGCGTCAGTCAGCTTGAACTGGGATTGAAGCTCAAACAGCAGTACGGAATCCGCGACGTCACGTACATGACGAGTTGCTACACCTGCCACCGGTAATCGGGCGGGTGTGGGCGTCTGGGACGAGTCGGCAAGTGCTCCACAGGTAAGGGATCCATGTCACAGGTCAATCGCAATCAGGGTGGTTCGGGTGGTGGCGGCGGTTCGGGCGCGTATTTTCGCAGTCTTGAACAGCTCGCCAACCCCGCCGCGTTCGCCGAGAGCGCCAACTCCGAGTTTCCGAATTACGACCCGAACACGCTGGCGAAGTCGTCGCGGCGTGGGTTCATGAAGCTCGCCGGTGCGTCGATGGCGCTGGCCGGGATCACGCTGACGGGATGTCGTCGTTGGCCGAAGGAAGAGATCGTCGCGTACGCGACGAACAGGCATGACCGGATTCCGGGTGTACCGGAGCAGTACGCGTCGGCGTTCGAGCTCGGTGGCGTGGCCGACGGGATTTTGGTGACGACTTACGACGGGCGTCCGATCAAGATCGAGGGCAACCCGGACCATCCGTTTGCGCTGGTATCCAACGGCAAGGGCGAGACGGGGCGAGGCCGTTACGGCGCGTCGACGTCGTACGCGCAGGCGTCGGTGTTGGAGATGTACGACCCGGAGCGGTCGCGGGGCGTTTTTTCGGGTAAATCCGGGGCGCGGTCGGCTTCGGACTTCGAGGCATTTCTGTCGGCGGCGAAGGACGCGATGGGTGGCGGGGGGGTGGCGTTTCTTTCCACCGCGACGTCTTCGCCTTCGGTTGCGGCGATGCGTGCGAAGCTCCCGGCCGGGGCGACGTGGTACGAGTACGAACCGCTGAGTTCTGACAATTGCCGCGAGGGCGCGAAGCTCGCGTTCGGCGCGGTGGTTCGTCCGATTCTCGACCTGACCAAGGCCGATGTGATCGTTTCGCTGGACGACGACTTCCTCACGACCGGCCCGGCCGCCCTGCGATACTCGACTGACTGGGCGTCGCGTCGGCGGTCGGCTGACACCGACAAGGTGATGTCGCGGGTGTATCTCGCGGAGTCGGCGTTTTCGAACACGGGAGCGGTGGCGGACGAGCGTTTACCGTTGAGGTTTTCGCGTGTGGACGCGGTGGCCCGCGGGCTGGCGGCGGCGTTGGGGGTTGCGGGGGCGACTGCCGGCGAGCTGTCGGCGGACGAAAAGGCTTGGGTCGAGCTTGCGGCAGCGGACCTGAAGGAGGCGGGGAAGGCCGGCGTGGTGACGGCGGGTTCGCACCTGTCTCCGGCGACGATCGCGACGGCCAGCCTGATCAACGCGGGGCTGGGCAACGACGGTACGACGGTGCGGTATGTGACGCTGCCGGATGCGGCGCGTCCGGCGCATGTGGCGGCGATTGCCAAGTTCGCGGCGGACCTCAAGAGCGGGGCGATCAAGACGCTGTTCATTCTGTCGTCCAACGCCGCGTATGACGCGCCGGCTGACCTGGAGTTGGCGGCGGCGCTGCAGTCGTTCGGCGGGTTCTCGGCGTACCTTGGGCTGTATGAGAACGAGACGAGTCGGTTGTGTTCCTGGCACGTTCCCGAGGCACACGGCTTGGAATCCTGGGGCGACGCCCGCGCGTTCGACGGAACGGTCACACTCCTCCAGCCGATGATCGAGCCGCTCTTCGGCGGCAAGACCAAAGCCGAGTTCCTCGCGGCGCTCGCCGGCGAAGCCGAGACATCCGGCAGGGCGATTACCCGGCAGGTGTCGGGTTTGGCGGATGAAGTGGCGTTCAAGCAGGCGCTGCAGAAGGGCGTCGTCGCGGGTTCGGCGTATCCGGCTGCGTCTGTGAAGGCGGGGGCGATCCCGCCGGCGGCGGAGGTCAAGACGGGCGAGCTCGAACTGCGGTTCGCGAAATCGACGGTGTATGACGGGCGTTTCGCCAACCTCGGCTGGCTGGCCGAGCTGCCCGAAACGATGACCAAGCTCACGTGGGACAACGCGCTTCTGCTGAGTAAGACCGACGCGGACAAGCTCGGCGTGAAGACCAACAGCCTGGTGAATCTGACGGTGGGCGGGGCGAAGATCGAGATCGCGGTTTACGTGCTGCCGGGCCAGCCGGTGGGCGTAGCGCAATTGCCGCTGGGTTTCGCCCGCAAGGCGGCTGGAACGATCGGAAACGACAACGGGTTTGACACCTACTCGCTGCGGACGACGGAAGGTTTCCACGCGGCGACCGGTTCGGCCACCAAGGCGGCGGGCACGTTCGCGCTGGCCACCACACAGGAGCATTACCTCGTGGACTGGGTCGCGGCGTACGGGATCGAGAAGCGGATCGGCAAGCCCAACGAGTCTGGGAAGATCATTCGCGAGGCGTCGTTCGCGTCTTACAAGTCCGAGCCGCGGGGCATGCACAAAGCCGTCCACGGCGACCTGTCGTTGCAGCTCTTCGACCCGCCGCACCAGATGAATGATCCGCACGCGTGGGGCATGGCGATTGACATGTCGTCGTGCACGGGCTGCGGCGCGTGTGTTTCGGCGTGTCAGGCGGAGAACAACATCCCGACGGTCGGCAAGCACCAGGTGCTGATGAACCGCGCGATGCACTGGATCCGCATCGACCGGTACTTCAAGCACGACAAGAAGGGCGACCCCGAAGTCACCAAGCCCCAGGTTGTTTTCCAGCCGATGATGTGCCTGCACTGCGAGAACGCGCCATGTGAACAGGTGTGTCCGGTCGCGGCGACGGTGCACGACACCGAGGGGCTGAACACCATGGTGTACAATCGCTGCATCGGCACGCGGTACTGCGCGAACAACTGCCCGTACAAGGTTCGCCGGTTCAACTACTTTGATTACCACGCGACCTCGCCACGCGAGGGCCTGCGCATGCCCTATCTGAACATCCCCGACCAGCAGCAGGTCGGCGGGATCGACCCGATCAAGAGGATGCTGTTCAACCCGGATGTGACCATGCGGATGCGCGGGGTGATGGAAAAGTGCACGTACTGCACGCAGCGGATCCAGGGCGTGAAAATCGTCACGCGGAACGCCGCCATGAACGAAGCCGCCGCGCTCAAACTCGAGGGCGAAGCCTTCACCAAATTCGTCACCGAAGAGAGCAAGGCCCCCGACGGATCGATCCTCACCGCCTGCCAGGAGGCGTGCCCGACGCAGGCGATCTGGTTCGGCGACCTCAACGACCGCGAGTCGACCGTGTGGGCCCGGCAAAGCTCGCCCCGCAGCTACGACCTTCTGGCCGAACTCAACACCCGTCCACGTTCCAAGTACCTCGGCAAACTGCGCAACCCCGCAATCGAGCCGGTGGCCACGACTGAGGAGGCCCGTTAAGCCATGGCAACTTTTCCAGCCCAAGATCCGCGTGGCATGAACCTGCCGGTGGACATCGACAACCGCGGCGACGACCACGGCAACCGCACGCCGCTGGTGCTCCGCGGGCTTTCCATGCGCGACGTCACCGACAAGGTCGTCGCCGTCAACTACGGACCGATTCCGCTGGCGTGGTGGATCGCATTCATCCCGTCGGTGGCGCTGCTGTGCGTGTACCTGATGACGGTGGGATACCTCGTGTCGACGGGCGTCGGCGTGTGGGGCAACAACCAGCCGGTGTCGTGGGCGTTTGACATCGTCAACTTCGTGTTTTGGGTGGGCATCGGCCACGCCGGAACGCTGATTTCCGCCATTTTGTTTCTCTTCCGCCAGAAGTGGCGGACGAGCATCAACCGGTTCGCCGAGGCGATGACGATCTTCGCCGTGATCTGTGCCGGGCTGTATCCGGCGCTGCACGTGGGTCGCCCGTGGCTGGCGTACTGGCTGTTTCCACTTCCGAACCAGATGGGGATGTGGCCGCAGTTTCGTTCGCCGCTGTTGTGGGACGTTTTCGCGGTGAGCACGTACTTCACGGTTTCGCTGTTGTTCTGGTTCACGGGCATGGTGCCCGACCTGGCGACGCTGCGTGACCGGGCGAACAACCGGATCCGGCAGATCGGATACGGCGCGGCCAGCCTTGGCTGGACGGGTAGCCATCGAGCGTGGCACCGGTATGAGAAGGCGTATTTGCTGCTGGCGGCCCTGAGCACGCCGCTGGTGCTGTCGGTGCACTCGATCGTGTCGTTCGACTTTGCCACCTCGCAGATTCCGGGCTGGCACACGACGGTGTTTCCTCCGTACTTCGTAGCCGGGGCCGTGTTCGGCGGGTTTGCGATGGTGCTGACGCTGGCGATCCCCTGCCGGATGATCTTCGGCCTGCAGGACATCATCACGCTGCGGCACGTCGACAACATGTGCAAGGTGCTGCTGGCGACGGGAATGATCTGTACTTACGCCTACGTGCTTGAGTTCTACACCGCGTGGTACTCGATGCACCATTACGAGCAGTTCCACTTCATCAACCGCCCGCTGGGCCCGTACGGCTGGGCGTTCTGGACGCTCATCGCGTGCAACGCGGTTGCGCCGCAGCTCTTCTGGGTGAAGTCGCTGCGACAGAACATGTTCGTGGTGATGTTCGTTTCGATGTGCGTGAACATCGGGATGTGGTTCGAGCGGTTTGTGATCATCGTCAGTGCGCTGCACCGCGACTTCCTGCCCAGCTCGTGGGGCATGTTCATGCCCACCTGGGTGGACATCGCGATGTTCGCCGGCAGCTTCGGGTTGTTCCTGACGCTGTTCCTGCTGTTCATCCGGTTCCTGCCGATCATCGCGATCTCCGAGGTAAAGACCGTCATGCCCGAGGGTCATCTCCGTCACGGGGACGACCATGGCGGCGATGGCGGATCCGATGGCGGTCATGGCGGCAGGCACTAGTCGTCGCTTTGTTCGGTTGGTTGCCGAGTCTGGTTTTATTGGAAGGAACGGGGTGTTGAAATGACAGTGGCCGACCGCAGTGTGGATCTAAAATCGACCGACGTTTCGCTCGACGACGAGGTTCCCCTTCTCGTGGGGTATCTCGCCGAGTTCGACAACGTCAACGCCGTCGCAGACGCCGCCCGCAAGTGCCGCGACGCCGGTTTCACCAAGTGGGACGTGCACACGCCCTTCCCGGTGCATGGCATGGACCAAGCCATGGGCATCAAGCCCACCATCCTCCCATGGTTGGTGCTCGGCGGGGGCCTCTTCGGCCTCACCGGCGGGCTGGTCATGCAGTGGTGGATGAACTCGGTGGACTACCAGTATTTGATCTCGGGCAAGCCGATGTGGTCGCTGCCGGCGCACATTCCGGTCATCTTCGAGTGCACCGTGCTGTGCGCGGCGCTGACGGCGGTGTTCGGCATGTTCATGCTCAACAAGCTGCCCTGCCTGTACAACCCGCTGTTCAAGTCGGAACGGTTTAAGAGGGCGTCGGACGACCGGTTCTTCGTCGTGATCGACTCTGCCGACCCCAAGTTCGACGAGGTCGGCACGCCGCGGTTCCTCCAGTCCCTCAAACCCGTCGCCGTCGAGCAAGTCATCGACTGATCACGTCCCGCCCAACGTCTTCCCGAACATCTTCCCGAACGCCCCAAAAAGAGACCCGACATGAGCACGACCCCCAACAACCTGTCCGGCGGACCCCTCGCCGAACTGCGACTACGCAAGCCGCCGTTTTTCATGGTCTCGCTCCTGCTCATCGCGAGCACGGTCACACTCCTCCCCTTCGCCTACGCGTTCCGCGCACGCGTATCGACCTCTACCGACCCACGGATCCACCTTATTCAGGACATGGGCAACCAGCCCAAGTACGGCCCGCAGACGGCCTCCACCGTTTTCGCCGACGGCCGGGCAGACCGCCCCGTCATCGAAGGCACCGTCTCCCGCACCGCCGTACTCGGGGATGATCACTACTCCTCCGGATTTACCAAAGACGCCACGGGCAAGGTCACGTTCTTCGAGGGCTATCCCAAACGCATCACCGTCAACGCCCGCCTCCTCGAGCGCGGAAAGCAGCGATACGCCATTTACTGCTCCTCTTGCCACGGGATGGACGGCTTGGGTTTGGGTATCGTCCATGCCCGGGCGACGGAGCTTGTCGAGCCCAAGTGGGTGCCGCCGGCGAACCTGCACACCACGACGGTGATCGGTCGCCAAGAGGGGCATTTGTATAACACGATCAACGTTGGAATTCGGAACATGGCAGGCTTGGGCGGCCAGATCACCGTTGACGACCGCTGGGCGATCGTCGCCTACGTCCGGGCCCTGCAACTCGCCCAGGACGCCCCCGCCAACCTCCTCACCGACGAACAGCGGCGGATGGCCAAGTAGTCGCTCGCCAAGTACTCACACTCGCACTGAACCCCGCCCTTTAACCAACCCCAAAGACCTATGGCTCACTCGCACGGAAAAACTTCGGAAGAAAAGCTTGAGCTGGGACCGGGGGCGAACAAGTTGTTTGTCGTCAGTCTGGTCGTCGGCTTGATCGGACTCGCGGTGGCCTTCGGAACGTCGATGATGACGGACCTGGGAGTCCGCCGGTTCTACTTCGCATACCTGATCGCGTTCGCGTTTTTCATGTCGTTCCCGGTGGGCGGGCTGTTCTTCGTCCTGTTGCAGTACTGCGTCCGGGCGGGGTGGTCGGTGAACATCCGCCGCGTGCCCGAAGCCTTCGCCCGCACTTTTCCGCTATTTTTGATCTTGGCGATTCCTCTGCTGTTTTCGATCGTCAAGTATGACGGGGCCCTGTACCGCTGGGCCCAGCCGGTCGAGGCCGCCCAGGGTGGGTCAGCTCATGGCGGTGCGG
>Ga0105048_10010049_pt1 | contig 15004 bp, 9 predicted proteins | sample MAT05_FD_78382 | JGI IMG/M metagenome (GOLD analysis project Ga0105048, IMG submission 78382) | Freshwater microbial communities from Lake Fryxell liftoff mats and glacier meltwater in Antarctica - MAT-05 | ecosystem: Environmental > Aquatic > Freshwater > Ice > Liftoff microbial mat | place... | reverse complement strand
TGCCTGACGAGGGCGACAGTGAGTTCGTGACGGTCGGCGGCTGCCTGGGCTGGGGTGAGGCAACCCTGCCAACCCGTGCCGGCATGACGTTGCTGGTCAACGGCCGGTGGGTCCAGAGTCGGGCGCTGGGGTATGCCGTGGACGAGGCGTACAAGACGCTGGTGCAAATCGGGCGGTTTCCAATTGCGGTGCTGGACATCAGGGTGCCACCGGGCGACGTTGATGTAAACGTCCATCCACGCAAGAGCGAGGTTCGACTGCTGCACGAGCGGGCGGCGTTCGGGGCGGTACTGCGGGCCATCCGGCGCACGCTGGCCGGCTTCACCGGTCCCCGTCCAACAAGCCTGCTCGGCCCGGACGACACGGAAACACCCGCCGCCGACGGTACGGCCTGGACCGCCGGCCTGCGGGTGCTCGGGCAGGCCGGCGGCACCTACATCATCGCGGAGGGCGCGGCCGGCGTCTATCTGGTTGATCAGCATGCCGCCCACGAGCGCGTTCTCTTCGAGCAGCTACATGCGCAGTGGGAAGGAACCCGCGAGCAGCAGGCGTTCCTGGAACCGGTGGTCCTCGACCTGCCGCCGCGTGTGGCAGCCGTCGCCCGTGGCCACCTGGACGCGCTGGCGCAGGCCGGCTTCGAGGTTGAGCCATTCGGGGACGCCTCGCTGCTGCTGCGTGCCGTGCCGGCAGCGCTCGTGAGCCGCGACGCGGTCGGTGTCCTCGAGCGTGCGCTGGCGAGCCTCGCGGATGAAGCGCCGCCGGCCGACTGGCGCGAGCGACTGGCGATCCTGTTCGCGTGCCACTCGGCCACCCGCGCCGGCGACCGCCTGACCGACGAGGAGATGGCCGGCTTGCTGGACCAGCTTGGTGAGGCCGATCTGTGCCAAGCGTGTTCCCACGGACGCCCGACCGCAATCCTGCTGTCACATCTGCAACTCGCGCGGGAGTTCGGGCGGCTATACTGAAGCGACGATGGTACGGATCGGGCTGAGCCGACGATCATTGAGAGATCGGTACCCGCATGCAGCCAGTCCGGTGCATCGTTAGGGCCGTTGGCCGGTCGGAGGGCATCGACATGCGAAATGTACGGCGCGTGGCGCTCGGTGGCGCGCCGGCCTCCGAGGCGGAGATCCGTACCCGCCTGCGGCTGTTTGGCCTGCTGGCCCTGCTGGTGCCGCTGTTCGCTGGCCTGCAATATCTCGTGCGCGAGGCGGTGCCGCGCGTCGAGATTCGCCTGGTCTCGCAGGACGTGCCATCGTCGGTGCCGGTCCTGGTGCCCGTTGATCGCGTCGTTGAACGCATCGTCTACGTGCCGGTTGATCGGCCAGACACGGTGCCCCACATGAACGCGCCGGCCAGCTTGCCTGCCGCCATCTTTCAGCCGCCGCCGCCAGTCCAACTCCCGGCCGCTGAGCCCGTAGAGAGCCGCGATAGCACCCGGCTTGCCGAACCGCTGGCGGCCGTTCCTGACCCGGCCAGTGAAGTGCGCGCCCCGTCGGCAGAACCAGTCGCAGACCCAGCGCCGGCGCTCATCGCCACCGGCACGTATCGTCCCCAGCCGGTGGCCCCGGCCCGGGCAGTCGCACCGGCATCGGTGCCAGCCGATGAGGCGACCGACGACGCCGATGTCACTGACGAGTTCGTCGCTGACGACGTTGCAGACATGGCTCCTGACGGCGATGCCATCGCTGATCGAGGCATCGAATGGGTCGATGTGCCGGTGATGGTTGCCGTCGTCAGCCCGTCCGGCGATGGCACATCGGAGATGTCCGTCGAGATGATGACAGTCGCCCGGCCGCGCGTCACCGAGACGGCGGGGGCAGCCCCGGCCGACGAAACTGCCGTTGAGGCTGGCCAGCCGGCCGACGAGCCTGAGAACGACGGCGCAAACGAGGGCGAACTGGTGGATGAGGTAGCCTCAATGCCCGATGAGGACACTCAGGCTGCCGATCAGGAGACAGCGACCGATATGCAGCGTGCGGGCAACCCTGATCTGGCCGTCACTGCTGACAGTGCCCAGGAAGACAGGTCGGGCAGCCATTAATCCGGTTATCGTCGTAGGCGACGCGACCGGCGTCAATCAGCAGTGACCGACGACAAGCAAGAGGCCCACCAGATTCGTCTGGCGGGCCTCAGTGATTGGTGGAGACGGAGGGGAATCGAACCCCTCGTCCAGAGCGACTCAACTCGAGGCCACTACAGGCTTATTCGGCTGTTTGATCTCGCACTAGCGACCCCTGCCGACCGGGTTCACCAGCACCAGCCCGCTGATCTTAAGCGCGCCCTAGAAGGCGGTCCGACGCGCAGCATTTCGGCTTTAGTGACGCCTGTTACTGACCCACCGAAACGAGGCCAGGCAGACGCTCGATGCGATTAAGCAGCGAGAGCGAGTTGTGGTTCGGCGGTTAAGCCGTGCCGATTGATTAACGAGGGCACCGGCACCTCGGCCTGCGTCCTACGAGCCTCCTCCCCTGTCGAAACCTAGCGTCCCCCTGCGAACGCCTCTTTGACAGCCCGGTCAAGCTCTCGCTTCGATTCCCGGTCGGCAATCGCGGCGCGCTTGTCGTACTGTCGTTTTCCTCGTGCTACGGCGATTTCGAGCTTTGCGAAGCCCTTTTTCGCGTAGAGCCGAAGCGGGATCAGCGTCAATCCCTGCGCTTGACTCTGTTCGGCAAGCTTGTCAATCTGCTTCTTGTGGAGCAGCAGCTTCCGAGGCCGCAACGGATCATGGTTCCAGATGTTCCCTTGATCGTACGGCGAGACGTGCATATTGTACAGCATCACCTCGCCTTGCTGTACGCGGGCGTAGCTGTCACGCAAGTTCACTTTGCCCGCGCGCACCGACTTGATCTCGGTGCCCGTCAGCACGATGCCGGCCTCCAGCGAGTCCATGACTTCATACTCGTGGTAGGCGCGACGGTTTGACGAGAAGACGCGTTCAGCCGGGCGCTCGTCAGGCACACCCTTTGTGCCTTTGGCCGCCCCGTTCGGGGTGGTGGGGATGGTGCTCATCTTCGCCACGATGCTGACCTCAACTACCCAGAATGTAGCGGACAGCAGCATCTAGCTGCGCGTCGTCGGAGCGGGTAGCCTCAGACGAGATCGTCGCCGTGGGCGGCAGTTCGACCACCTGATCTGGTGCCAGACCGACGCCCTGGATCGGCTTCTCTGCTGGCGTGAGCCACTGCGCGGTGGTGACACGCAAGCCCGACTTGTCGCTTAGCTCATGGACGTTCTGCACCGTGCCCTTGCCGAACGACTTCTCACCCACCAACATCGCCTGCCGATTGTCGCGGAGCGCGCCGGCCAGGATCTCCGAGGCGCTGGCACTGCCCTTGTTGATGAGCACGACGACGGGCACCTGGGCCGCCGTGCCGCCGCCCTCGGTGCGGTAGGTCTTGCGGTCGCCGTTGCCACTCTGCTGGTACAGCACGATGCTGCCCGGATCCATGAACTGCGCGGCGGCCTCGACCGACGTGGACAGATACCCGCCAGGGTTGTTTCGGACATCAACAATGATGCCGCGCGACTGCTGGTTCACCAGATCCTTGACGGCCGCCACCATCTCGGTGCCCGTCGAGGCCGAAAACGAGCTGATCCGCACGTAGCCGACCTGTCCGTCCAGCATCCGCACCCGCACTGACTTCAGCTTGATTTCGGCGCGGACCACCGTGATCTGGAGCGGTTCCGTTTCGCCCTGGCGCAGAATCGTCAGGGTCACGGGCGTGCCGCGCTGGCCGCGAATCAGGCCCACCGTGTCGTTTAGCGTCTTGCCAAACAGCGACTTGCCGTCGACTTCCACCACGATGTCGCCCGGCCGGAAGCCGGCGGCCTCGGCCGGCGACCCTTCAATCGGGGCGACCACCGTCAGGCGGTTGTCCTTCATGTCCACCTGGATGCCGATGCCGTCGAACGAGCCGCGCAGGTCGGTATCACTGACCTCGCGCTGCGATGGCGTCTGGTACACCGTGTAGGGGTCGCCAACCGCGTCGACCATGCCCTTGATCGCGCCGAAGATCAGCTTCTGATGATCGACCTGGGTCTTGTCGTAAAAGTCGCGCTCGACGATCTGCCAGGTTTCCCAGAAGACTTTGAAGCGTGCCTGCTCGTCGGACGACAGCACGCCATCCGCCGTGGCGCGGGCCGAGGCCGGCTGCATCACGTCGAGAAAGGCGAGGGCACCGCCGCCGCCCGCTGGCTCGGCGCGGCCAAAGAGGTAGCCGCTGACGAAGGCCATACCAAAGGCCAGCAATGCGACAATGCTGGTGATGAGGACGTTGGTGAAGCCAGGAAAGGTTCGTTGTCTCTGCACGGCCGGCAAATCCCTATAGCATGCCTGGGTGGGATTCTACCGTACCGTTCTCCGGGCTTGACGTATTCTTCGCCTCGCAGTTCCCGGTCTGCCGTCTGTTCGGATTGGCTCAGGCGGGTGGCGCACCCGGCGGCTCGGCCAGGGCGTCAGCCAACTCTTCAGCAGACGCAGAGTACCGCTCGAAGACATCACGCAGGTGCGACACTTCGTAGTGGGCGTAGATCTTCTTGGTCGTCTCCGGGCTGGCGTGCCCCAGGATGTCCTGCACTTCCGAGAGCTTGGCCCCTCGATTAAGCATCACGCTGGCTTTGGCGTGCCGGAAATCGTGGGTGGTGGCATCAATGCCGACGGCTGCCGCGTACCGCTTCACCACGTCCCAGACGCCTTTGGGGGATAGTCGCCAGCGTCGGGCACCCGGCCCGGGTTGCTGGCCTCGGCCCAGGTCATGCCGCAGGAACAACGGCCCGAGTCGGTCTGCGCGCGCTTCCAGGTATGCGCGAATGGCCGCCAGCGCACCGTCATCAAAGAAGACGATGCGCTCCTTGCTGCCCTTGCCCGTGATGAGCGCCTGCCGACCATGCCCGTCCTGCACGTCTGCGCGCGTCAGGTTCGCGACCTCCTCGCGCCGCATGCCGGTCGTGAAGAGGGTCCGCAACAGCGCGCGATCCCGCAGCAACTCCAGGCGGGGCGCACCGCCATACTGATCGCCGGGCGGCAGCGGCAGCCCGTCCACGTGCGTCACAATCAGCACGAGCCGCTGGTCGATGCGCGGCGTCCGGTACGGCACCCGCCCCATGACCTCGCGCACGTTGTCGCGCAGTTCCTCGAACGAGACATCGACGGCCAGCAAGTGCCGACGGGCGCAGAAGCGCAAAAACGCCCGAGTGCCGGCCACGTACGTCGCAATGGTGAATCGGTCGTCGCGACCGTAGACGCGCGCGAGCCAGAGGTACAGCCGCTCCAGCAAGTCGCCCCGAAACGCCGTCGTGTCCAGCGTAGTCGGGTCGCTGCCGATGCTGCTCAGGTACTCGTGCAGGCGGCCCAGGGCGGTGCGATAGGTGGTGACGGTGCGCGGCGACCGGCCGGCCAGGCTGGCGACAAAGCGCTCCTCGGCTTCGAGCAGCGGCAGCCCGCGTTCCGGCGCACGCGCGGGCAGGGGGGTGATGGCTGCTGTGACAGCGGGCGAGCCTGCGCCGTGTGCGAGCCGGTCAATCGCCATCTGCTGTCACCTCGCCGGTCGGCCGGCGCGCTCGGCCGCGTGTCAGGATCGTCGTTCGTAGAGCAGGACGCGCACGTTCTGGAACGCACGCTGCCGTGCGCCATACCCCCGGCGCGAGAGCCAACCGCGAACGGCCTCGGACGTGTCACCGTCAAGTGTCGCATCGAACTCGTGGGAAAGAACGAGCCAGATGCGCTGATGGCGCGCGGCGAAGTCGGGCATTGCGGCTGTGCCCGAGGTCAGGCCACGGTAGTACGTCTCGGATGATGCCAGCGCATCCCAGCTGAACGGTTCCAGAATGTCAGGCCGCATGGCCCCCGGCCGTCCGCCGGCCAGCCAGCCAGCGTAGTACTCGTAGCCGAGTTGGCCGCGCTTTGAAATGAAGATCCAGCCATCACCAGGCTGTGCGGCTTCCTCCAGGTAGGCGACGGCTCCACGCCAGTTCTCACTCTGGCGGATCTCAAGTCCCTGATACAGGGGCACGAGCGCCAGGGCCGCCAGCAGCGCAGCCACCAGGGGACGAACCAGCAGTGGCCGCAGCGCCATGATCCCGACAGCCGCCAGCAACGGGAAGGCCGGCATCGCGGCGAACAGGTAACGCTCCTTGAACATCGGCTTGACGTAAGACAGCAGGAAGATCGTCAGGATCGGGACCAGTAGCCAGAGCAGGGGGACAAACGCCCTGGCGAACTGGGCGCGCTGCCGGTCGATGAACGCTCGACGGAGCATCACGCCAGCACCGAGCGTGCCGAGCGCGCCGTAGGCCCACAACAGCCACGGCGACGCCCCGGCAAACAGTCGCAGCAACTCCGTCAGGTCAGACAGTCCGCTTGGCCGCACGTGCAGAATCTGGCTCCCGTCGCTGTTGCTGACGAAGAACGGTACGAACGGCAAGCAGAGCAGCGCGACGGCGACGCCGCTGACGACCAGTGCACGCCATGCCGGCAGCCGTGCGTACATCGCCACAACGACGATTTGCGCCATGATGATGAACAGGGTGAAGAAGTGAGCGTAGAAGGCGACCGTCGTCCACGCGACATACCGTATCCAGGCCTTGCGGCCGCCGCCGTCGAGGGCTGCGATCAGGGCGTCCCATGAGAGGGTCGCGAGCAGCGCCCACATGGTGTAGGCGCGCGCCTCCTGTGACATCTCGATGTGGTAGGCGTTGACCGCCCCCAGCGCCGCTGCCAGCAGTCCAGTAACCGGGCGGTCGAGCCGGGCACCGACGCGATACAGCGCCCAGAGGCCGAGGACGCCGCAGATGACAGATGGCAGGCGCATCCAGGTCTCGTCGGCGGCCGGGCCGACCAACCGGACCCAGAAGAACATGACGATGTAGTAGAGCGTCATGTTCGCTTCTTCGCCGTAGAGGACCGTCACAATGTCGCGGGGCTGCTGCGCCGCCAGCCCGACGCTGAACAGTTCGTCAACCCACATGCTGCGGACGCCCAGGTCGCGCAGCCGCAGGACAAAGCCCACACCGACGACCAGAGCCAACCCCAGCGCGAGCGGCAGGCTCGACTGCGATGCGCGCAGCCAACTCGGCACGATTGTGGCAACGACGTTCGGACCGACGCTGACGGCGCGGGCGGCGGTGTTGAGGCTGGGCATCGGTCTGGATGGACTGGGGCTGGTCACGGCAGGAGTATGTCTTTCGTGCGCCCTCAGTGTCGATGAATCCGAGCGATTGGGCGAGAAGCGTCATAGACTCGTCATCAGCGCACCGGCCGTTTGAGAAAGCAGACGGCAGTTCGGCGGCGCCCGAGCGGGCGAGCGTGCCGAAAGCCGAGTGGCGAATATAAGTGTCAATATGTCGGGCACTCGAAATCCACTTGGAGGCGGGCGACTGGCACACGGGATGGTGCTTCAGCTTCGCCGTCCTGTTACCCCCAGTTACGACGGCCTCGGCCCGGTTCGCTCGCAAGGTGACTGATGCTCCGTGGCTTACCCTCCGCAGCTTGCCCTCCGTGGCTAGCGCGCTCACGGCCACGCCGATCTGCGAACAGCACGAACGCCTCTGGTAGAATCGCCCGGCCGGCCACCACCGTGATCGGTCCAGCATTGACCAGCCTCGACCTGACCGGAGCCGCCGTGACCACAGTTCTCGAAGCCGCACGTTCGGTCCGCCAAACCCGGACCGAGCCGCGCGGCCGGCGACTCCCGTGGCTCGATGTTGCGCTGTGCGGCCTGCTGGTGCTGGTCGCTGGCCTCGCGCGCCTGCCGAACCTCGGCGTCTACACGGTTTCGTTCCCGGAAGGCATCCGCGCCGCGCAGTTGCAACTGATGGCTGCTGGCTATCAGCCGTGCGTCGAGATCTTCTGTAACCAGGGCCCCCTGCTCTTCTACGCCATCTTCCCCACCTACTGGCTCCTTGGCGGCACGCTGGAGGCTGTCCGCAGCGGGGTTGTGCTCTTCTCGCTCATCGGGATCGCCGCGACGTACTGGGTCGGTAGCCTGCTCGGTGGGCGGCCGGCAGCCGTGGTCGCGTCGCTGCTGCTGGCACTCTCCCCCACCTATCTGAAGTTCTCCCGGCTGGCGCTGGCCGAAGTGCCGGCCGAGGCCGTGGCGATCCTGGCTGTCGGCGCGGCACTGATGTTCCAGCGGTCGGGCCGGGACCGCTGGCTGATCGGGGCGGCGTTGCTGGTGGCGTTCAGCCTGCTGCTGAAGCCAGTGACGCTCGCGGTCTGTGCGCCGGTTGGGCTAGCGGTGCTGCTGCGCCGTGACCGACGCGTCCGCAACGTGCTCGTCCTGATCGTCGTGACGGCGCTAGGTATCGGCCTGCCAACGGCTGTCATCGGCTTCTCGGAGATTCTTGAGCAAGTGGTCGCGTTCCGCCTGCGGAGCCGTGTGGCTGAGGGCCGTGGGCTTGACTGGAACTGGGGCCGCATCGTCGAAGAGTTGTCGGCCGACCGGCCGGGCCTGTTCGGCTTCGCTCTGGCCGGCGGCATCATCCTGCTGGCCCGCTTCCGTACTGCCGCCCTGCCGATACTCTGCTGGCTGCCGGCGTCACTCTTGCTACTGCTCGTGCATACGCCGCTGCATGGCAAGCACATCGTGACGCTGATCCCGCCCGCCGCCCTGCTGGCCGCTGGCGGCGCTGCCGTTGCTGTCGGGGCCTTCCGTCAAGCTGCCGGCCGCGCGCATCTGCCGAGCGGGCGGGCCTGGTCGCGGGCAGGCGTGCTGGCTGCTGCGATCGGGCTGGTTGCGTACGTCGCCTTCCTGCCATCCGTCCTGGCGCGCGACGCCGACCTGCTGTTTGACCCTGATCCGCTGGAGAACGACCCGCCGTCGTACTGGTACCCTGAGGCCGCCGCCTCGTTGCGCGCCATCACCGACCCGCACGAGATGACCGTGACTGATCACCCGTACATCACCTTCCGCGCCGACCGGCTGGTGCCGCCGCCGCTAGTTGAATCGTCGGTGACGCGCGTGCTGGCCGGCTCCCTGACACCTGACGACGCCATCGCGGAGGCCACCCGCTACAACGCTCAGGCCGTGCTGCTCTGGGCCGACAAGCTGACGACGATGCGCGAGTTCAAGACCTGGACGGACCGCACCTTCGTGGCCGTGCGGGCGTACGGCGCTGACAGCGAGGCGATCCCGACGCTGTACGTGCGGCCGGACCGTGTGCCGCGCGCGGTGGCCGCACTGGCGATCATCACGCCGCGCACGGTCCGCGCCGACTTCGAGGGCGGCATTCGCGTGAGCCGCTTCGGCCTCGATCACAATCGGCTGACGGCCGGCGGCGTCAGCGCCGTCAACGTCGAGCTATCGGCATTGGGCAAGCCGGCGGCCAACTACCGCGCCGTCTTCCAGTTGCGCGGCGCGGACGGCTTGGACATCTGGAAGAGCGACGAATTGGCAGTCGGCGGGCTGGGACCAGGGTCGGCCAGTTGGAGCGATGGCCGTACCATGTCGCTGGGCGCATTGATCCGCCTGCCGCGCACGGCCCCACCCGGCGAGTACAGCCTGTCGATGCGCCTCTACGATCCGCGCGCCCGGCGCTTCGCCGACTCCACGGTGCCGGGCGTCGAGCCGGGCCGCAACGATCCGAAGGGCGTCACGCTGACGACGATCATGGTTGATCCCGCCCCAACACCGTAGTCCTGCCTGTGTCCAGACGCGATGAGGCCCCTGTTTCCCGGTCGGGACAGGGGCCTCGGGTAAACACTGATACGTGCAGACGGTCAGGCCGTGAGCGCCTCGCGGGCCAGCGCGATGGTCTGCTCAATGACGTCATCGGTGTGGGCGGTTGAAACGAACCCGGCTTCAAACTGCGACGGCGCGAGGTACACGCCGCGCTCCAGCATAGCGCGGAAGTAGGCCGCGTACCTGGTCCGGTCAGCCAGCATCGCCGTGGTGTAGTCAGTCGGCCGTGTCTCGCTGAAGAACGCCGTCATCATTGAGCCGACCTGTGAAACCTGCAGCGGAACGCCGGCCTCATTGGCGGCGACAGTCAGGCCGTCACCCAGCTTCGTCGCCAGCCGCTCAAGCTCGGCGTACGGTTGCTGTTCGGCCAACACCTGGAGAGTCGCCAGCCCGGCCGCCGTTGCCACCGGGTTCCCCGAGAGCGTGCCCGCCTGATAGGCCGGACCGTTCGGGGCCAGCACCGCCATGATGTCGCGCCGGCCGCCGTACGCCGCCAGTGGCAACCCACCGCCGACGACCTTGCCCAGCGTCGTCAGGTCCGGCACGATGCCGAAGACGCCCTGTGCGCCGCCGTAGCTATAGCGGAAGCCGCTCACCACTTCGTCGAAGATCAGCATGGCGCCGGCCGCCGCCGTGATCTCGCGGAGGCCGGCCAGGAAGCCAGGAGCCGGCGGAATGACGCCCATGTTGGCGGCAATCGGCTCGACGATGATCGCCGCGATGTCGGCACCGTACGCCGCGAACGCTGACCGCACGCTGTCCAGGTCGTTGTACGGCACGCTGATCGTCTCGCCGGCCACGGCAGCCGAGACGCCGGCGCTGTCCGGCACGCCAAATGTGATCGCGCCGGACCCGGCTTGCACCAGCAGGCTGTCGGCGTGGCCGTGGTAGCAGCCGTCGAACTTCAGGATCTTTGAGCGTCCCGTGAACGCGCGTGCGACCCGCAAGGCGCTCATGCACGCCTCGGTGCCGGAACTGACCAGGCGCAACTGCTCCAGAGACGGCATCGCCGCGCTGATCTTCTCGGCTAGCAGCACTTCGCGCTCGGTCGGTGCGCCGAAGCTGGTGCCGTCGGCGGCAGCTTCCTGCACCGCCGCAACCACCGCAGGGTGGGCGTGGCCCAGGATCAGCGGTCCCCAGGAGCCGAGGTAGTCAATGTAGCGGTTGCCGTCCACGTCCTCGACGTAGCAGCCCGCGCCGCGCCGCATGTAGACTGGCCCGCCGCCCACGGCCTTGAACGCCCGCACCGGACTGTTCACCCCGCCCGGTATCACGGCGTTTGCCCGTGCTTCCAGGGAAGCCGAGCGTTCGCGCGAACGGGGCGACTCGGCCGTGATCGCTGTCACCTGCCCAGACATCGAGATCCTCCCACTCTGGCCCGGTCGCGGGTCAGTCTGTGCGGAAGGGATGCCGCCAGCCTGACCCGCCGTGGCATGAAAATGTCGTGCGAAGGGCAGGAACTACCCTACCGCCTCTTCGAGTGCCGTCACCACCTCGGCGTGCTGTGAGTTGGCCGATGGAACCGCGCCAATGGCGATGATGCCCGTGTTCGGGAGCGCGAACAACTCCCCGAGCGCCTGTGCTAAGACCTCGGATTCGGCGTCCGCACCGCGCCGCTTCAGTTGCACAATCGGCTGGTGCAGCAGCTTTTTGACAATGGCCGCCGATGCTGCCTCGACCAACGCACGTTCGCGGTCGGTCACGCCCGTACCGAAGCGGGCCAGACTCTTCTGCACTTCGGCCTGCCGGATGCGCTCGGCGTGCGCCACGAGATTCGTCACGGTGGTCGCAACAGTTCGGCCGTGCAGCCAGGACATGAAACGTTCAACCGTGCGCTCGATCTGCACTTCAGCGTCGGAGGCAGCCAGACGGCGCGCGGCAAGACTGGCCTCGCGCGCAGTCGCCAGGTCGTCCACGTCGAACAGCGAGCAGCCATCGAGGTCGCCCACTGCCGGTTCGACATCGCGCGGCACGGCCACGTCCACGACGACCAGCGGGCGTCCCACGCGCCCAACCAGCGCGTCACGAACCACGTCGGCCCGCAAGATCAGGTGCGGAGCCGACGTCGCCGTCACCACGAGGTCGGCCGCAGAAAGGGCGTCAAGGAGTTGTTCCATCTCGACGGCCTGCCCACCGACCTCGGCGGCCGTCTGGCGAGCCGTGGCGATCCTGCGGCTGGCAACCAGCAGGCACGACGCGCCCGCATTCGACATCACTCGTGCTGCCGCCCGCCCGACACTGCCGGCCCCAATGACCAGGCCGACCTTGCCGGTCAGGCCGCCGAGCGTGCGCTCGCCGAGGCGCACCGCCGCCGCGCTGACCGACACCGAGTGCCGCGCGATGCCGCTGCTGGCGCGCACCTGCCCTGCCACCCCGAGCGCGTCATCAAAGAGCCGCCGCGTCACCACCGACATCGTCCCGGCCGCTTCGGCTGCCCGCAATGCCGTCCGCACCTGCCCGGCAATCTCCGGCTCGCCGATAATCATCGACTCGAGCCCGGTTGCGACCCTGCAGAGGTGGCGCACCGCATCAATGCCTGCCCGCTGGCGGGTGGCCGCCTGGACCTGTTCAAGGGTCAAGCCGCTGCGCCGGGCGAGGTACTCAAGCACCTGCGCCGTACCGGCCGCCGCGTCCTCAACCGCGAGGTACAGCTCAACGCGGTTGCAGGTTGAGAGGATCACGACGTCGGCGGCAATCTGGTGCAGATCGGCCAGCACGTCGGGGAGGTCGGTACTCGGGACCGCCAAGCGCTCACGAACGTGGACATCGGCGGTAGCGTAGTCGAGGCCGATCTCAACGAGCTGCATTCGACACCTCAGGAGTCTGTAGCATTGATGTAGCGGGAAGGGGAGAAATTGTGGAGGAGAACCGGGGGTGCAGATCGGAGAGGAGCATCACGGAATCGCGCTCAACCTTGCCGAAGCCAGAGTGGCTGAATATTCGGGCGTGAGTTCCACCATAGGCTACCACAGAAAATCTAGGGAAATCTATGGAGAACTGTAGATTTCGAAACAATTGTTGACTTTCGGGGTGACCTGGCGCCGCCCGGGGCGCTGTCGCTGCGGCATGACGGTAGCCGTACCACCCTCTGAACGTCAACCAGACGACCTCGGGGATGCTGGTCCGCTACTATTCATCGCTTCGATCTGTTGTAGACGCGCTCGCCGCCGGGCATCAGACGTGATGGGCGAGCGCGACGAGCGGAACGGCAGAGCCGCCAACCAGCCCAGCCCCCGCAACAGCTCGTCGCTGAGCATTGCAAGCAGCGGCAAGCCGAACGTCGGCAGCGCTCGATAGTTGTGGACGTACCAGAAGCGCGTGTCCTGGAAGCCCATGCTGGCGTACGCCAGCAGGACGCCCCAGCCCAGGTACACCGTCAGGCGCGTCAGGCGAAAACGCGGCACCAGCGCGGCCGGCATCAGCCCCCAGAGCGCGTACCACGGCCAGTACCACGTCAGTGTGACGTAGCTGAGGACGAGGCAAAGGCCGACCCAAGCGACCACCAGCCCGTTCGCGCTACCGGTGCCGAAGATGAGCGCCGCCAGGAACGCCAGCCCGAAAGCCGCCCAGCCTGCCTGTCGAATCAGGCGATTCGCCTCCAGCAAGTCCGCTGCCCCGAGCGGCCCTTTGGTGCGTGCCTGAATCTCCGGGTCGTCGGAGAAGGCGGCCGGCGGGTCAATCGGGCCGAGCATGGCCGACGGCACGAAGCCAATTTGCCGTGACAGCGGATCGAAGACGCGCAGGCGGCCATTGCGCTCCGGGCCGACGACCAGCAACTCTCGCCAGACCGGCAGCGGCAGTGCGGCATCCTGGTCGGAGCGTTCGGCGAAGAGCGCCGTGTCGGTGTGGACGGCCACCCACCAGCCGCTGAATTGCAGCGGCACTTCCAGGTCGTCGCGGGTCGCCCCGAGCTGGAAGCGCAGTTCACCAAGCGCCACTTCGGCCAGACTGTTGACGTAGCGGTCCGCGCCCGACCCGAGCGTCCCGACGGCGAATGTCTCCGGGCCGGCCCACACCGGCCAGACAATCGCTGCCGTCAGCGCGGCGCTGACGATACCCGAACCGAAGAAGATCGCGACGCGGGCGCGCCACGACGCCGCCGACCGCAGCACGTAAATGCCGAGCAGCGGCAGTAGCGCCAGCGCCGTCAGCTTTACCAGCCCAGCCACGACGACGGCCCCCACCGCCAATATCGACGTGAGCGGCCGGCGCTCCCAGGCCAACGCCAGCGCCACAACAATCAGCGCCGTCATCAGCACGTCGTTATGTGCACTTAGGCCCGCTTCGACCACCACCAGCGGGCACCACCCGATCAGCACCGCCCCGAGCAGCGCCCGCTCAGGATCGGCGCGGCGCAGCGCCAGAAAGACGGCCACCATCGCCAGCAGCGCGCTGACGGCCGCCAGCACGCGAAACAGCAGCACGGCCAGCCCTACGTCGTCGCCGGCAACCAGCACCAGCCAGCTTGACAGCAGGGTCCAGAGCGGGCCGTAAAAGCTCGGGACGTGCATCCAGTAGACGAACGGATAGTAGACATCGCTCGCGAATTGGGTCGGCACGGCCACGTACGGGCTGGCGGCATGGACCGCGTAGATTCGGCCGTACATGGCGTAGCTGAAGACGTCGCTCGACAGTGCGTACGGCGATAGGACGGCCATACTCTGTGCCAGCGCCGCCACCGCAAATACGACAATGGTCTCGAGCAGCCGCAGTCGCCCACGCGCCAGCACCACCGCCAACAAGTACAGCACCGCCAGCGCCGTGAAGCCGACCGCCACGTCTACAGCGGTTGCGGCGTGGAGCTGTTGCTTCGAGGCCGTGGTCAACTCTAGGAGCGGCCCAGGATCGGCAAACCATGCGGCCAGCGGTTCAGGCAACGGCCACGGCAGGCTATTGGCCACGGGCAGCCACGTGGCCGACGACAGATACGTCAGGTTCGGGAAGAGCCAGCCATACACGAAGAGGCTCGCCGCACCAAGCACGGCGAGCCCCACGTCTCGGACGATGCCGAGGCTACGGATAAATGCCTCGCGTCAACGTTGCCTCGGCGACGCGCCCGACCGCCAGCATATAGGCTGCCGTCCGCAGGTCGACGGCGTGCTCGCGCGACAGATGCATCGTGTCGTCGAACGCGCGCGTCATGATGCGCCGCAGCCGGGCGTTGATCTCTTCGAGCGTCCAGAAGAACGCCTCGCGGTCCTGCACCCACTCGAAGTACGAGACGGTGACGCCGCCGGCGTTGCAGAGGATGTCCGGAATGATGGTGACGCCGCGCTCGCGGAGGATCGCGTCAGCCTCGGGCGTCGTCGGGCCGTTTGCGCCCT
>Ga0105048_10010047_pt1 | contig 15007 bp, 7 predicted proteins | sample MAT05_FD_78382 | JGI IMG/M metagenome (GOLD analysis project Ga0105048, IMG submission 78382) | Freshwater microbial communities from Lake Fryxell liftoff mats and glacier meltwater in Antarctica - MAT-05 | ecosystem: Environmental > Aquatic > Freshwater > Ice > Liftoff microbial mat | place... | reverse complement strand
GGCCAGAATAAGGTTGAGATTTTTGTAGCTTTGTAGCTTTGTAGCAAAGAGCCGTTCGCCCTGAGCCCGTCGAAGGGCAGAGCCGTACACGTCCTGACGAAGCGGAGCCGCTTTTTACGTCACCAAGCGTGCGGCTAGATGCTTCGACAGGCTCAGCAGGAACGGCTCTCCGGGAAATTTTTTTTCGACAAGTCATTTTCAAGTCCAATTCCCCAATTCAAACACAAGCTAGCCGTATCAATAGTCGTGCGCCGATTGTGCAAGTCCATCCGCGCCAGTATCGAAATAAAGTAGCATCAGAACGCGCGTCGACTAAAGGATAGAGCATGAAAAAACCCTATGTTTTGCCGTCCTTGGTCTGTTTGCTAGCGCTCACGCTGTTTGTGTTTTCTGATGCTGCTGCGCAGGCGCTTTGGCGAATAAACTCTGGGCTTGAAACGCCGCTACATGGCGACGTGGTGACCGCTAAAGACGGCGCCCTAAAAATTTCGGGTCCAAACGGAGTCGCAATAGTCACCTCCACAGAAGTTTATTCAGAACTCCTTGCGCGTGCCGAACCGCTCGGTGCTCGCGGACGATGGATTTGGGCGCGCGAAGAGTCAACAACCGGCACGATTGACACTTTTGTTCGGTCGCCACTTTCTCAGTGGCAGATTGTCAGTCGCTGCCCGCTTTTGCCGCAGGATGAGCCTCCTTTCTTTGACAATTTACATTGTGATGGTTCGCAACTCATCTTAAAAGATGGCCTGAAAACGATTCGTAGCTATGCAGTCCCTGAAGGTTACGCGGTTAAGCGTTTTCTCAATGCCAAACTGCTGCTGTTGCAGCATACTGCCAGTCAGCAATACTTTTTAGCGCCAGTTGGTGACACCGCTCTGGGTGCGTTTGAGCTCGTTCCAGGAATGATCGGTCGTGTTTCAGCGATCTATACCGATGAATTTACCGAATCTCCAGTTATCACTTATCAAATTGTGGGCGAAACCTCGGTAAGATTTTATTTCAAGTCCCGTCTGGGGCTTCCAGTTGAGGCTGGGCAGTTCGAACCCATAAATCAGCTGGTAGGCAATCAACAGTGTGCCTCTCGAACAATTACTCAGAGCACAATTTTTGCGTTCAGCAGAGTTGAAACCGATGGCTCACAAAAGTTTGTTCGGTCATACACCGCAAATGGCGTTCTGCTTGAAGATCTAGAATTGCACAGTTCCGAAGAATTTGTGTGCGTCGCTAACCGCGAAGCTGCTGTGTTTGGCAGTTCGTTGGCGTATGTCGTGCAACATCGCGCAACTGGAGATGTAGCTAGATTGTTGACTTCGCCTAACGTAACGTCGACAGCGATCATTGACGGTCAACCCGCAAGCTATGTCGTTAACGGCAACAGCCTTCTAATGCAATCGGCAGACAAACGTGTGTTTCGAAATCCGACTCTGCCCGTTACGCATCGAGCTGGGTTCACTGAGGTCTCTGTTAGCAGTGAGCCACTCTCTCCGGTGACGATTGGCAAGGTTATCGTCTTTGCTAACGGTTCAAAATCACTCAATCTCAGAAAATACGCACCAATTACCGGCGCGTTACTAACATCGCAACAGTTTAATCTGCCTGACGTTTCCGTTAGCGGCGTTGGTGTGCAGACAGCGAAATTGATCGCTCTGAATCCTGATCGACAGTTGGTTTTAGTCAGGGACGGTGGGGTAGCACGCATTTTTTTAGCAAATACTGCGAACTCAACGCTAGTAGAATTTTTGGCTCCAACGCCTTTTTCAGTTGGCGCGCTTATCGCTTATCAGCCAGACTCAATCGCACTTTTGGACGGCTCCGGAATTGCCGGTCGTTTTACCCTATGGGATAGAGATGGAACTTTAATTCGCCAAGCCGTAATTGCTTCTGCGAACGCGATTGAAGCACTAGCTGGCAATCGCTACCTCATCACTAGTCCTAGCAGAACAACGCCAATGACCATGGCCGCAACAGCGACTGTCATCGGCGCCACAGGCATTGTCTGGACGCGAGTGTTAGCGCAAAACTGTTTTGCGCGCGCCGCTGCCACTTCGGTCTATCAAGTATGCAATTTATTAACCGGAAACGATTCTTACGCTATGGTCAGTCGACTACGCGATATCGACGGAACCGTTTTGTATGAAACCCCAGTTGTGCCGGTAGTCCTGAACCAACCGTTTAAAGCCAATTTTTTGTGGGAGCGCTTTGGCAAACTGTATGTATCCAGCTTTGCGGCAAACGCTGGATCCCCGATTAGCAACCAAAGGCTCGCTGTCATCGATGCTGAAAGCGGAAAGTTGATGGCATTGTCCGACGCCTATCCAACACACGCGGTTTTTCCATTCAGCAGCGGTTCTATGCTCTGGAACCAACAGTTGCTTGCGGTTCCCACTGGCAGCAATTGGCTCATCCAAAAAATAGATCAGAAGACATCGCAAGGCAGTACAAGCTTTTATAGCCGTTGGGGCTTGGTGCAACCGGGGCCGGAAGGAACCGTGAAGTTGAGATACCTCGAGGATCGCTACTTCAATTCTGGAGGCATGTCGTATGGCGGATATTTCCTCCGTGATGTGCAAGCGAACACTGGGCCACGCTGGTTTTCGCGAAAGTCAGATAATGTCAGTGAAGTAATTGAAGCGCATAGCTACCCGCAAGCTGAGAATGCGCATTTACCGATGACGATTTCAGCCAACATTTCGCCTTTTCCTGGTGAATCCGGACGCTTTAAAGTGATGTTTGATGTCAGCAACCCAAATCCTGTGCCGCTTGCAAGAGTATTGTTTTCCTCAAACTTGGTTTGTGCGGATGTGTCCTCACAGTTGGAGAACTCAGAGTTCTCAATTGCGCAAAACAGCACGGCGCGGTTTAGCTGTACGCTTAGGCTGAGTCCGGGGCTTAATCAACAAGATGTTTATGGCTGCATCAAGGAAGGGTTTAACCTCGACCCCTCCCAATATAATAACCAATGCTTTTCAGCGCGATTCGGTGAACAAATTTTTGCTACGGGCTTTGAATGACGCCGCCGATATCAATCGCGCATGGTGGTTGCTTAACTGCGTTACCGCGCTTTGTACTACTTGGGCACTTGTTAATAGTGGGCTTGCTGCGGATGCATGACCTGTAGAAATAACGGCGTTGACAGCAACTGCGCAAGCCAGCGCTGCAGATTAGGAACCTGTTGTGCGTCAAACCAGTTTGCATCCACGCCGCGAAATTGCCGCACAAAGGGGAAGATGGCGATATCGCTGAAAGCGCGTCCGGTGCCGGTCAAAAAAGCGCTGCCCGACAGGCGCGTCTCAAGCGCTAAAAGCATCTGTATTGCGGCGCTCCGTGCTTGCAAAGCCTCTGTTGCTGGGCCTTGTGTGGCGATGCTTGAGTATTTGTAGCGATCCAGCGCAACTTTGAATGGTCCATCATTGAGTGCAATCAGCTCTGGGTCGTCCCCTGTCAACCAATGCTCCGGGTCATTTTGGCCGAGTGCCCAGTGCATAATATCTAGGCTTTGGTCTAAAACAGAACCATCGGCGAATACCAAAACGGGCACCGTGCCTTTAGCCGAGGCGGCCAATAGCGATTGCGGTTTATTGCGCAGTTCTACTTCCTGCATAGCAACATGTACTCCGCTGATCGCAATCGCCATTCGCGCGCGAATGGCGTAGGGGCAGCGGCGGAATGTGTAGAGTAGGGGTGGCGCGGGGTTGGGTTGAGGCATGTGTGGGTTTGCGCATCACTTATGAAACGGCACGAATGGGAACCAAGCACACGATGTCCGGGCGCACCCACGGCGGCAAAGACCTACTCGTCATCCTGAATTTCACGCACCATTGCCATTGTTATTGGGCCGCTGCCCAGTCGAATGGTGGGAAAGCCAGTCGTTGAGTGATAAACAATATTGCCAATAAGATGTAATTCAGGCTGGGAATCATGTGCACGGCGCATCAAATCCGATGCTGCCGCGCACATGCCCATGTATCGCTTGCTGTTAATTTGGCTTATCCCCAGCCACAGCGCTATTACCCGCCGGTGCCGGCGCATCTTCAACTTTGTCAGTCACGCGCCAGAGGCTGCCATTTGGGTTCATAAACATCTTGCGCATCTGCTCCAAATCAAACGGCCGCGATCCTAGACGCCCTAAAACAGCGATTTGGCCGCCGGTTTCATCCACCGCGCGGTCACGCTCAAGTGCGCGCGACAGTGCAATGGCGGGTTTGGCGGTCTGATAGGTCGCGATCAGTTCTGGCTTTGGTTCTGGGCTAAAGCCGTAAAATTTCGGCTGGCTGCGTGGGCTGGTCAGTTGCAGCACTTTCAGGCCATTTTTACCGTCTGCCACATACGCGAATAGGCTGGCGTTGGTGGTTGCAAGCGTGACATCACGCGCATCGTTTAAGGTGCCTTTGGCGGTGAACATTTGATACAGCCTAGGCATCTCAGGATTGGTGACATTGATGATCGCCAAGCCTTCAGCACCTGCGGCGACGTAGGCATAGGTGCGGGCAACGTGCAGTTTGTGTGCGTCTTTCAAAGGAATGACTGCGGACGTGACCACTGGCTTAGCAAAGTCAGTGATATCAACCACTTGCAGGCCGTTTGCTGTGGTTACAAACAAGTAGCGGAACTGCACTTGTGCGGCGCGTGGGTCAGGCACGTCGATGGTGGTGACGTATTTTGGCGTTAGCGGCATGCGCATATCCAATACCACGACACCTTTAGGTGTGCTGATGTAGAAGTAATACCCCGCGTTTGCTAAATGTCGCGCGCCGTTTAGTACACCGTTTTCATTCCACGTTAGCGCGCGTTTCAGGAAGTTATTGCGCGCCTCGCCATCTACGAAGGTGTCGATATCAGTCAGGATCAAACCTTCCTCCGCATCGGTGATATAGGCGTAGCCATAGATCGGCGAAAACGGCTGTTCTAGATTTTCTATACGCATCAAATCGCCGGTATTTTGCGCAGGTCGAATCGGTTGCGTGGTCAGCAAGCTCACGCACGTCGCATTTTTGCTTTTAATGCGGCTGTCATCACCGAGCGGGCTAAACAAGGCGGTTTGGAAACGCTGCGAGTAGCCCTTATTCGCGATGTTTGCTGCGTCATAGACACGCATGCCGTTTTTGCCTTCGGCGACATAAACAAATTCGCCGCGCAGCTGTAGGCAGTTCGCTACGCCGGAAGAATGCCGATAGCCTTCGGGAAGCTTTAGGTCGCGATCTTGGTGCTGCTTGAAGTAATCGGGATAGGCAAATTCTTGCAGATAGCTGCCCACCACCGCTTGCGGTTCTTCCCATTCGGTGACGCGCACGGCGCTAATTTCGCCTTCGCCGCCAATCCAGGCGTTGAAACCCATAAAGTCGAAGAATTTAGTGCCGTGACTTAACAGCTGCGTCATGATCGCGTTATTGTCGTTGGCTTGACTTAAGTGGCAATCACCGCAGGTCTTGGTTTCAGTTTTGCGTTCGGTATGCGGATAGTGCACCCCAAAAGCTTGGCTGGAATAGCCGGATGAGGAAATCGGCGGCTGCTGGATGTAGATTTTTTCCCGGCTAGAATTGGTGGATGACAAGATCAACGCCGAGGTGGAACGCAGTGGCGTAATCACAGCACCCTTGGCTTCACCGTGCACACCCAGCTGGAATGCATCGTCACGTGCGACTTGCGGGTTGTAAGTCGCATAGTTACGCGTGCTACCACCCTCATAGTGGTGTCGGTCGGTTTTCGCATTCGCTTGAATTGGCAAATGGCAGCCGCCGCAGGTGGTCGTCCAACTTAAATGGCAGGTGTAACACTGCATTTTTTCCTCGCCGTGCGCATAGTCACTGCGTGCAATATTGGCACCGTATGCTTGGGTGCTGGTGTTTTTACTCATCGTATGCGCGCGGTCAGCTTTTGCGTTGTATTGGCTAGAAACAGGGTTAGAGTTTTCTTTGAGTAAGCTCATTTCCCATTCCAGTCCAGGCGTAATCAAACTGCGCTGAATTAGATTGCCGCCGATCCACTCGAAGCGTTTTTTGCCGTCTGGGTTACGCAAATTCGCAAGGTTTCTGCCTTGTTCGCTGGCGGCAACGTTACTCGTAATCAGCGTTGGCAGTTTGTCCGGCGTGCCGTGGCAATCTTTACAGGAGATTTCAATCGGTGCCGCAACTTCGCCAACGATGTGGCCGGTGCCGTGCATGTCCTGACTAAAGTGGCAATCGACGCAGTGCATGCCTTTGTCGACGTGAATCGAGGACATATGTACGGTTTTTTCCCACTTTTTCGGGTCTTTGTCGTCAATGAAGTTGCCGTTGGCGTCTAGTAATGTGCCTTCACGATCCCGCTTTAAAACGGCGCGGAAATTCCAGCCGTGCCCGTGATAGTCGGCAAACTGGGTGTCGTTGAGCTTAGGGTTCATCTCTGAAACTTTCTTCAAGAACTCAGTGTCGCGCCACAAACCGCGAATTGCTGCTTCTTCTGGATTGCGCTCCAGTGTTTTACGCAGCTCGGCATCGTCAGGATAGTGCTGCTTTTTCGGCCACATTGCGGGTGCATCGGACTCGTAGTCCCACATCGTGTAGCCGAGGAACGTGTTCATAAACATGTTGGGCTGGTGCATGTGGCAGACCATGCAATTGCTGGTCGGAATTGAACGGGTAAAGGCGTGCTTGAGCGGGTGGCCGGATTGATCTTTGGGAATGGTCGGGTCGCTCGTTTGCGTTAAACCGGTGTGGCCTGCACTGGCGTAAGGGCCAGAATGGCGCGGGTCGCGATCATTGGCATAAACCACATGGCAGGCCGCACAGCCAGACTGACGATAATCGCCCGGTTGATCGTTGGTGCCCATGAACCACATATTCGGATCGTTCAAGCGCGTCTTATGGATATTGATTACCGGCACGGCAATGCGTGCGCCCGTGCCTGGCCCACGATTGGACTGCTTGATGTCTGGGCGTCCCGGTTCTTCCAAGCGTTGGATGGAACCCGTGGAGTTGGGTAACGCGGTTTCAGGAAAGGTCGAGTTGATGTTGCGGCCACCGCGTTCAAATACGCGAAAAATATCGGCGGGTGGCACAGTTTCCCAGGCTGGAAGCGGATACAAAATCGGCAATATACCGCGTTTTTTCATCTCCTCAGTCACCGGTACGGGGGCTTTGATCGCAGCAGCTTCGCCCTCACGTGTGTAGGACTCACCTAGGATGTAGCGTTTATAAGGCAAGATGCCATTGTTGTAACTGGCACCACCCCAGAGCATGGCACCTGTCGCCATCAACGAGGTTTTCGCTGCGGTAATAATTTGTTTATGGCAGGCACCGCAGGCCTCCTCGACTACGCGTAAATCTGAGGGATTGACAAAACGGGTGAATTCTGGGGCTTCACGATTTAAAAGTGTGTAGCCGCGTACTGGATTCGCGCTGCCCGTGTGGCCCCAGGTTTCTGGATAACGCGGCAGTACGTGGGCGCTATCCATCGCAGCCTGATAGCCGGGTGCGTAGCTTTTGCCGTGATGTTCGCTGCCATGGCCTGCCTCGGCACCTTCATGCCCGCCTTGTTTATGCTCGTTTTCTTTATGCTCGCCTTCCTCATGTGACGAAGCATTACCCGCGTACATTTCACCACCAGGGCTGGAAACTTTTGCATCGCCGCCGTGGCAGTCTACGCAGCCCAAAACCACAGATTTGCTCGCGTGCATGGTTTGCTGATCATGCGCTAAAAAGCTTTTTTGATCGGCGTTTGATTCGGAAGCTAATTTGCTTTCGGTGTGGCACGTCACACAGCCCGCACTTTTCGCGTTTGCGGCGTCCCATGTCTGCGTCGCTGGCGCATCGGGCGCGCGCACATAATTGCGGGCGACTGGTTTTTCACCTTCACTTGCAAAAATCGGAGCCCACGCGCCGAGCAGAAAAAGCATCCCGGTTGCTTTTAAAATGGGTGTCAAACTAGATTTGATCTTCATGATGTGCATCCTCAATAACTTAAGATCAAATTGCCAAGCACCGTGTAATAGGTGTCGTCATTGCCATATAAGTTTTCTAAGCCACTCCCGGGCAATAACGCCGCACCGGAAAGCCGCCAGACGATATTCTGGTGAAATTTGGGTCGCCAAATCCAAGCAATCGAAGCATCAGTACCGATGGAGCGATTAATTGGCGATTGATTGCGTAAGGTTTCTAACGTCGCGGTGTTGTCGAACCAAAGCTGATTGACATTTACGGTTACGCGAGATTCTGGCGTCAGATCGAAATCTGCACTGAGGCCCAGCAAGCGAATGCCTGGGTTGTCAAAATTGGATTGGCCCAATTCCTTGCTGGTGCGCAGGCTTGCTAAAACGCCGTTGCGCCCGCTTAAGCCTACGCCACCGCCGCCAATGAGCGGGATGTTTTGGCGAACCCAGTAGCTGGTATCGGCGCCGGCGAAGATTGGGTTTTCGAAAATCGCGTCATAACCTTGTGATGTGTTGTCGAATGGGTTTTTGTCGCCGCTGGCGTACAGCGCTGAGCCGCGTACCCGAATCCAATCGTAGTCTTTCGATAACTCTGCGGCAAAAAATCCAGCGCGAATATCGCTGCGCGTACCAGTGAAAGCGTTGTCGTTTTTACCAAATGCGCCGTAAGCACTCGCGCTCAAATTAAACCCGCCCAAATGGCCGTCACCGTTATAGCCCACATAGTAGACGTCATATTTGCGCGGCTTTTCGGTGCCTAAACTGGCCGGACGGGCAAGAAAACCGTTGTCATCAAAGAAGAAACTATCGTCTCGATTCCGGTTATAGGCGAACACCGCTTGGCTGCTAAAGCCTAGCAGGCCCAAATCTTGTATGTAATAGTTCGCCACCAGCACATCGTCATTGCGCAAACCGGCACCGACGTCATTGAGGCCTGAGTTGGTGTCTTTCTCTAGGCGTCGGAAGTATGCGACGTTGTACTGCTTGCGGTTATTGTCTCGGTTGCCAAATAGACGCGCGCCAAATTGCAGATCTTGGAACAAGAAGCCGCGAAAATCCGCGCTAAAAGGCTGAATGCCAAAGCGCACTGCATCAAAATCATAGCGCGTAGAAGCATCGCGCAAGTGTTTGTCGATAAAAGCTTCCTGCAGCGCAATAAAGCCATCATCGCGGGTATTGCCTTTGCGTGGATCGATTTCTAGGCCGCGTACGTCGTCGATATCGACGCGGTTGTATTGCCCGGCCAAGGTCACGCGATATTCCCACTCGGGTGGTTTAAAGACCGTGTTGCCTTTGTAGTACACAAATCCCGCCAAAAATGTTTGCGCAAAAATGGTCTGATCTGGACTTGCGAAAATATCATTGGAGCCTGGGTTTTGCGTCGCCTGTGGGCCGACTGGCGTAGGCAGGGAACGCGGCTCTAAAATCGTGTCGGATACGCCTACTAGTTGCAAAAACCAGTCTTCACCGGCTTTCAGAGGTTTATCGCCTTTGAGCGTATTTTGATGATACGGGTCCCACGGCGCATCTTTTAAGCCCAAAGACTCCATAATTCGCCAGCGATCCGGTACCGGTAAAATTTCACCGACCGCATCTATGGGTGCTGGGTCATTGTTGCCTTTATTTTGATTACCCCGACGCGGCTCAGTGCGTGGATAACCGGGGCGTCGACGCTGTATCGCAGTGTCTAGGCTGTTGTATTCATAGGCGGGTAGTACGCGAATAATGCCCAGCTGGTTGGCATCAATCACGCTGGGATCAGGTGTGGCAAACGCGGTACTACAGATGGCCATAATGCTGCTGGCAAGTACACGTCGGCCGATTGAATGGCGGCTTAGGGGGCGGCTTTTCATCTTACTTTCCCTCGCAAACATTTTGCGCGTCGGAGTTCAAAAACGGCCCTTGCGGACATTGCACATAGCGCAATCGGCTGTTGCCGGGCACTAAATTGTCGGCGCGTCGGGCTGGGGGTGCATGGCCTAAGCCGTTGTTCAGAATCACGCCGGCGTTATAGAGGCCTAAGAATGAAATCATATCGTCTTGATCAATACCGTCGCCGGATATGCCAAGTGCGCCGATCAACACGTCACCGCGATAAATTGGCACCGCCCCAGGAAATATTTGGATGCCGTTTTTAAGGCGCGGATTACTTGCGCAGCCGGATGTTCGTACACCCACCACGCCATTTAGTAAGGCTTGAATTTGTGCGGGCGTTGAGCTGGTTTGCCCGGCGGCAGGCAAGGCACCAACGTAGGCCCCTAAAATCGCACCAACAGCGTTATTGACTAAATCGTATTGAATGCCGTCGCTAAACGGGCTCCAGCTGGCAAATGGTTTGCTTAACGGGCCGTTCGGCGTGCCGACAATGCCGTCAGGAAAAAACGGGCGTGAGATATTGCCGATCGCACGCGGAGTGATGGCAATTTGGCCGGTGAGGAAGGTTGGGTCATTAAAAAAGCTGCGCGTGGCGCTGACATAATCTGCGAATTTAATGTTGGTGCCTGAAGCGATACCTTGCGCATTTAGATAGCGCGCATCCGGCAGCGCACTCAACTCTGCGGCCGCAGCACTGGATGAAAAAAACATCGTTGTGCGCGCTTTTTGCAGCGAAACATCGGTACCAAATAGGGGCGCATCGCGGGTACGCACAACGCCTAAAATTTCACCTTTGGTGTCAATCACACTCAAAGAAACGCGCGCTTGGCTGTTCGTAGGCAAGCGAATTTGTGCACGTGCGGCATTCGCTACTTTCAAACCTTCTTGCAGCAAGGTACGGACTTCATTGGCCTTAATTGAAATGCTGCCTGGCAGTGCATCGGTGCCATCTTTAGGTCGAAAACGCGGTGCCCCGGCACTGTCAACCAGAATAAAGGCGTCAAGACCTGGAAAGTCTAGTGTGTCGGCAACGATGCCCGATGCCGCAGTGGTAATCGCTGTGCCTGGAAGAATTGCGCTCGCGCTGTAAAAACCCGGTACGTCGATCAACTGGCCGGGCAGTGATGCAAATACAGCAGGCTGGCCAGTTGGGCGCGACAAATCGGTGAATCCAACGTCGGAGTACCTAAAAGTCTTGCCGTCCGCGGTGATGCGATCACCGCGGCGGTCTAGCGGCGCGCCGAAATTGAACGTTGCTGCAGTCGCAATCAATTCATCAAGGTTGCGATCGCTGTCAAAAACGTTTGAATCTAAACCGTAAGTATCATCCGCGGCAACGCCAACGCCACCAACCACCGTGCCGCCTTTATAGAGTGGGAAGCCGCCCGGATCAGCAGACAAGCCCAGAGGTGAGCTTTTGGGGCCAACGGTGTTTGCACCCGTCACACCTAATGCTGTTAGCGCCGGTGCCGGTGGTTGAATTAAGTCCGAGCACAGCAGTTGCGAAAACTGCACGCCGAATAAAGGGCCGCTTGGGCCGCCAAATTCACCCGGATTAAAATGTTGCTGCACAATTTGTGAGGCGGTGCGGGTTGAAAACGCATTGCCCTCGCTCGATAAGTACGCGCCGGTGACGGCTTTGGAAACCGCAGCAAGTTCCGACGGGATGATCGAGATGCCTTCTAAGCCACCCACCACACCGCGCCCCGAGCTAATCGTGACCTGGGTGCGCGCACCGGCCATGCGAAATACGGCGAGCACATTGCCCACGCGATCAGTGACTGCGATGGTGGCATTGACGCCTTGGCCCTGAGCCTCACTGACTGCTTGACCAATAATGGCCTGCACATCTGCAACGCTGAGTTTTGAATCTGCGGTCGCGCACGATCCCGTGCAGCTAATGTTCGCACCCGTGCTGGGTGCGGGTGCGGTGCCAGCAGTGGAGCCGCTCGAGCCGCCACCACCGCAGCCTGCCAGCGCCATCGTGAGTCCAACTGCTATCAATTTCTGTCGCATCTGCAGTTCCTATTTAAGTCGTGCGCAATTAGTTAAACCCGCCAGTTAAGGGGACGGAGCACCTTCGGGCGCAGTTGAGGCGCTATTTGTGGATTGGCCCGGAAGGCTTAATGTTTTCGGCGGCGCGCCACCCTGCGCACGCGCAGTCGTGCGTTCATGTAGCGGGAACTCCGAGATATGGAAACCATGACAGTCCACGCATTCGGAGGCGAGCTTGCCTTTAGCGCCCTCACCCGCGTGGCAGGTTTGGCAATTTTCGATGCCTGGAATCAATACGTTGGCACTCGTTGTGGATTTCTCTGCATCGTGGCAGCTCAGGCAATTCATGGTTTCATGCTTGCCGTGGGTAAATTCGCTTTTTGCATACCATGCGCCCGCCACGCGCACCGGTGCGACGTGATAGTTCAATGTGCCTTCGTCCGTGCTGGGTAGGCTAGTCACGGTGTGGCATACGCCGCAGGCTTTGCTTTCAAACAACGTACGCGTCACCAAATTGGCCTTATCGCGCGCCCAGCTCAACGCCACACGCTTTTCGTCCGCACTAATCGCAGCATTTGCTTGCCCGGGAATGCGACGTCGGCGCACCACCGTTGGTGCAGCGGCCTCTTCATAGTCGCCATCAAGGGCGCGCTTTGCATAGTATTCGCCCAGTTGCGCGAGCACTTCCGGCACGTTCGCATGGCGCACTTGGCGATCACCGGCAAGGCGATCAAACGTGAGTCGATGGCAGTCTTGACACATCGTTTCAAAATCCACCGGCTTCATACGCGCGCCGCCCGGTTCAGGGGTATGGCAGCTGGCGCAGGTCAGGTTTTTCTTGCCGTCTGGAGAGTTCAAACCATCGACTAAACCGACGTGTTTGTTGTGCGGATATTTCAAGCCAGATAGCTCAGATAATTTGCCTTCCATACTGACGCGGGTAGGGGCAAATTCGCCTTTGGCATTCCACGCGGGCAAATTGACCTTAAACTGCGGGTGGTTGGTGCCAAAATCGCCGACTTGCGCAAGTTTGCTAACGCCGTTCGTGCGTGCCTTGAGATCGGTATGGCAGTCGGAACAAAGGTGTTGGTTCGGCGGAATGATGCCGCTTTTGCCATTGTGGTCGCGATGGCAAAACGCACAGTCGGCATCGGCCAGCTCAAACAACGCAAACTGTTTTGGATCTGCATGCGCCTTGGTTTCAGCGTGACAGGTCAGACATTTATCATCTTTGACTGAGACAAAGCCTTTTTCATGGCACTGCTGGCAATCTTGCTCGAAATAGTGGTGTGCTGCGGCCAATTCGCCGCTGCTCCAGATTTGAGTCGACAGCGGCGTGCCGCGCAATTTTGCCCCAACAGCAGGAACATAGTGCGTCGCCAGCGGAATCAATAGGCAAGTTATTAAAAAGAATGCGAACAGCAGCCAAGAGGGGCGGCGTTTGCTCAAACCGGTTTCCAACAGAGTGCTCGGCAGGCGATCGGCTTCTTTAATAGCCGCTTGTTCGGTCTTATCAATCGGTGAAACTTCGACAGCGGCCTCGAAGCCTTCGGGTGCCGTAATAAAGGTAACGCGTGTACCACCTAATTCGACGTTCGCGCCTTGTCCTACGGTTGCGGCTTGTTCAATGTGGCCATTGATACGCACACCGGCCGCTATCAATGATTCGATGCGGTATTTCTTGCCCCCGGGCAATGCGCGAACACGGACGTGTTCCAGCGCTACCCGCAAATCCGGTACAAAAATCGCTTGATTGCCGCCGCGCCCCATCGACAGCTCATCGCCGTAATGTTCGTCTTCTTCATACTGTAGTGCGCCTTTGCCCTTTTTGATAACACGGCGGATGAGCCATTTCATATTCGCTGGCCCCTACCAGTAGAAAAAAACAGAAACAATGTGCGCAATGAGCGTTGCCAGTAGGGCAAAACTCAGCGGCACATGCACGAACAGCCAAATTTCCATCAACGCCGCGATTTGGATATCGCGCGCAACTTTCGTGGCCAAGGATTGGCGTCTACACATAATATCGAGTAAGCGGCGCAGCGCTTCAGCTTGCTTGTCGTTAGACGTGTTGGAGAGGAAATCAACCATCATCACCATCGTTTGCGAGCCCGCCTGCTTTTTAGGCTGATCGGTTCCGGGCTTGTATTCCATTACCGCTTGCCGCAATCGAATAATGGCCGCACCCGACTCGTCTTTAGCGGTCAGCTGCGCGTAAAAATTACCGCCTAATTTGGTTTTTTGGACGGAGCGCAACACCACGTCATGCACCGCTTTGTCGACTTGATCGGCTAATTGCAAAGCCGTCTTATCTAGCTCGGTAATTTCTTCGATCATCTGATCGCGCGTGGTGTTACCACGGTTTTGCGTCATCAGTGCGGGATAGCGCAGGTAGGCAAACACGCCGAAAAAGCCGGAAAAGATCACGGCAAACATCAAAAACAGGCAAAGAGTATGGATGTTCCAACCAAACTGAAAGCCCGAGTGCAGCAGACCGATCAACAGCAGCGAAGTGCCTAAATAGATATGTGCGCTGGTCCAGCCACGCACTGAGCCCATATTGGATGCATAACGACGTTTGCGTATCCCTAAAAGCATCAGCCAAATGATCAAAACGGCTGAAATGGTGCCTAATGTGTATCCCAACCAAGAGCCGCCATTGGGTGGCCCAACAGGCTGTTGCCAAAAATAGGCGATGATCGACCCCAGAACGAGGACTAGGGTGACCCACAGATAGCGGTATCGCGCGTGATTGAGTATGGAGGCATGCATCACCTGATTTTTACCTACCCGTTACATTCCAGCAACGGGTTCTTCACATAAAACCCTAAATTTCGATGCATTAAGGCAAAATAAATTTCTGATTTCAGGCTTCCGAAGCTTTTTCAACTGAAAAGGTAAATTTTTGAGCGAAAAATCCTACGCTAAGGCGTCTTGCAAGTCGGCATTGGAAACCAATAGTTTTTCGCCGACAGGGTGACCTGAAATGGACGCACCTGAAATGTGCGCGAGTGCGGCGCGAATCGTGCTGTCATCATTAAGCACTCGGTGGTGCCCTAATCCGGTTGTGCTGAGCATGCGCGCATTCGTTGCCAGCATTGCGTATTGCGCGCCGGCATTCCAGCTGACTTCGTTATCGGCAACATCATGGATCACCAGCACGCGTTGACGAATGTTGACGGTCGAGGTCTTGGCGGCAAAACTCCTCACATCGCGGTTCACGCGCGCACT
>Ga0105048_10010046_pt1 | contig 15008 bp, 14 predicted proteins | sample MAT05_FD_78382 | JGI IMG/M metagenome (GOLD analysis project Ga0105048, IMG submission 78382) | Freshwater microbial communities from Lake Fryxell liftoff mats and glacier meltwater in Antarctica - MAT-05 | ecosystem: Environmental > Aquatic > Freshwater > Ice > Liftoff microbial mat | place... | reverse complement strand
GGTGCGGGCCATCGTGTCGAACTCGGTGGCGGTGGCTTCCAGGGTGGTCGCCTTGCCGCGCGAGTCGATGACGTGTTTGCCGCCGCGGACGATGTTGGTCTTCACGCCGCCGGGGCAGACCACCGAGACGCGCACGCTGGTGCTCGACAGCTCGTGCGAGAGCGACTCGGTGTAGCCGCGCACCGCGAACTTGCTCGAGCAGTAGGCCGACTGCGACGGGATGCCGACGATGCCGAAGATGCTCGAGATGTTGACCAGGCTCGCCTCGGGCTTGGCGAGGAGCTGCGGCAAGAACGCCTCCGTCCCGCGCACGACGCCCCAGAAATTGATGTCCATGACGCGCTCGAAGTCGGCGCGGGCCATCGAGCCGACGGTGTCCGAGAGGCTCACGCCGGCGTTGTTGATCACGATGTCGGCGCCGCCGAGCTCGGACGCGACCTGATCGGCGAGCGCGCGGATCGCGGCGTCGTCGCGCACGTCGACGCGGCGGCTGATCACGGCGGAGGACTGCGAGACCGTCGTCGCGAGACCCGCCTCGTCGACGTCGCACACCACGACCCGAGCGCCGCGGGCCGAGGCCTCTCGCGCCAGCGCGCGTCCGATGCCGGATGCGGCGCCGGTGATGACCGCGACCTTGCTCTCGAGCGATTTCATGCGGCCTTCGCCCGTCGCGGTCCCATGCACTGCACAGACAACACCGGAGTCCTTTTGTCGAACGCAATCACGCTGCGATCCCCAGTTCGACCCGCGCGCTCTCCAGCGCTTCGAGTGGGTTGCGATCCCACGGATGAAAGCCCGGCCGATAGTAGGCGAGATAGGGCGGAACTATCCGCGCCAGCCATCCGAACGTGTGGAGAGCCCGTCCGAGCTTCCGCGACGAGCCGCTGGCGCGCATGAGCTGGGCCTGGAGCGCGCCGGTGGTGGCGAACAGCGTGATCGTCACGTCGATCATCACGATCGCCCGCATGACATAGGACCCGCCCATCTTCTGGTACACGTCGAAGGCGACCGCCTTGTGCTCGGTCTCCTCGATCGCGTGCCATACCAGGAGGCGCCGTACGTCGGGGTGGATCTTCTCGCGCAGCACCGCGTTTCCCAGGAGCAGCTCGGCCATCACCGCGGTGAAGTGCTCGAGCGCGCAGGTCACCGCGAGCTGCTGCATCGGACTCATCTTCGCCCGCCCCTCTTCCAGCGTGCGTGCCACCCGCGCCTCGAGCGAAGCGGCGTCGGGCACACCTTCGCTGAGCCAGGCGTTGAACGTCTCGTGCGCCCGCCCATGGTGGGCCTCCTGGCCGATGAACGCGCGGATGTCCGCGTCCATGTCGAGCAGCGCCAGCTCGCCCCGGAAGCGCTTCACCGCGTCCACGAAGAAGCGCTCGCCGAGCGGGAAGGTGAGCGAGAGCGCCTCGACCAGGTGGGTGAGGAACGGATCACCGCCGAACCAGCGGCGATCGCGCAGCTGAGACCAGTCGAAGCTCATCCGGCGGATGGGGATCATGCGCGGAGCTTGGATCCGTTATTGAGCGCTAGTCAATAGCGGCTGACTCGGGGTCAATAGCGCGCACGAGATCGAAAAGCGTGCGGTGGATCAAGGCCTCGGCCTGCTTCTGGGAGATCCGCTTCTCCAGCCACTCCACGCACATGGTCTCGGTGAACGCGATCCAGGCCCGCACCACCACCTTGGCGACCGGGCGCGCGCGCAGCTCCGGCTCAGCCTCGCCGACGATGCGATCGACGATGCGCGCGCGGGTCTTCTCCAGGACCGCGTCGACGGCCGGGTGGATGCCGCCGCCCTTCCGCACGAGCATCACATAGGCGGTGCGGTGCCGCTTGGCGTAGGCGAAGTACGCCCGCACGCCCGCCCGCACCGCTTCCTCGGGGGTCTCCCCCAGGGGCCGCACGATCTCCTGGTACAGGGCCTCGGCGACCGACTCGATGGCCGCCGCGAAGAAGTCTCGCTTGCTGGGAAAGTAGTGAAAAAGAAGGCCTTTCGAGATGCTCAGCTGCTTCGCGACGTCGTCGAGCGAGACGTCGTCGAACGGCTGCGCGCTGAAGACCTCGATCGCTTTTTCGACCAGCTGCGCGCGCCGCTCCTCCACCCCGAGGCGCAAACGTTGCCGGATGTTTCGCGCCACGTCGGATCGATGCCACGTCCGCGCCTCGCGTGGTAGGCAGATCGAGTGTTGATCGTCGCAGGCGTGCTGCTCGCCCTCGCCGGCCCGGTGGGATCGATCGAGGTCGCGCGCACCGCCACCACCGCCACGCGCGACGCGTTCTCGGTGTCGCTCGGCGGCGAGCTCTTCCTGCGGCTGCAAAGCGCGAAGCTCGAAGGCGCCGCCGACTGGTCGCGCGCGTACGAGATCAACCGCGCGGAGATCGCGCTGACGATGCGCTACGGCGAGGTGTTCCGCCTGCGGATCGAGCCCGATTTCGGCGGCGGCAACGTCGGCGTGCGCGACGTCTTCCTCGAGTTCGAGCCCAGCTCGATGTTCGATCTGCGGCTCGGGCGGGTGAAGAGCCCCTACGGGTGGCTCGACAACATGGGTCGCTTCGAACTCCCGTCGCTGTCGCGCGGCCTGGTCACCGAGGTGCTGCGCGATCGCCTCGGCTTCGGCGGGCGGCAGGTGGCGGTGATGCCGCGGGTGCGGCTGAAGGAGATCACCGGCAAGCCCTGGATCCAGGGCGGCGTGTTCGGCGATCTCTCCACCGATCTCGGCGCGGACGGCGCCGCGGCGATCGGCGTGAAGCCGATGAAGGGCCTCGACGTGTCGTTGTCCTGGCACCACCACGCGGGCGCGCTCGTCGGCGGCGGGCACGGTAACGCGGTGTCGCTCGCGGTGGCCTACGATCGAAAGTTCCTGTTCGCCGCGATCGAGGGCCACCTCGCGTACGCGGCGCTCCTGCGCAAGAACGGTCAGGCCGCGGTCGAGAACGCCGGGCTGTGGGCGGTGCGCGGGCTGTTCAGCGTGCCGTTCGCGGTGCACGAGGACGTGATCGTCGGCCCGTTCGTCGGCGCTTCGATCCTCGATCCGCAGCTCGGCGCGGGGAGCGATCTCGGCTTCGAGATCCTCGGCGGCGTGGATGCGCGCTGGCTCGGTGTCATCCGCGTGGGCATCGAGGCGGACGTGCAGATCGGCGAGGCCAGCTTCGTGGTGGCCGATCGCACGCAGCTCACGGCGTTCGTCGGGGCTTCGCTCTAGGCGCTGTCGCGCCGCTCGAGAGGTCCGCCATCCGCAGCACGGATACTGGCCCGAGCCTACGCGCGTCGATCGCCGCGCGCACCGTGGCGGGCTGCCCGACCAGCACCAGGTGCAGCTTCGTCGGATCGAGCACGCGCTCGGCGACGGCGTGTACCCCGTCGGCGGTGACCTCGCGAATGCGAGCGGCGCGATCTTCGGCCGTCGTGCCGTAGACCAGCTTCTCCATCGCCGAATTGAGGACGCCGTGCACGTCGTCGCCGCCCGAGGTGAGCCGCGAGATCAGCACCGCCTTGCTGCGATCGATCTCGGTCGCGGTCGGGACCTGGGTGCGCGTCGCCTCGATGGCGTCGAGGAACGCGGCGACACCTTCGTTGCTCGAGGATCCGGTGATGCGCGCGCACATCAAGAGGCCGCGGCCGAACTTTCGGCGCACGACGGTGACGCCCGGGCTGTAGCTGACGCCGAGCTTCTCGCGCAAAACAGTGAGGCGACCGTTGAGGCCGCCGCCGAGGATGTTGGCCAGGACGTCGACCGACGGATCGTCGAGCGGCACATCGCCAAGCGCGCGCGTGGCGCACATCAGCGTGGTGCTGGCCGGGATGCGGGTGATCATGCGGACCGCTCTTCGCGGCGTCACGTCGGGCGGCGCGATGCGCGAGCTCACCGCCGGGCCGCGGCTGCGCCAGCTCGCGAACGCAGCGCGCGTCATCTGCGCGACCTTCTCGGCGGAGACGTCACCGACCACCAGGAGCGTCGCCTGCGCCGGGTTGAGCATCCGCTTCTGCTCCGACTTCACGTCGTCGAACGACAGCTCTTCCAGGCTCGCGGGCGTGCCGGTGGTCGGCCGTGAATAGGCGTGACCGATCCCGAACGACGCCTGCGTCAGCACCTGCTCGAGCACCGCGTCGTCACCGACCTCGAGATCGTCGAGCGCGTTGGCCATCGATCGGCGGTACTCGGCGAAGGTGTACTCGCCGCAGCGCGGGCGGATGACCGCGTTCGACAGCTTCGTGAGATACGTCTCGACGTCCTTCGCGTAGCCGTCGATGCCGACCTGCCCGAAGTCGTGCGTGACGCCCGAGCGCCAGGTGGCGCCGAGCTCCATGAGCTGGCGGCGCAGCGACTTCTCGGCGACCAGCGGCTTGCCGCTCGCGTCGACCTCGTAGCTCTCGCCGAGCAGACCGAACGCGACGAACGTGGCGCCGTCGGCGTGGTTCGGATCGGCGGCGCTACCCGATGCGAACAGCAGGCGCACGCTGACCAGCGGCTTTCGCTTCCGCTCGATCACCATCAGCTTCATGCCGTTCGGGAGATCGTACGAGGCGGTGGTGGGGCTCTCGATCACCAGCGGCGCGAGCGCAGCGGGCACGGGCTGGCGCGTGAACGGCACCACCACGGGCGCCGCCGTGGTCAAGACCGGCGCGGGGGCGGGTGCGGTCGCGCAGCCCAGCAAGAAAAGCGGTAAAAAGTGCCTCATTCGCGCTCCACCTTCGGCTGACGGGGCCGCGTCGGCTGCGCGTGGATCACCAGGCGGCCGTGCTTGAGTAGCTTCTTCGCGGTCTCCTGGATCGACGGCGCGGCGACCGACCAGTGGCGCTCGAGCGCTTTGCCGGCGTTGGTCGGGTCGTCACCGTCGAGCTCGATCGCGGCGAGGATGCCGGCGCGCGCGCGCATGTCGTCGAGCCCGAACAGCGCGAGGCGATCCTGGAAGAGGTTGGTCGCGTCGAGCAGATCGCGATCCATGTCGACCATCGTCAGGTAGCGCAGGAACACCTCGGCCTCGCCGATCGCCGAGTCCTGCGGCTTGTCGTAGGGCAAGGTCACGTCCATGCGGAACTCGGCCTCACCGCCGAAGCGCGCCACACCGGCTGCGACGCGCGTACCGAACGCGCCGTCGGTCGAGAGCGTGAGCAGCACCGCGCCTTGCTCCAGCGCATCGAGGGCCTCGGACCGCTGTCCCGCGACGCGCCAGGCGAGCGTGATGCGCGGCTCGCGCGAGAGGAGCTCGCTCGCGGTCACCAGCCGGCCCTCGGGATCCGTGCGCGGGAGCGCAGGATTCGCGGCCTTGACGCCGGGGGCGAGGCCCGCGAGATACTGATCGACGAGCTGGCTCGCGACCGCGGGATCGAAGCGGCCGGTCACCACCAGCACCGCGTTGGCCGGCACCAGCAGGCGCTCGACGAACGCCTTGATGTCACTCGCATTGACGGCTCCGAGCGACGCGGGCGTGCCGCCGATGCCGGAGTGCAGCGGGTGCTGCTCGGGGAACAGCGTCCTGTCGATGAGCTCGTCGACCGCGCCGTACTCGCGATCGACGTTCCGCTCGTTGCGCTCGGCGAGCACGATCTTGAGGTGCTGCGAGAGATCGGCGCGATCGATGAAGCCCGGGAGGTGGCCCATGCGATCGGCGATCACCCAGAGCGCGACCGGCAGCTCCTGCGGGGGCATCACGGTGATGAAGTTCATCGTCTCGTGCCCGGTGAACGCGCCGAGATCGAGCGCGCCACGCTGCTCGAGGAGCTCGTAATAGTCGGCATCCGGCGTCGTGCCGCGGAACATCACGTGCTCGGCCATGTGGGCCATGCCGTTGCGATTGGGCGGCTCGTAGACCGTGCCGGCGCGAAACACGATGTTCACGACGACCGTCGAGGCCGCGTCGTCGGGCGAGAGGATGACCACCAGGCCGTTCGGCAGCACCCGCCGCTCGGCAGCCACGGTGAGCTGCGCGGTGTTCGTGCGCCGCGGGCTCGGGCGCTCGATGGGCATATGGGCGAGCGCGGTGGAGGGCCAGAGGGCCGCGATCAACGCGAGAGCGCGGACGTGCACTCGCGATCTGGTACCCGAGAACTCACGCGGATTCTAGAGGACGATGCGGCGGGCGGCGTCGACGTTCGACGCGACGTCCGTGACGATCAGCGTGTTGGTGCGCACGTCGATCGCCACCGAGCCGCGCGCCGACAGGCGGCTCGCGACCAGCGGCTGGATCTCGGCGGCGCGCGCGTAGCTGAGCGGGATGAGCACCGTGATCAGCGGAGCCAGCGCCACCTCGCTCGCCCGCATCTTGGCCTCGAGCTCGGCGCGATGCGCGAAGGCTTCGAGCGTGTCCACCTGGATGACGTTGCCGTTCCTCTCCTGGCCGAGGCCGCGGGCCTTCAGCACCACGTCGAGCGCCTGGTGCCAGGGCACGTTCTTGAGCTTCAGCGTGACGCGCCCGGAGACGCTGTCCGAGACGACCAGGTTGATCTGGCCGACGTCGGCCAGCAGGCGGAGCACGTTGTGAACATCGGCGTCCTTCACGTCGATGCTGATCGGCTTCGAGGACGGGGCGCTGGTGGTGAGGAGGAGGGCGAGGGCGGTAACTATCATGGACCTATAATGTGCCATCAATGACCTATAACTTGCAATCGTCTCCGTCTGGGCCGCCCCACCGCGAGCGCGAGGACGACGAGCCCTGCCGTCGGCAGCCCCGCGCTCCCGGAAGCGACGCGCGCGTCCGGTGCGACGGCGATGACGTGCGCGTCGAGCTCAAACGCCGCGTCATCGCTGGTCGCGAGCACCCCTGCGTCGGCGATCGGCACCATGCCCGAGGGCGTGCACTCGGCGGTCCCGTTGCCCGTCCCCGCGAGCGTGGTGTCGAACGATCCGCGCCGGCTGGTGGCGTCGGCGTAGAACGACTCCCAGCGCTGCCGGTACGCGTCGACCCGCGCGATCTGCGGCGCTGTCGGCATGTGGCCATCGTCGAAGAGGATCACGAACGCCGCCTTCCAGATCGTCGCTGAACGAGCCGATATCGCCCATCTTCACCACGTGGCGCAGGCGGCGCCCGCAGAAGCGCGCCTGGTTCGTGGGATAGACGTTGCGACCGATGCCCTGCGCGGCGCTGCGCGTGGCCCAGCCTTGCTGCGCGCGGGTCAGCGCGTTCAGCGGCATCGAGGTGAATACGAACAGCGCCGGGGTCGCGCACGAGCGCGATCTCCCCGACGTCGGCGGCGAGCGCGGCGCGGGCACAGAAGAGCGGAAGAAGAAGCACTTTGCCCATGTGTGCACCGGGCATGCCGGCGGGGATCGCGCGCGCGTGGGGCCCGATCGCAGGCTGGAGGCCTCGATCTGAGGACACACCGCGTCAGTCTTTGACTACGGAGGCCCGAGCCCGCAGAACCGCCCCGCGTGTCCATCTATCCCCCGCACCCCTTCGAGGCGCCCGCGCGGCTCTCCGCCACACGAAATGCCGTGTCTCAGCTCGATAAAGCGCACGCCGAGAGCGACCGCCGCACGCACGCCTCGTCGCTGCTGACGCCGGTCTTGAAGCGGCTCGATCCGCGCGATCGAGGGCCGGTGGCGCAGCGCTTCGCCGGGCTGCTCCGGCACCACCGGCGCGTCGAGTTCGCGCTCGGATCGCGGGCCGGCAACAGCGACGCACGCGCGATCGCGCCCGAGGTGATCGACGGGACCCTGTCCCTTCGCGAGGCGACCGCGCTGATGCCGGAGATCGAGTGGGCGCGGGTCGCGGACTGGCGATCGCGGCTGCCGAGCGATCCGCTGGTCTCGTTCGCGATCGAGCGCTCGCTGCCCACGTGGGTCGCGGCCCGCTGGAAGGACGATCCGGCGCTCGCCGACGCGATGCTCGAGCCCGCGCCATCGACGATCCGCGCCAACGCGCTGAAGGTCGGGCGTGACGCGCTCGCAGTGCGCATGGCCGATCGCGGGCCGCGCCCCGCGCCGCACACCACCCACGGTTTGGTGCTGGAGAAGCCGGGCGCGCTCTGGAACACGGTGGTGTTCGAGGAAGGCTTGTTCGAGGCGCAGGACGCGGGGAGCCAGATCATCGCCGAGCTCGTCGCGCCTCCGCCGGGCGGCAAGGTGCTGGATGCGTGCGCAGGAGCCGGCGGAAAGACGCTGGCGATCGCGGCGGTGATGGGCGGCAAGGGACGCATCGTCGCGACGGACATCGCACACGAGAGGCTGGAGACGCTGAAGGAGCGCGCGCGACGGGCCGGCGCGAACAACGTGCAGGTCGTGGCGCACGCGGTGACGCAGACGTTCGATCGCGTGCTGGTGGATGCGCCGTGCACGGGGTCGGGGACCTGGCGCAGGAATCCCGAGGCGAAGATCCACAGCCAGCCGGACGATCTGAAGCGCATGGCCGAGCTCCAGCTCTCGATCGCGTCGGCAGCGGTCGACCGGGTCGAGGCCGGGGGGCGGCTGATCTACGCGACGTGCTCTGTTTTTCCCGAGGAGAACGAGGCGATCGTGGCCGCGCTGCTCGAGAAGTTCCCGGTGCTGGAGCGGGTGCGGATCGCGGAGATCTTCGGAAAAGCCTGGGCCGAGCCGCTGGTCGATGTCAGCGGATGTGCGATCGCGCTGCGGCCGGATCGCCACGGCACCGACGGGTTCTACGCGGCCGTCCTGCGACGCAAACGAGCTTGAATTGTAGGGAGCACATCCGTACAGTGCCCGCCTGATGCACGAGCCTTTCGCGCAGCGGCCCGCGCCGCCCTGGGCGCACGCGACTGGGATCCCGGCCGTGCTCGCGCGCTGGCGCAACGACAAGCAGACCGCACGATCGATCGTGCTCGATCATCGGGTCGACGCGGTACCGGGGCGCTACACGCCGATCCCCGACGAGCTGGCACCGCAGGTCGCCGAGGCGCTGCGAAAGCGCGGCGTCGAGAAGCTCTACCAGCACCAGGCGGAGGCGTTCTTGCTCTCGCGCGCGGGGCGCGACGTGGTGATCGCGACGCCGACCGCGTCGGGCAAGAGCCTCTGCTACAACCTGCCGATCCTCGACGCGATGGTGCGCGCGCCCGACACGCGCGCGATGTACCTCTTCCCGACCAAGGCGCTCTCGCGCGATCAAGAGGAGGCGGTCCGCGCTCTCCTCGGGGAATCAGGGCTCAGCCAGGGTGCCGTGACCTATGACGGCGACACGCCCGGTGATGCGCGGCGCGCGGCCCGCGAGCGGAGCGGCGTCCTCATCACCAACCCCGACATGCTGCACAGCGGGATCTTGCCGCACCACGCGGCGTGGGCCCGCTTCTTCGCGAACCTCCGCTACGTGGTGATCGACGAGCTCCATACCTATCGCGGCGTGTTCGGATCGCACCTCTCGAACCTGGTGCGCAGGCTGGAGCGGGTCGCGCAATTCCACGGCTCGAAGCTGCAGTTCATCTTCGCCTCGGCCACCATCGGCAACCCGCGCGAGCACGCCTCGCGGCTGTCGGGGCGCGACGTCGCGCTGGTCGGCGAGAGCGGCGCGCCCACCGGTCAGAAGCACGTGCTGATGTACAACCCGCCGATCGTGAACGCCGAGATCGGGATCCGGCAGAGCGCGGTGAAGGCGGCGGTGAAGCTGGCGCACGATCTGGTGAGCGCCGACGTCACGACGATCGTCTTCGGTCAGTCGCGCAATCAGGTCGAGGTGATGCTCAAGTACATGCGCGATCGCATCAACCACCTCGGCGGCGATCCGTCGGTGGTGATGGGCTATCGCGGCGGATACTTGCCCGACGAGCGTCGGCGCATCGAGCGCGACCTGCGCGCCGGCACGATCAAGTGCGTGGTGGCGACCAGCGCGCTCGAGCTCGGTATCGACATCGGCTCGCTCGACGCGGTGATCTGCACGGGATATCCAGGCTCGATCGCCGATCTGTGGCAGCGCTTCGGGCGCGCGGGGCGGCGCTTCGGAGATAGTTTGGCAGTGCTGATCACCAACTCCACGCCGCTCGATCAGTTCCTCGCGCGCGACCCGAGCTACGTGACTGGCGCGCCGATCGAGATGGCGCGGATCGATCCCGACAACCTCGACATCCTGCTCTCGCACCTCAAGTGCGCCGCGTTCGAGCTGCCGTTCGAGACGTCCGAGCCGTTCGGCGACGTGCCGCTCGACGCGGTGAGCGACGCGCTGGGCTTCCTCGCCGAGAACCGCGTGCTGATGCCGGTGACCGGACAGAAAGGAAAGACGCTCTTCCACTGGTCGAGCGACGCGTACCCCGCCAACGCGATCTCCTTGCGCAGCTACGGCTGGGACAACACCGTGATCATCGACATCGAGAAGACGCGCACCATCGCCGAGATGGACTGGGTCTCGACCCACACCATGCTGCACGAGCAGGCGATCTATCAGCACGACGGCGAGCAGTATCAGGTCGAGAAGCTCGATCTGCCGAACCACAAGGCGTTCGTGCGGAAGGTCGAGCCGGACTATTACACGACCGCGATGACCCACACCAAGGTGCAGGTCCTGGCCGAGGATTCCAGCGTCGAAATGAGTATGCTGAGGGTCGGCCTGGGCGATGTCGACGTCATCGAGAAGGTCGTCGGCTACAAGAAGATCAAGTTCCACACCCACGAGAACGTCGGCTACGGCGAGGTGATGCTGCCGGAGATGCAGAAGCCCACCGTGTCGCTGTGGATGATCTTCCCGGCGACGCTGATCAACGCGCAGAAGGCGCCGCGCGCGGTGGTGATCGACGCGCTGCGCGGGCTCGGGAACGCGATGCACACGGTGGCGGCGATCGGGCTGATGATCGATCCGCGCGATCTCGGTCGCACGCTGGTGGACGGCAAGGAGTCGGGCGGGCCGGCGGCGGACTTCGATCCGACGCTCTACATCTATGATCAGATCGCCGGTGGGGTCGGGCTCGCGCCGCGGCTGTTCGAGGAGCGGGAGACGCTGCTTCGCCGTGCCCGCACGCTGCTCGCGGGGTGCGAGTGCGCGGACGGCTGCCCGTCGTGCGTCGGACCGACGGTCGGCTTGACCGAGGCGGACTGGTCGAGAAAACGTGTGGCGATCGACCTCCTGGAGGCGATCGGGATCTAGCCATGGATCTCCTCCGAAAACTGGCTCTGCGTCGAGCCACCACCGTGACGGTGGAAGCTCCGGCTCCGACCCCGGATCCGCACGAGGAGGCGCACGCCGAGCGCCTCACGCGCCTGCGGACGATGCTCGATCAGATGATCGCGCGGCAAAAAGCCCGCGACAAGACCGAGCCTCCGTCGCCGCTCGCGCCGCAGGATCGACCGCGGAAGTATCACCTCCGCACCGGCCCCCTCCCCGGCGCGCTGCGCGAGACGGAGCACGGCCCGATCCACGTGGTGCTGCAGACGCTCGAGACGCACCACTGCCACGGCAAGGTCCCGGTGGCCTCCGCCCTGCGCGCGCGCGGCGAGACGATCGCCAAGCTCGCGCTCGACCCCTCGCTCGCGGGCATCGATCCGCGCGGCTTCTTGTATCTCGACACCGAGACCACCGGCCTGATGGGCGGGACCGGCACGCTCGCGTTCCTGCTCGGGCTGGCGTGGTTCGAGGACGAATCACTGGTGCTCGAGCAGATCTTGCTGCGGACGCCCGCCGACGAGCCGGCGATGCTGCGCCACCTGCTGGAGCGGCTGAAGAAGGCGAGCGCGATCGTCACCTACAACGGCAAGAGCTTCGACTGGCCGCTGATCAAGAGCCGCTTCGTGATGAACCGGATGGAGGTGCCGCCGGATCCACCGCACCTCGATCTGGTGCACGCGGCGCGGCGAGTCTTCCGGCGCCGGCTGGGAGAGGTGCGGCTCACGACGCTGGAGCGCGCGCTGCTCGGCTTCCGTCGGGAGCACGACGTCGACGGGCACGAGATCCCGGCCTTGTACTGGGCGATGATCCGCAGCGCCGACAGCTCGATGCTCACGCCGGTGGTCGAGCACAACGCCAACGACCTGGTGGCGCTGGCCGGCGTGCTGGCGATCCTCAGCGATCGCTTCGAGAATCTGAGGTCGGGAGACGACCCGAGCGATCACCTCGGCTTCGCGCACACCGCCGCGCGCGCCGCAGACCCCGAGCGCGCCTCGCTGTTCGCGCACGCGGCAGCGACCGGCGGAGGGGACGCGCCGACCACGCTGGCGGCGCTGGTGCTCTCGGCGCGGCTGGCGATCCGGCGTCGCGATCACGCCGAGGCCGCGCGGCTGTACGCCGAGGCGCTCGGGCACGGTGCGCCGCACGAGATCGCGCTGGTGCACCTCTGCCTCGCGAAGCTCTACGAGCACCAGCTCGCGGATCCGATGCAGGCGCAGGCGCACGCCGCGTTCACGGCGCCGGCGGAGGGGTTCGAGAAGCACGACAAGCGACGCGCGCGGCTGGTGGCGCGGTGCGCGAAGAAGGGCCTCTCGATTTCATGATTTCGGGCACCGCCGACACGCGGCCCCGGCATTGCAGTCGCGTCGTCGGATGCGCAACCGATCTGCCAGGGCCGCCCCCGACGGCGCATGCCGCTTGCTCGAAGGCCGCCTCGCGTGGCACTGGGATCCCGCGCATGAGGAAGGTCCAGAGCACACCGAACACGATCAGGGTCGACTCCACGCCGGTGCTGGACACGACGATCACGGCGAAGAAGGAGGTCGTCCAGCCGGTCACATCACAGGACGTCAACCCGGGCGCGAGCCTGTTCCCCGGCGCGAAGATCAAGGCCGGGGGCGGCGCCCAGAAGCTCCAGACCCTCGATCTGAAGGACAAGGTCGCGACGGGAGTCGATCAGCACCTGGCGACGTTGATCAGCGCGGTCGGCACGACGAACACGTACGTCGTCGACGGCGAGGTCGCCAAGCCCGGCAAGCTCGACCTCGATGCGATCGGGCATGCGTCGTTCTTCTCGCTGCTCCTCGACGGCGCCAAGGCCGATGACGCGCTGGTCGCCGCAGGCGTCGCGATCGCGCACGGCGTCCCGAGCCTCTGCATCGTCCCCCAGAACAAGCAGCTCCCCTGGTTCTTGCGCGAGGCCGATCAGACCTACCCGGGCACGGTGCGGATCATCGAGGAGCCCATCGGGTCGTCTCTGAAGAAGACCCTACGCGACGACAAGAACGCGCTGTTCGGAGCGCCGAAGCCCCAGCCGAGCTTGCCCGCTGCGGCGAGCGAGACGTTCATCGGCTGTCTGATGTCGGGCCTCTCTGAGGCGCAATACACCGAGGGCCGCGGACACCTGCAAGCGATCGATCAAGCGATGCGCGAGAAGCTGGGCGCCGCGAAGACGCACTGCGAAGGCATCATGGTCGCGTCCACCACCAGCTTTGGCTCACCCAAGGAGAGCCTCGAGATGGACGTCGAGGCGGTGCGGCGCGCCGATAAGTGCGTCTTCTATCTCTACGATCCGCAGCCCCGCCCCTCGGGGATGTGGGTCGAGGCCGGCGTCGCGCTGGGCTTTGGAAAGCCGTGCACGTTCCTGGTGCCCAGCGAGGACGCGCTGCCGCCCTGTTTGCGCGCCGGAAATCGACCCGACAACGTCAAGGTCGTCACGTACGCCGATCACGCCGCGCTCGTGGCCGGCCTCGCCAAGGACCCCGCCGCGCTCATCGGCTGAACCACGGCGCCTGCAATGGTCAGCGGTGATACTGGAGCATCCAGTCGTAGATAGGCCGAGTTCGCAAGCCCGTAGGTCACGCAGCGTGGTATCGCCGCGCGCATGTCGAACCTCGCGCGTCTGCTCTGCTCTGGAACACTCCTCCTCGGCGTCGCCTGCCAGCAGCGCGAGGCTCCTCCTCCGCCGCCGCCGCCTGTGCAGGCGACCGCAGCCGCGCCTGACCCGCTCGTGCGCGCCGACGCGGCGGCCAAGCAGCTCGGCGGCGCGCTGAAGTCACGGCTCGTCGAGGCGATGGGCCAAGCCGGACCCACGGGCGCAGTGCGCGTCTGCGCCGATGAGGCCCCGGCCATCGCCGCGCGCGTGCGCAGCGAGACCAGCGTCTCGGTGGGCCGCGCCTCCCTGCGTCCACGCAACCCCGCCAGCGCCCCGCCGGAGTGGGTGAGCGCCTGGCTCGCGGCGCAAGGGGAGCGCAAGGCCGAAGGCGTGACGGGCACGAGCACCGTCGTCGTGACCGCGAGTGGCCGCGTCGCGCGTGTGCTCAAGCCGATCGCTATCGAGGCCGTCTGCCTCGCGTGTCACGGAGATCCGGCGTCGATCGCCCCCGAGGTGAGCGCCGTGCTGAGGGCGAAATATCCAGCGGACCGTGCGACAGGCTACGCGCTCGGAGACCTCCGCGGCGCGCTGTGGGCCGAGGCTCCCGCGAACTGACGCGTCGCTCGCGGCACCGCGACGATCGACGCGACCGGGATCCACACCGAGAAGTATTTTCGTCGGTCCCGACGGCGCCCTCAGCGGCTCGCTGAGAAGGTCGCCTTGTCGTTGTTGCTGCTCACCGTCTCGCCCTTGATGCTCTTGCCTCCGGCGTCCACGTTGAGCGTGTAGTAGCCCTCGGTGGTCGGCGGCGCAAAGAGCGTGAGCTCGAGGATCGCGCCCTTGAGCGTACCCGTCAGGTCGTAGGTGCCGCCGCCGATCTCGAGCTTGCCGAGGCAGTGACCCGTGCGCGCGGAGCACCGGAGGTCGAGCTTGCCCTGGTCCTTGAAGTTGCTCTGGGTGACAGCCCACTTCCCGTTGACGCTGGGCTCGGCGGCGAGCGCGGCGGTGGCGGGGGCGACGGTGAGGAGGAGGGCGAGCGCGACCTTGTTCATGCGCGCGTCAATACCCGGAGATCGGGCCCCGCACAACTCACCGCCCGCTAGTCTGCCCGAACAGCACCTTCTTCGACGCGTCGTCGAGCGGCCGCGACAGCTCGCTCCCGACCTTCTTGCCGGCCTGCACCGCCGGGCGCGCGCCGATCGTCTCGAACCACGCTTTCACCTTCGGGAAGCGGGCGAGATCGATCTCCTGGCGCTTCGGCAGCACCCAGGACCAGGCGGCGATGTCGGCGATCGAGTACTCCGCGCTGCCGAGGAACGTGTGCACCTCGAGCTCGCGTTCCATCACGCCGTAGAGGCGGTCGAGCTCCTTGGCGTAG
>Ga0105048_10010044_pt1 | contig 15009 bp, 10 predicted proteins | sample MAT05_FD_78382 | JGI IMG/M metagenome (GOLD analysis project Ga0105048, IMG submission 78382) | Freshwater microbial communities from Lake Fryxell liftoff mats and glacier meltwater in Antarctica - MAT-05 | ecosystem: Environmental > Aquatic > Freshwater > Ice > Liftoff microbial mat | place... | reverse complement strand
TATCAAATATTCAACAAAAATAATTCACACTTAAAATGCCCTTTACGCAAAATGGATGACTGGGTTTCTAGTGATCAGTTTAGTGAATATTATTTTAATGCAACTTTCGGTTTTTTGCTCAAATTTGAAAAATGAGAAATACTATAATTTCAGAGCTTTTTCATATCCAATATCCAATTATCCAAGCAGGAATGGTTTGGTGTTCGGGTTGGCGACTTGCCTCTGCTGTTAGCAATGCCGGAGGCCTAGGTATTTTGGGTGCTGGCTCAATGTCGCCTCAAGTTTTAGAAGAACAGATTCGCAAAACGCAAGCCGCTACGGATAAACCATTTGGAGTCAATCTTCCGTTATTGTACTCCAAAATTGAAGATCAAATCGAAGTTATTCTGAGAACAGGGGTAAAAATTGTGTTTTCTTCGGCGGGTAACCCAAAATTATTTACAGCACGTTTCAAATCTGAGGGTATTATAGTTGTACACGTAGTTTCTAGTCGTGTTTTTGCTCTCAAGGCCGAAGATGCGGGTTGCAATGCAGTTGTTGCAGAAGGATTCGAAGCCGGCGGACACAATGGGAGGGATGAAACAACAACTTTATGCCTCATTCCATCTATTAGAGAGTCTGTAAAAATTCCTGTGATAGCGGCAGGTGGCATATCTGATGGCAAATCGATGCTCGCGGCAATTGCCTTGGGAGCAGATGGTGTCCAGATTGGCAGTCGTTTTGTGGTTTCTGAAGAGGCTTCAGCCCATCCATCTTTTAAGAATCTTATAATTCAAGCTTCGGAGGGAAGCACAGAACTGACATTGAAGGAATTGACACCGGTGAGATTACTGAAAAATCAATTTTGGCAACAAATTCAAGAGGCATATCTCAATAATGCCGATTCTGAGACTTTAAGGGCACTTTTGGGAAAAGGCCGAGCTCGAGCTGGAATGTTTGAAGGTGATCTTCAAAATGGCGAGCTTGAAATTGGCCAAGTTGCCGCAAACATTCATAAAATAGAGCCTGCTGCCAAGATTTTGACTGATATCGTGTTGGAATACAATCAAACTTTGGCGAGACTTTCGCAACTTTCACCGATACAGTTTTAAATAATTTAAACCTTAAACGCAGAAACCCTTTCTACGCAACCATTCTTTCCATTTTTTTGTTGTAATAATAATGGTTGAAACACGTTATGCCAAAGGCATTTATTAATGAGTCCAAAGGACTCAAAAAGAAATTGCGTTGGTAATACAGTAACTTCTTTCAAATAGTTCAATGACGCAAAGACGACATTGGGCTATATGGAATAGGAACATGATATTATGACCTCTCGACCTTATTTTTGTCACCCATTAATTTGATAGTTGAAGTACTACTTTAAATATACCTTTTGTTTTGTACTAAGCCTTATTTTGGGTCAATCTTTTCTATTGTCCCAGGTTTTAGATCCGCCTTCTTTTAACTGTCTGCAAGTTGATCCGGCCGGAAATGTGCAACTGCAGTGGCAAGCGCCGGCAAATCCTGGAAGTATCTTTACCTCTTACGAAGTTTTTAGCTCGCTGACTCAAAATGGTCCATATTCATCACTTACAACAGTTGCTCCCATTACAACAACAAATTACAATCACATTACTACAAATTCGCTTAATGCAGAAGTTTACTACTACCTAAATACAAATTCCACAGGTGGTTCCTCCAATAGTTCTGACACTTTGAGGACTATTCATCTTGATGCCGTTCCAAGCTCTTTGCCACAAGGTTATGCATTTTTAAGTTGGAATTCCCCATTTCTAGCTACGGCCAACGTACCCACTGGACTTAACTATGAAGTTTGGAGAGAGTATCCAACCGGAAACTGGACTTTGGTTGGCACCCTGCCTTATGGTGTTACACTTTGGAATTATGAAATCTCATTGTGTAGTGCTTTTCTCAATTTTCAGATCCGGCTAAATGTGCCTGGCCTGTGCACATTTACTAGCAATATAGATGGAGCTATATTCCAAGATCTTGTGCCTCCCGCAATTCCGGTAGTTGCGTCTGTGGAGGTAGATCACATTACCAATGATGCTGTTATATCTTGGCTTGCAAGCACTTCACAGGACACGCAAGGTTATATACTTTATAAATGCAACAACAATGTATTGAGTATAGTGGATACTATTTGGGGAATGAATAATACACAATTCGTAGACATCTTGGCAAACACCACAGTAGGACCAGTAAGTTATCTGTTAGCTGCATTCGATACATGTTACACAGGCAATCCACCAAGCCCTAATACAAGTCCTACGGCCGATGTTTGTAATCAGTCTGTTTTTCTCAACACCGTTCCTTACGGCATTTGTGATGATTTTATACAACTAAACTGGACATCATACCAAGGTTGGGAAGACGGAGTAGATTCTTATATTATTTATCACAGTTTTGTGCAATCGCCGCTGCCTCCGGTAGGCACTATAATTTTTGCACCATTAGACACCGTGACAGGAGATCTTGCAAACTTTGTTCACAATTCAATCTCTCTTGAAGGTTACAATGTTTACTATGTCGAAGCGATTGCGGTTGGCAGCGGATTCAGAGCACATTCCAATATTCAATCGGTTTTAACACCCTATCCTGTGCCACCTGATTTTGTCTATTTGTCGAGTGCAAATGTGCTTGGACAAACGGAGAATGAAATAAAAATTACCATTGACCCAACCAACCTAACTCATGATTATGCATTTCAGCGTTTCGATGTCAATGGAGGTAATTGGGATGATTTAATAACGTTGGCCGCTGTTGATCAATCTGAGTTAATATTTACCGACATAGAAGCAAGCACAGATGTTTTTTCGAATACCTACAGAGTTATAACAACTAATCAATGTTTTGATATTATTGACACTACAAATTTCGGGACAACCATATTGCTCACAGGGCTTGCGAACACAGATCGCGCTGTAAATGTTCTTGTTTGGTCGGCCTATGACGATTGGGAATCAGGTGTTCTGACCTACCGAATACATCGTATAGTTGGAGATGGTGGCACAGATGAGGTAATTACTGAGATATCCAGTGCAGGTGGATATTTCGAGGATGATGTCTCGCAACTCCCTTACACTGATGGTAAATTTTGCTATCGCATCGAAGCTGTAGAACGCGCATCTAATGTGACAGGCATACTCAACACCTCTTTTTCTAATGAACTCTGTTTGTCGCAGGTGCCTATAATCTGGATTCCGAATGCTTTCGTTGTAGATGGATTCAATTCCACCTTTAACCCTGTAATATCATTTGCCGATTTTAGTAATTATCAAATGATTATTTATAGTCGATGGGGTGATGTTATTTATGAAACAACCGATATCGGTGCACCGTGGGACGGGAATATGAATGGTGAGCTGGTTCAAGAAGGAGCATATCCTTATTACATATCCGTGAAAGATGGAAAGGGTCGGCTTTACGAAAGAGTAGGTTGTGTAATAATGCTCACTGAACGAGAAAAATAGTTTAACCCAGAAGCATGAAGTCTTTTGTAATTGATCAAGGTAATACAGTCACAAAATTAGCAGTTTTCGATAAGGGACAAATAACCGAAGTAAAACGTTTTAGCGACCCGAATGCTCAATTTCAGATTCAGGATTACATCTTAAGTCAGGATTTAAAAAACGGAATAGTTTGTAGTGTTCGCAAAAACAAACTTGTTCTAGGAACATTTGAAAACAGTGTTTTGGAATTCAGTCATGCCACAAAACTGTTTTTTAAACTGGATTATAAAACACCCAATACACTTGGTCTGGATAGAATTGCAAATGCTGCCGCTGTCATAAAAATGTCAACTGGAAATAACCATTTGATTGTTGATTTCGGTACTTGCACAACATATTCATTGGTCACAAATGGAGTTTTTGTTGGCGGTGCTATTTCTCCCGGACTTGGTATGCGCTACCGAGCGCTCAGTCATTACACAGCAGGATTACCATTGGTTGATATGTCACAAACGGCATTGCAAGATGTAATTGGTAAATCCACAGAAGGATCTATAAAAGCAGGCGTCGAAGCCGCCGGATTGTTAGAAATCGACGCAATGATTGAAAAATATTGTAGTCTATACAGTGAATTAAACGTTATTGGTACCGGAGGTAATATGCCTTTTTTTGAATCCCATCTTAAAAGCACCATTTTTGCCGTTCCAAATCTCACACTTTTGGGTCTTTATGAAATTTATAAATACAATGAGTTTTAACGGGCGGTTTATTCTTGCTACTTTACTTACAATTGCAGCAGTGTCGACACATGCCCAAAGTAATATCCACACTCCTTATTCTCGATTTGGATTGGGTGCATTGGATCAGCCAGGCTCTGTGAGCCACTTCGGTATGGGTGGATTAACTACGCCGATTGCAGATCAAAATGTTATTAATTGGAATAATCCTGCTAGTTACAGTTTTATGGACGTCACTACACTGCAGGTTTCGGGCAAGGGTGTTAGTTCCATTTACACCAACAATAACGCTAGTAATAGTTTCCGGGGAGGGCAGATTAACGAGATTTTTTTTGGATTTAAGCAACGCGATTCTAAATGGGGTTTTGCCTTTGGTCTCACTCCTTATAGCACTGTTGGTTATGGCTTCAGTCAAGAATCTACAATCAACGACACACTGGGTGTAATCTATTCATATAGAGGAACCGGCGGTGTAAACAGAGCTACAATAGGGCTTTCGAGAGTTTTAAACTATCGTAAAAAAATCGAAGTGGATACTACAACAACAAAAAAAGATTCACTCTCAGCCAAACAACATCAATTTTCTTTTGGCAGTAATATAAATTTTTTATTTGGTAATGTAATTGACACAAGCAAAATATTATACGATAACATCAACATTTACAATACTAGAATTGTCCAGCAAAATAGAATGTCAGGTTTTGTTTTTGATATCGGTGGATTGTATCGAGTGCCATTGGTTTTGACCTATGACGACAAACGTATTTCAGGAGGAACTTACTTTCAGGCCGGTATCAAATACTCTATTGAGACCAATCTTAATTCTTCAATAAGTCGCGTAAACCAACTGTATCTTACAAGCGGTGGTATTGAGTTTCCGGTTGATACCGTTTTTAGTCAAACTGATTTAAAACAGAAGATAGCGATTCCTCAGAATTTTGCTGTTGGATTTGCATTTCGAAAAATCAGTAAGAAACTGGGCAGCCTCCAAGTTGGGCTCGACTACAAAATTCAGGACTGGAAAGGTGTTTCCGCTGTTTTTGGTTCAGAGCTTAATGAAGACCGAATTTTAGATGCAGCCTCAACAGTTTCTTTTGGTATTGATTACAGACCTTCACAAAACAGAAGTTCCAATTTAGTAAACAGAATGCAATACCGTGTTGGGTTGAGAAATACTGACACCTATCTCAATCTGAATCAAATAGCAATAGAACAAAGGGCTGTGAGCGCAGGAATAAGTATTCCGGTATTAAAGTCTGATAGCAAATTTCATCTTGGTGCAGAATATGGAATCGGTGGAACACTGGATACCGGGTTAGTAAAAGAGCAATTCTGGAATTTCCAAGTAGGGTTTACATTTACTCCTCGCGAGCCTTGGTTCAACCAAGTTAAATATGACTAATGATTAAACCGAATGTATGGCACAGGTTATTGAGTTCAATAGTAATATTGTATGTTTTGCTCATGCTCGTTTCAAGCGGTTGTCAAAATGATATAAAAGAAATTAGAGCCATAACTGATCCGCGCGTTTTACCGCTCCAAACATCGATCAATTCAGAGTATAGATTGTCTGAGAAGGGAAAAAGGAAAAATATTCTTAAAGCAGCGCAACTAGATCAATATCAAGGCGAAGAAGATTATATCATTGCCTCCGGTGGATATGAAATAGCGTTTTACGATTCGCTCGAAGTTCAAGACGCAAAACTTACGGCAACCACCGGTCGTTATTCAGAAAACAATAAGAAGATGGTTGCGACGGGCAACGTTGTTCTATCTAACAGGGCAGGCGCAAAGTTGGAGACCGAAGAGATTACTTTTCTGTTTGATAGTGCTCGCATTTACTCTGATAAATTTGTTACAATAACAACAGAAAATGGAAGTGTGCTAAAAGGCAAAGGCCTCGAAAGCAATGACTCATTTACGAAGTACAAAATCCTTCAGCCAACCGGAGATCTTTACCTCAACGAAAATCAACAACCATAAGACAATGTATAAATTAACTAAAATATTTGAGCAATTCTGGCTAGTATTCAGCATCGCAAGTGCACTTGTTGCATTTTACATGATTGTACGAGATGGTTGGGTCGAAGGAGTTCGATATTTTATTGTGCCAGTAATTGCGTTTTTTTGGTATTTGTTCAGAAGAGGAATGCGCAAAAGAATGGAACGAAACATGTCCGACAACAGCAATAAATAGACTTTCAATTTTTTTGATTCCAATTTGTTGCAATCCCAAAGATTGTTCTCTAATCAACTTGTTGAAATATAAAAGCTAGAGCAATGGGATCGTATTTTACACCAATGCTGCACATTAAAACAAAAGTTTTCGTTAAATGGCCCAAAAAACTCATCAATACATTGCTTTGGTCTTTCCGTTGTGATTTGGAGAAAGCACAATGCAGAGAAGCGGAATTAAACTAGGACAGATGAGTATATAATAATTTTCTCATTCACTATCATTGGCAATAAGTTTATCCAATTATGGCAGGTCAATTGTGCATTGCTCTGTTATCAAATTTATTACAATTACTTTCTGTGGGGTAATTAGAGATTAAATTCGCTCATTATTTTTATATTAATTGAATGGATCCATATTGGCCGCTTATTGTTATTCTCGCTTTGATTGCATCTGCATTCTCCAGCGGAATGGAAATAGCCTTTATCACCTCAAATAAGCTAAAAGTTGAGCTAGACAAGAAGCAAGGGGTTTTTGCTTCGAAAATTATAAGCTACTTCACCAGTCACTCCAAGATGTTGATTGCAACGATGTTGGTGGGCAATAATATTGCTCTTGTTGTTTATGGACTTTACATGGGAGACGCTATCGATGCTGCAATTAAATCAAATCCAGTGTTGTCTTCCGCTCTTTCTGGTTCCGCTTTATTGCTCACGCAGACTATTATTACAACCATTATAGTTTTGGTTTTAGCTGAGTTTATTCCAAAGGCGATTTTTAGTAACAATCCAAATCGCTGGCTCAACTTATTTGCAGTGCCATTGCTTATTTGGTACATGGTAATGTTTGTTTTTGCGTGGGTTATCACCCTAATTTCTGATGGATTTATTAGAATTTTCTCAAAAAGACAAATCAAACCGGATGTTATAGAATTTGGACGTATCGATCTAGATCACTACTTGGAACAAGCCACAGGCAACATCGACCACTCCAAAAACATCGATCACGAAATACAGATATTTCAAAATGCACTCGATTTTGCACGTGTGAAAGCACGCGATTGCATGGTGCCTCGAAACGAGATTGTGGCACTCGAAATCACAGATGATGTTGAGACACTCCGTCAACGTTTTATAGAAACACGTCTTTCCAAAATTCTAATCTACAAAGAGAGCATTGATCATATAATCGGATATGTGCACTCGTTTGAGTTGTTCAAGAAACCCACATACATCCAGCAAGTTTTGAGGCCTCTTGTAATCGTGCCGGAGCCTATGACAGCCAACGAAATTTTAGAAAAATTTATAAAACAGAAAAAAAATATGGCAGTGGTGGTGGATGAGTTTGGTGGTACAGCAGGCATCATCACCATGGAAGATATAGTAGAGGAAATTTTTGGGGAGATAGAAGATGAACATGACAAAGAAGAAAACATCGAAAGACAAATCTCCAAAAGTGAATTTGAATTTTCGGCGCGCCTTGAAATTGACTATATCAATGAGAAATATGAACTTGATCTGCCTGCCGATGATGAAGAGTATGACACACTTAGCGGCTTAATCTTACATCTTGTTGGAGACATTCCGGAAGAAGGACAAAAAGTAGAGTCTCAAGGTATTACCTACACCTGTCTCAAGGTAAGTGAGAATAAAATTGACCTAGTTCGTATTGAAAAAATTGAAAACTGAGAATTTAAAAAACTGATTATCAGAGGGGTAGATATATCCTGTATTTAACTAGGCACAAAAAACTGAAGTAGTCGATCTTATTACGATATTCGCAGCCCAAAATTTTTAAGACAAACTCACTATGGCATTGATTGAAAAAATCAGAAGACAAGGCTGGTTGGTACTGACGATGGTCGGTATAGGAATTGTTGGTTTTCTTATTCCTTATGATGCAGTAATTGCGCTATTCGGTGGAACCAATTCAGACATTGGTAGCATTGGAGGCAATACAATTACACAACAGGAATGGAAAACAGCTCTTGAAGCTCGCAAACCGTTGTTCAGATATGAAGGCAATGAGCAGAGCTTATTTGCTGATACTTGGAATCAGATTATTGAGACTGAACTCTACGAAGACGAATTCCAAGAGCTTGGTCTTGCTATTACTGAGGAAGAGTACGATGAAATTACATTCGGAACATACTTGTCGCCATTCGTAAAAAGTACCATTTATCAAGGCAAAGATTCTACTGAGTTAAAAGAAAACATGCGTAAGAATTTTGAGGGCCTTATTCCAAATTCGCTTACTCCACAGCAGAGTGCGGGTTGGAAAAAACTAATAATGCAGAAGCGTCAAAAAGAAAAATATGATGCAATGCTGAAGCGCGGAGGGTACGCAAACAACATCGATGCCAAATGGGCATTCAAACTTCAGAACGATAAAGCGGCGGTGGATTTTGTTGTAAAATCGTTTGCTGAAATTCCTGACAGCACTATTACTTGGGCTGAAAGTGATTTAAGAGCTTGGTATAACAAACACAAGAAAGACAGAGAATACAAGCAAGAGACGGGTAGAAGCATTGATTATATCATGTTTCCGGTTCAGTCATCTTCATTGGACAGCTCTGAGATTAAAGACGCACTTATTGCTCTAATACCGCAGTTTACGACCGCATCTAATGACTCAGCATTTGCGACTACCAATGCCTCTACACCTATGCAGGCCATTACAAAATTTAAGAGCGGATCTATTCCTGAACCTTTTAATAGTCAATTAGTAAATGATTCGATAGGAAAGGTCATTGGGCCGTTTGTTGATGGTGGTTCAATGAAAATCGTAAAAATTCTAAAACGCACCACCGAGGTTGACTCTGTGCAAGCAAGGCATATTCTTGTTGACTTGAAAGATGCTGCAGGAAAAGCAAAGGCTGATTCGATAAAAAATGTTATTACCAAAAATAACAACTTCGTAGAAATGGCTGCTATGTACGGCACAGATGGCACCAAATCTAATGGCGGAGATCTCGGTATGTTTACAAGGGGCTCAATGGTAAAACCATTCGAAGACGCATGTTTTAATGGAGCTGTCGGAGAACTTCAGGTATTAAAAACTGATTTTGGTTACCATGTTCTTGAAGTAACGAAGAAGAACGCTGCAGCACTTGTAAATAAAGTAGCTGTAGTGGATAAAAGTGTTGTTGCTAGTCAAAGAACAGTTAGAGCGGCATATTCATTGGCCAAGGAATTTTCGATGAATTATGGTGATACAACTTTATTCAGAATGGCTGCTGACACACTCAAAGGTGGCACAAGAATTCAAAGTGCCAAAAATCTCAAACCAAATGATACCAATGTAAACGGTATCCAGAATTCAGGCGAGATTGTAAACTGGGGATATTCTGCAGAACTTGGTGAAATTTCACAACCAATGATGGTAGAGGGCCAATACATAATTGCTGCTTTGATAGATGTAAAAGAGCGAGGGGTTCCAACATTTGCCAATCTTTATGACCTCGCTAAAACTGAGGTTATCAAAGAGAAAAAGGCCGAGAAGTACATCACTATGATGAAAGAAGGCACCCTTGAGGAGATTGCTAGCAAACTTGAGACCCAAGTTAAGAAAGGAGAGAACATCACTATGCGTTCTGCCAACATTCCCGGCTCGGGTGTAAATGCGGCCGAAAACGAGCTTATTGGTGCAATCTTCGGGTTAAAAACTGGATTAATTTCTTCCCCAATTATCGGAAAGGGAGGTGTCTATGTTTTCTCAAGAACTGCCGACGTTGTTGCAGGTACTTCTGCCGACAACTATATTTCTGATCAAGAACGTCTTAGTACCAGTATTCAGAATCGTTTTTCAGGCGCTATCTTTAACGCTTACAGGGAGCACTCCGATATTGAAGACAACCGTTTCGGAAGATAATAAAAAAACCTTGCTCCAATTAGGATTAGAGGTTCTAAAAATATTAAAGGCCTTGTGAGTTTATCTCCAAGGTCTTTTTTTATGTATTGCCACTATTACTTTTAAAATGGACCAACCTATTTTATGAGTTGCAGTGGTAAATGCCATGGTGATTGACGATTAGTACAATGATGAGCAACGGAATTGGACTAATACATAAATCCAACAGGTATTGCTTATATTGAGGGTGTATTCGGTTTTATGAGCTTCCGTGGTAAATGCCGTTATGGTGTTTGGTACAAACCAGAGAAACTAAAAAGGACGAATACATAAATCCAAACGGTGTAGCATCATTGCAACACATAACTTTGTGATCTACTGCTGCGTAAAAAGGCAATAAAAATTACATTTCTTCGTATCCACCCCAGTGAAACTTAACAAACTTTTAATAATTCTTTGTGTGTTATCTCCATTGCTGAGTTTTTCCCAAAAAAATAAATGGGAAAAGAGCAAGGAGATTGGTCTTGTTGTGGGTTCATCGTATTACATAGGAGATCTAAATCCTTATAAACACTTTGGCACACGTTTGCACCTTGGAGGCGGATTGTCATACCGGAATAACATCAATCGCAGGTGGACTATCAAATCGAGCCTACTTTACGCTAGTGTGGAAGCATGGGACGAAGACAGCAATAACGAATGGATGCGCAATCGAAATTTGCATTTCAAAAACCAGCTTATTGAAGGTAGCCTCCAATTTGAGCTCAATTTTTTTGATTATCAAATCGGCAATAGGCAACATAAGATGTCGCCTTATCTTTTTGCAGGAATTGCATATTTTCAGATGAAGCCAATGGCGAATTACAGAGGCAATTGGTATGAATTGCAAGCGCTAGGAACCGAGGGCCAGGGCACGCCATTAGGTGATGATCGCTACAAAACAGGTCTTATGTCCGTTCCATTTGGGGTTGGATTTAAGGTAAATCTTTTTGCAGTTTTTGGTTTTTCGCTCGAGTGGGGCGTTCGCAAAACTTGGACCGATTATTTTGACGATGTTTCAGGTGTATACATCAATCCCGAGCTGCTAGAAGACCAAAGTGGAACGTTGTCCGCAGCGTTATCAGATCGCAGTCTTGTGAAAGAGATCAACGATCCTGATGGCAATAACAATGCAGGACTTCAACGTGGTGATCCTGGTCGAAAGGACCTCTATTTCTTCTTTATGGGTTCATTAAATATTCGTATCGATAAAAAGGCAAATTCTTGCTGGAAATAGCGGAATCACTCAATTTTTTGAACTAAATAGGTTTTCGTGAACAATAGAATGTTCATCTAGCCTGCTATCGCAAATCGTGCCAATAATTTCAGACAAATTGTCGAATTAAGGGGTGCAAACACTGACTCGACTGGGTTGAATAATCATGTTTTTCGGGCCGTTTGAACCTGCCATGGTCTGTCATGTTAAAAACTATGAATGCTTGTTGATGGATTTGCCGCCACTTTTTCCAAGTTTTAATCAACCTTTGAAAGCCGCTAAACAAAATCACTTAAGGCTTGATTTTAGTTGGTTTTACCTATCGTATGTTGGAATAAATGATTTTTAACAGATAGGCAAAACTTAAACAAAATTGAAATTTAGCAATTACAATTACCGACTTGAAGACCCAAAGCGCACCTTATGATACAAGAACCAATTCTTAAAGAAAACCCGAACAGATTCGTACTCTTCCCAATTGAACATCACGACATTTGGCATTATTACAAAAAGAGTCAAGCCAATTTTTGGACAGCAGAAGAGATCGATCTAGAAGCTGACCTTGTGGATTGGAACACAAAACTCAATGATGATGAGCGCCACTTTATAAAACATGTTCTTGCATTTTTTGCCGCGAGCGATGGAATCGTAAATGAGAATCTAGCCGAAAATTTTGTGTGTGAAGTTCAATACACAGAAGCTAAATTTTTCTACGGTTTTCAGATTATGATGGAGAACATTCACAGTGAAACATATTCATTGTTGATCGATACTTATATCAAGGACACCGCCGATAAAAATTTTTTATTCAAAGCCGTTGACACACTTGATTGTGTGAAGAAGAAAGCGGATTGGGCTTTGCGTTGGATCAAAAGCGATTCGTTTGCCGAAAGACTTGTTGCATTTGCCGCAGTAGAAGGAATATTCTTTAGCGGATCATTCTGTTCCATTTTCTGGTTAAAGAAACGCGGACTAATGCCAGGCCTCAGTTTTAGCAATGAGTTGATAAGCCGCGACGAAGGCTTGCATTGCGATTTTGCTTGTTTGCTTTATACCGAACACATCAAAAATAAATTAGATCCTTCTCGCATCGAAGAGATCATCGTCAATGCAGTGGAAATCGAAAAAGAATTTGTTACAGATGCATTGCCTGTTAAACTTATAGGAATGAACTCAGAGATGATGGGTCAGTACATAGAGTTTGTGGCTGATAGATTACTTGTCGAATTGGGTAATAAAAAGGTTTACAATAAACCAAATCCATTCGACTTTATGGAAATGATTTCACTTCAAGGTAAAACCAACTTCTTTGAGAAGCGTGTAGGCGATTATCAGAAGGCAGGAGTGATGGCAGATAAAGACAAACAAACCTTTTCGCTGAACGAGGATTTTTAATAGAAAATCTGCATGAAAATAAAAATTTAGTGCATTCTTTTTTCACAATCATTCAACAAAAAAGCAGTGTGAATAACTACCGTAAAATTCTTCAAAACATCAACCTCTGATTTTTGACAGAATCCATCCTAAACAACTTTATTGCAGTTCCAAATCAGCGCAGTCACGGCACCAGTGTCGAGTATGTCTTGAAGTGGATTAGTGAGTTGATCGTCAATCGATTAGCCCACGACAGCGAAAGCCTTAACCAAAATAGGTCTCAGGATTTTTATTGCAATAACAATCCCGTAACCCCTGTTACTGATTTCGGGACTCAGAACAGTGAAGAAAAAACAAAGCCCCGGCTCACAAAACAACCAAATACATTCGCAATATGTACGTATTCAAACGCGATGGCCACAAAGAACTCGTTAAGTTTGATAAGATAACTGCCCGTATCGGAAAGTTATGTTATAGTCTTAATCCAATTGTAGACTCAGTTAAGATAGCCATGAAGGTGATCGAAGGAGTATATGACGGCGTTACAACGAGCGAGCTCGACAACCTTGCTGCAGAAATAGCTGCTTCTAATGCAACAACACATCCTGACTATGCTCTTCTAGCGTCGCGAATTGCAGTTAGCAATCTGCATAAGAATACCAAGAAGTCGTTTTCGCAAACCATGTCGGACTTGTATTACTACTTGGATCCAAAAACAGGAGCCAATGCCGGTCTACTTGCAGAAGATGTTTATAAAGTGATTATAGACAATGCTCCATTGTTGGATAGCACTATAATATATGACCGCGATTTTCACTTCGATTATTTCGGCTTTAAAACCCTTGAGCGTTCATACTTACTAAAGTTGAATGGCAAAGTAGCCGAGCGTCCGCAGCATTTATTTATGCGCGTGGCTGTTGGCATTCACAAAGGAGATCTCGAGGAGGCAATCAAAACTTACAACATGATGAGCGAAGGCTGGTTTACACATGCCACGCCAACATTGTTCAATGCAGGTACTCCAAAACCACAGATGAGTTCATGTTTCCTCTTGCAAATGCAGGATGACTCTATCAATGGTATTTACAATACGTTAAAACAAACAGCACTGATCTCTCAGAGTGCAGGTGGCGTGGGTCTTAGTATTCACAATGTGCGTGCCAAAGGATCTTACATCAAAGGCACTAATGGCACTAGCAATGGTATCGTTCCAATGCTCAAAGTATTTAATGACACAGCCCGCTACGTTGATCAAGGTGGTGGTAAAAGAAAAGGATCGTTCGCTATTTACCTTGAGCCATGGCATGCCGATGTGTACGATTTTCTTGATCTGAAAAAGAATCACGGTAAAGAAGAATCGCGTGCTCGCGATTTGTTCTACGCTTTGTGGATTCCGGATCTGTTTATGAAACGTGTAAAAGAAGATGGAATGTGGACATTGATGTGTCCAAATGAATGTCCTGGGCTTAGCGATTGCTGGGGACCGGAGTTTGAGGCACTCTACACTAAATACGAAACAGAAGGCAAAGGACGCAGCACCATCAAGGCTCAAGATCTTTGGTTCAAAATACTTGAGTCGCAAATTGAGACAGGTACTCCATACATGTTATATAAAGATGCTGCCAATAGCAAAAGCAATCAACAACATTTAGGAACCATCAAAAGTTCTAACCTCTGCACAGAGATCATCGAGTACACAGCTCCCGATGAGATAGCAGTTTGTAACCTCGGTTCTATTGCACTTCCTAAGTTTGTAAAAGGGGGAGAGTTTGATCACCATCGTTTATTCGATGTGGCGTACCAACTTACCATTAACCTTAACAAAATAATAGATGCCAACTATTATCCGGTGCCTGAAACTCGTAAGAGCAACATGCGTCACCGTCCTATCGGTATCGGTGTTCAGGGATTGGCAGATGCATTTATCTTGATGCGTTTCCCATTCGATAGTCCTGACGCACGTGTGCTAAACAAAGAAGTTTTTGAGACTATTTATTATGCCGCTGCAACAGCGTCGAAAGATCTTGCGAAACGCGATGGATCATACGAGACATTCGAAGGTTCGCCAGCTAGCAAAGGCAAATTGCAATTTGATATGTGGGGTGTTACTCCGAGCAATCGTTGGGAGTGGGATGTATTGAAGGAAGAGATTAAAGAACACGG
>Ga0105048_10010042_pt1 | contig 15010 bp, 12 predicted proteins | sample MAT05_FD_78382 | JGI IMG/M metagenome (GOLD analysis project Ga0105048, IMG submission 78382) | Freshwater microbial communities from Lake Fryxell liftoff mats and glacier meltwater in Antarctica - MAT-05 | ecosystem: Environmental > Aquatic > Freshwater > Ice > Liftoff microbial mat | place... | reverse complement strand
GCGCCCTGGAGCGCGGGAACGCCGCATGCCCATCTTGTAGGCCCGTTGCGCAGGCCCATTGCGCAGGCCCGTTGCGCAGGCCCGCCGCTTCAGCTCGAACGGGCAGGTGCAGGCGCTTCCCACTCCATTTTTCAAAGGAATGCACATGTCCACGGATGACGACACCATTGACACCCTGAACGACCTGATCGAAACCTCCAAAGACGGGGAATACGGCTTTCGGACTTCGGCCGAGTACCTGAAGAGCCCCGAGGTCAAGCAGCTCTTCCTGAAACGCGCCGACGAGTGCCGTCAGGCCGCGGCCGAGTTGCAGGCCATGGTGGTTCAGCTCGGCGGGTCCGCAGAAGACAGCGGCTCGGCCGGCGGTGCACTGCATCGCGGCTGGGTGGCGGTCAAGGGCACACTGTCGGGGTACAGCGACAAGGCCATCCTCGAAGCCACCGAAAGTGGCGAGGACACCGCACTCGAGTGCTACCGCAAGGCCCTGACCGCGGTCCGGACCCCGGCGGCGCGCGCCTTGGTGGAACGGCAGTTGGAAGGCGTCAAGCGCAACCACGCACAGGTGCGCATGCTGCGCGACCAGGCCCGCGCCGCACACGTGTGATGCGGAGGGGCGGCGGCGTCGGCCCGGCGCACCGGCGCCGTTGCGGAGCATTACCGGCGCCTTCGGGCAGCCCTCAGGCCCGCAGATGGACTTCTACCTGCACGGTCATACCCGCCGCATCGTCCGGGGCGCCGAACCATTCGCCTGACAGCGGCGAGACCTCGGACGCATCGCGCGCCACCGCCACGCGGATGAGGTCGCTGCCGCCGATCAGATTGTTGGTCGGGTCCACGGGGAACCAGCCGCAGTCCGACAGGTACACCTGCACCCAGCCATGGGTTGCGCCACCGCCCTGGTTGCCCCCTAAGGCGGGCTGGTAGAGGTAGCCCGAGACAAAGCGCGCGGCGATGCCCAGTTGGCGCAACGCGTCGATCATCAAGGTGGCCAAGTCGCGGCATGCGCCGCTGCGCCGGGCCAGCGTCTGCTGGGGCGTCTGCACGCCTTCTTCCTCTCGCAATGTGTACTGGAATCCGCTGCGGATGCTCTCGGTCATGCGGGCAATCGTCGGTCGCGGGCCGCCTTCGAGGCCCGCGAACTCCTGTGCCCAGCCGCGCAGAAGATGGCCCGGGTCATTGAACGAAGGCACCAGGAACGGGGTCAGCGCCAGGTGCTCAGCCTGCGTGTAGCTGGGTGGCATCCACAAAGACATGGTCAGCGACGGCAGGTCGAAGCCGGTTGAGCCCAGGTGCTCCACGGTGAAGCTGCTGGTGATGCGCAGCACATCCGCGCTGCCGCCGGGCAGCACCGACGCCACGGAGTTGCCGTACACGTCATGCATCAGGTCAACCCGCAGGGGGCTGGGCGAGACGGTGAGCTCGGTTGCCAGCACGCGCATGTCGTGGCCGTCTCGGGGACGGAAACACAGCCGATGCAAGCCAAAATCGACGGGCCGGTGAAAGCGGTACTCGGTGGTGTGGGTGATGTCGTAGATCATGGTTCGGGTCATGTCGCTTGTTGGCCGGCCTGTGCAGCGCAAGGCTGGCAGGTCAGCCCCTGGCGACCGCGACCCCGGGTTCCACAGCAAGTCCCATGCCTCATGGGCGGCAGGCGGCGCCATGCGCCTTCCGCTTCAGCACTGAATCTCGGTTGGGAACCACCTGCACGCTTTGCCGCATCCCTTGCGGCAAACGTCACGCGGCAAGTACGAGGCCTGCGCTGAACCCGCCCGGGCGCTGGCGGGGCAGCTTCAGCTGCGGACGCCTTCCGCGTCACCCCCGGGGCTTTCGGCGGCGTACTCCTTGAGCCGGTTGTAGAGCGTCTTCAGGCTGATCCCCAGCACGGCCGCCGTGCGCTCCTTGTGTTGATTGAAGTGGCGCAGCGTGGCCAGCGTCAACAGCCGCTCGGCCTGCGCCAGCGACGTGCCGATGGCCACCACAATGCTCTGGGCGCCTTCCAGCGCGGGCACGGCCAACGCGCGCACAGGGACTGCTGCGGCGGCTGCCGGTAACGCTTCAGAAGCCGCCGGCGCGGGTTCACCGCGGGGCAGCCAGCTGTCGTCGATCGTATCGCCCTGTGCCATCACGTAGGCCCGCTGCACGGCGTTGCGGAGTTCGCGCACATTGCCCGGCCAGCTGTGGCGGGTCAGGTGCGCGACTGCGGCGGGCGTGAAACTGCGCGCTTGCCCTTCCTGGGCCGCAATGTCGGCCAGAAAGTGCGAGGCCAGCAGCGCTACGTCCGACAAGCGATCGCGCAGCGGCGGCAGTTCCAGGGGAAACACGTTCAGCCGGTACAGCAGGTCCTCGCGCAACTTGCCCGCGGCCACGGCCTGGTGGGGCAACCGGTTGGTGGCGGCAATGATGCGCACATCGGATTCCTGGCTCACGGTGCTGCCCACGCGCATGAAGCGCCCGGTCTCCAGCACCCGAAGCAGCTTGACCTGCAGTTCCGGCGGCATCTCGGTGATCTCGTCCAGAAACAGGGTGCCGCCGCTGGCACGCTCGAAGAACCCCTGGTGCTGGCGTTCGGCGCCGGTGAAGCTGCCCTTCTCGTGGCCGAAGATCTCGCTCTCGATCAGGTTGGGGCTGATGGCGCCGCAGTTGACGGCCAGAAACGGCTGCTTGCGGCGTCGGCTGAGGTCGTGCACGGTTTGCGCGACCACCTCTTTGCCGGTGCCTGACTCGCCGGTGATGAACACTGTGACACTGGTCGCGGCCACGCGCGAGATCTGTTCGTAGATGCGCTGCATGGGCGGGCTCGTGCCCCACAGGTGGCCGAAGTGGCCGCTGCTGTCCAGTTGGGCGGTCAGGTCCTCGACCTCGGCCTTCATTGCGGCCGGCTTCATGATGCGCGACAGCACACCCTGCAATTGCTTCAGCTTGATGGGCTTGACCAGGTAGTCGGCCGCGCCCAGACGCAGCGCCTGGATGCTGGTGTCGATGCTGGCATGGCCGGTGCACAGCACCACCTCGGAGTTGGCCAGCAGCTGCGGGTCGGCCAGCAGATCCATGCCGTTGCCGTCCGGCAGGCGCAGGTCCAGCAGCAGGATGTCAGGTTGCTGCAGGCTGATCTGGCGCCTGGCATCCAGCAGGTTGTGGGCCATGGCCACGGTGAACCGCTCGCCTGCGATGAGGTCTCGCATCGTCGTGGCTGAATCGATGTCGTCGTCGACGACCAAGGCGTGCGGCATGGCGAGCGGCTCTCCTGAATGATTGGGCCGGGAACGGGGGGGTGGTGGTATCGGTCAACTGCAACCTGCACATTTTACCGACAGTGATTTTCATCACAGTTCGCCATGTCGGGTCGATTCTTTTGGGCGTGCAAATGTTTCCAGGGCTGGCAAAGCCAGAACCCCTAGTGCACAGACGTGTTATCTCGTGCAGGCGTCGCCTGCAAAAACGGGGTTCGGCGCTCGGCCATGACATGCGGCCGGACTGCACCCCAACTGCCGCCGACGCCGGCGAGTGACACGTCGGCGCGGCTGATCGGCCCCGGCCCGGCGCCAGCCAGCAGTCGCTACACAGGCCTCACGGCCTGTTTCACTTGACCCAGGGGGCCGGCGAATCGGGGCCGCTGGGCGGCGCCGGCAGTGGCACGACTTCCGGCGGTGAGCCGGGCGTCACCTCGGGCGGCGTGTCGGGGCCTGGCCGGGGGTGCGGCGTCGGCGGCATGGGCACGATGTCTGGGGGTGGCTGCGGAATATCGACCGCGCTCACCGCTGTGCCTTCGTGCTGCGCACTCCGGAATTCGCCTTCCGGACGGCCGGTCAGGGTCCCTGGTGAACCTTCGTGCTGCGCACTCCGGAATTCGCCTTCCGGACGGCCGATCAGGCTCATGGTCATGGCCCGCCTAAGCGGCGACATCAGCAAGGCAGGGATTTGCATGGCGGGTTCCTGATGAGCGAGAGCAACCACCGGGCAAACAACATGCCTGCGGCATCAAGCCTTCTGCGCGGCGGACAGGCCGGTGTCACTGGCAGGCGGACACGGCGCAGACGCCGGTGGCTGCCGCGACTGGGCGGCAAGCCGTCGCAACGCTCTTTCACTTGAGCGGTCGGACCACCACGACATTCACGTGTTCCCAGGCGTCTTGTGACGCAGGCCGGGCGCGCGCCCAGTCGAGCCGGGACGTGCCACGTGCGGTGGCCCGGTCCTGCGCAAGCTCAGGCTCGACCTCCTCGAACGCGCGACCCGGGTGGCGCACGAAGCCGCCGACACCGAAGTCGTAGGCCGGGCCGTAGTCCGCAAAGTCGGTCGATGGGCTTGGTCAGATCGTGGGTCGAAGTCCGCGGGCATTGCCAGCGCCCGGTTGCGCCCGCCAGCGCCCGCCGGCGCCCGGTCGCGCTGCGGCCCAAAGCCGGTGATGGCAATCAGGTTGAGGGGGCTGCAGCCCTGCGGCACGCTGTTTGCCCAGGCCAGGCATGCAGTCAGCACGAGCGCCTTTCCCCAAGGCGACGCTGCGCAGGAGAAATGCGATGAACACCGAACCGAACCCTCTGCAAAACCACCTGCTGGCTGCGCTTCCACCCGACGTGTGGGGGCGCATCCTGCCTGCCATGACGCATGTGACTCTGGAACGCGGCCAGGTGCTTTCGACGTCGGGGCAAGCGCTTAGCCACGCCTACTTTCCCACCAATGCCGTGGTGTCGCTGATGCACTTCACCTCCAGCGGCAGCTCGACGGAAATTGCGGCGGCAGGCAACGACGGCATGGTCGGGGTGTGGCTTGTGATGGGGGGTGGCTCGAGTTCAAGCTGCGCCGTGGTCCGGGCGACCGGTGACGCATTCCGGCTGCCAGCCGAGACACTGACCAAAGAGTTCTTGCGCACCGGCGCCATGATGCGGCTGCTGTTGCGCTATTCGCAGGCGCTGATGACCCAGACATCGCACCTCACCTTGTGCAACCGCCACCATTCCGTGATGCAGCAGCTGGCGCGTGCGTTGCTGCAGCAGCTGGACCGTGTGCAGGGCTGCGACGTGGTGATGACACATGAACTGATCGCCGAACAGCTGGGTGTGCGCCGCGAAGGCGTGACCGAGGCGGCCGGCACCCTGCAGCGCTTGGGCGTGATCCGCTATGCCCGCGGGCGCATCACCGTGCTCGACCGGTCAGCGCTGGAGCGCCTGACCTGCGAGTGTTATGCGGCCGTGCGTCTGGAGTGCCGCCGCCTGCTGCCGGCAGGCGGTTACGCTGAGCAGGACTCGGTCGCGCTGGGCTGAACGGCAATCGGCCGGTTGTGTCGATTGCCGCAAGTTCACCGCCAACAGCAGCTCGCGTTGCCTTTGCGGGGCGGCGGTGATGTCCGAGTACGCTCTGCGTCAATGAAGAGCGCACGGCGATGCATCCGATGGTGCTGCTCTAATGCAGGGCTGGCCTGGGCGGATCCGTCGGGCAGCATCGCAAGCAAAATGAAACTCTGAGCATGGTCAACGAACAAGTCCACGTGCTGGTGGTTGACGACAACCCGGACAGTGCCGCCACGCTGGCGCAGCTGTTGCACAGCTTTGGCTTCGTGGCGCGTACCTGCACCAGCGGCGCCGAGGCGCTGGCGTCGATGCATGATTTCGATCCGATGGTGGTGATGATCGATCTGCTGATGCCGCAGATGGACGGAACTGAACTGGCCGGCCACCTTCGGGCTCAATTCGGCACCGGCCTGGTGATCATCGCCGTCACTGGCGTATTGAGCGGCGCCACACGCGACGCGGCAGAACGTGCCGGCGTGGACTTCATTCTGGACAAACCCCTCGATCCGGATCGACTGATGCGGGTGCTGCCGCGCCTGAAGTGACGCAGCTGCCAGGTGGTAGCCCTTGCGGCAATTTCTGCTGCAGCGGCCTGGTGATATCCAGTCTGATCATCCATGCGCTGCAGGCAGCGATTTGCCCGTGAACGGCGACAGGCCGGCGGTATCAGGCAGGTGGTATCAGGCCGGCGGTTACAGGCCGGCTTTAACAGGCCGGTGACAACTGGCTGGTGGCAACAGGCCGACGACGGGCACATGCTTTGCCTGGGTACATGGCGCCCGTCATCCGGACGCCACTCATGCCAGATCGACTGCAGGAAGTCGACGAGGCGACCGCAGCCCCAACCCACCGCCATTCAGCCAGGAGTTCCCCATGACCGCATCCAAGAAGTCACCCACGCCAACCGCGACCAAGCCGGCCGCCGACGACGCCATCAAGTTGCTCACTGCCGACCACAAGGAAGTCAAGGCCTTGTTCAAGGCCTACGACAAGCTGGTCGAAAGCGACGGCAGCGACGACGAAAAGCAAGCCGTCGCCGAAGAAATCTGCCTCAAGCTGACGGTGCATGCCACCGCCGAAGAAGAGCTGTTCTACCCCGCAGCGCGCGAAGTGCTGGGCGAGGACGAAGATCTGGTGGACGAGGCCGACGTCGAGCACGCGTCAGCCAAGGAGCTGATCGCGCAGATCCAGGCGTCGTCACCCGCCGAAGCGCTGTACGACGCGAAGGTCAAGGTGCTGGGCGAGTACATCGATCACCACGTCAAGGAAGAAGAAGGCGAGATGTTCCCGAAGGTCAAGAAGGCCGGTCTGGACACCGCTGCGCTGGGTGCACAGATCGCCAGCCTGAAGGAAGAACTGATGGCCGAACTGGGCGCCGAAGCCTGATGCCGGCCTGAATTGGCAGCAGCACGGCCTAGCGGCCTGCCAGGCGCTGCATCTGGTCGAGCAGGTCGACGCCGTCGACGGGCTTGACCAGGTGCAGGTCAAATCCAGCTTCGCGGCTGCGGGCGTGGTCCTGCGGCGCGCCATAGCCGGTGACCGCCACCAGCAGTGTGGTGGCGAGTCGCGGCCCCATGCCGCGCAGCCGCCTGGCCACCTCCAGGCCGTCAAGACCGGGCAAGCCGATGTCGATCAGCGCCACGTCGAACGACCCGGCGCTTGCCCGTTCCAGAGCCTGTAGCCCGTCCACGGCTTCTGTCACCCGGTGCCCAGCGCCTTCGAGCACATGGCGCAGCATCCTGCGACCGTCGTCGTTGTCGTCGACCAGCAGCACATCGAGCCGCCGTCCTGAACCGGTGCCGGCATGCGGCGCAGCTGGCTCACTGTCCGGCAGCGGCTCGATCCTTGGCAGCGTCAACGTGAACGTGCTGCCTTTTCCCTCGCCGTCGCTGTGAGCCTTCAGCTGCCCGTTGTGCAGCTCGGCGAGCCGGCGCGCGAGCGTGAGGCCGATGCCCAGGCCGCCCTCGGACCGTGCGGCGCCGCGCTCGCCTTGCACGAAGAGGTCGAACGCGCGCGTCGACAGATCGGCGGCCATGCCGACACCTTCGTCGCGCACGCTGAGCACCAGGCGGTCGGCGGCGCGTGCAAGCACCAGCTGGATGGCGCCGCCGTCGGGTGAGTAACGCACCGCATTGCTTAGCAGGTTGGTCACGATCTGCTCGAGCCGGGTGTCGTCACCCGACACCCAGGCCGCCTGGAGCCGCAGATCGAGCCGGTGCTTGGGCGAACTGCCGACGACCTGCACGGCCACCCGCCTGACCAGTGCGGCAAAGTCGAGCGGCCGGCGATCGAGCTCGATCTTGCCGCGGCTGACGCGGCTGACGTCGAGAAGGTCGTCGACCAGCTTGGTCATGTGCGCGCTCTGCCGCTGCAGCACACCCTGCGCCAGGATCGCGGGGGCACCCTCGGGTCGCATGCGCAGCACTTGCGCGGCGGTGGTGATCGCGCTCAGCGGATTGCGAAGTTCGTGGCTGAGCATGGCCAGGAACTCATCCTTTTCGCGATTGGCGCCTTCGGCCCGCGCGCGTGCCCGGTCGAGCGCAATCATCGCCTGTGCCGCATCGTTGAGGGCTTGCTGCAGTTCGCGCATCTCCCACATAACCGGACTCGGCGAGCCGGGTGCGTCGTCGCCAGTCAGCGCCGCTTCTTCGGTCACACTCGACTCGTCGGAGGGCAACAGACCCGGGGCTTCGGGCTTCGTGTGCTGCAGCGACGAGCTGTAGTCGCCGCTGCGCAGCGCGCGCGCCTGGGCCGCCAGCTGTGTCACGGGCTCGCTGATGCGACGAGCGAGCAGCCGAGCAAGCAGCAACGCCAGCGCCAGTGACACGCCGACACCCGACAAGCCGATGATGAGCACGCGCCAAGCGCTGGCCTCGACGCTTTTGGCCGGCACGCCGATGCCCACGGACCAGCCGCTGAAGGCCGAGCGTCGCCAGGTTACGTACGAGGGCGTGCCCTCCAGCGTGTGGCCGCGGTAGGCCCCTTCGACCGCGCCCGAGGTGAGGGCGGCGTCAAAGGCCGGCGCCACCTTCACCCCGACCTGCACCTGCCCCAAGTGCAGGCGGGCGACCTGGCGGAGTTGAAGGTCGACCACCGAGGCGACCCAGTTGTCGGGCATGCCTTGTTCGCGCACGATGCGCGCGATGGCCACCGGGTCGACCACCGCAGTGAGCACGTAGACCAGTACGCCATCGCGCAGCACCGGCACGCGAACAGGAAATGCCTGTCGCAGACCGCGCGGACCCGACGACAGGCTGCCGATGGCCGGCTGCAGCGTGCGCAGCACGGACTCGAAGCTGGCGGTTTCGACGATGCGCAAGGGCTGGGCGCCGTAGGGCCGCGTCGCATTGATATGCTGCAGGCCGTCGGCGCCGGCCAGAGTCACAGTCACCCAGTCGGGATGCACATGCTTGATCCGCAGGACGAGGCTGTGGAATCGCTCCAGCTCGCCGTCGGCGAGAACCTGGCTCTGCGCCAGGGTGCGCAGCGCGGCCACCGTGGCTCGCAACTCGGCGTCGATGGCGCTTGTGATCGCGACCACGCGGTCGTGCATGCCGCGTTCGAAGGTCTGGCGTTCCTGCCGGGCTTGCACCACGGCCAGTCCGGCGGCGAACAGCACCACCGGCAGCAGCGAGCCGATCGCCAGCAGCAGCAAGTGGTTGCCGATGCTTGCGGAGCGCAGTCTGGAGAAGTAGACGGACATCGGGTGCGGAGGGCTGTGGATAGGCACTCCCAAACCAATGGAGCGCGGCGCCTCAGATGTTGTAGTCAGCGGCCGCTGGCACGCCGACCCGGCGCAACTCGTCGCGTATCACCTCGAGCCGAAGCGGCTTGCAGAGGTAGCCGCTTGCGCCCGCTTCGAAGCAGCGCGCCATCGTCTCGGGATCGTCGTCGGCGGTGGCCGCGACGATCGCGAAAGGCGCCACCCGGCCGGCCTTCTGCAACTCGACGATGCGCCGGCTGGCGTCGATGCCGCCGAGCACGGGCATGTTGACATCCATCAGAACCACGTCGGGCGGCATCTGCTTGCAGTGCTCGATGGCATCGAGCCCGTCGGCTACGGCCGCCACCTCGTAACCAAGGACCTGCAGCAAGCCGCAGGCCACGATGCGGTTGACCTCGTTGTCGTCCACAACCAGCACCTTGCGGCGGCCGCTCAGGCTGTGTGAGACAGTCGCCGGCCCGGCATTCGCGAGCTCGGCGTCCAGTGCGAGCAGCGAGGCCTGGGCCAAGTCGCTGGGGCTCAGCGGCTCGACGCGCAGGTCCCAGCGCGGCATCTCGCCAGGCTCGCCCAGCGCTTCGGAACCCGCTCCCACGAGCAGCAGACAGCGCGTGCGGTCCGGCATGCGGCTGCGCAGCGCCGCCAGTGCCGACCGCAGGTTGCGCGGATCGTCACCGAGCAACAAAAGCTCCGGACAGTTGTCGACCGTCGAGGCGTTGACGTGCATGGACACGTCGACCACGGAAGCGAAGCGCCAGACGCGCCAGCCCAGACGCTGCAGGCGGCGTTCCAGCACGGCGGGCTCGATGCTGCGCGCATCGACAATCCACGCCCGCGCGCCCTCGGCCCTGGGCGGCAACTCGCGCTCGACCGGGTGCACGCTCAACTCCAGCCGCAGCAGGACGCCTTCGTTCGGGTGGCTGGCAAAGCTGACCTTGCCGCCTGAATTGGGGCATACGCCGCTGGCGTGAACGAAGCCGTTTGCGTCGCGCTGTGTCGCCGCAGTGGCGTCGATGACAAGGCCTAGCCGTTGCAGGACTTCGGCACTGCGCGAGGGCGCCTCCAAGCGGCCGCTTCCCGCGACGTTGACGGTTAACGCTTGTGGCCCATCCTCTTGTGCGAGCGAACGCGCCGCCACCATGACGAGACCGTTTCCGATCAGGTCAACTGCGCCGCACATCAGGCGATAGAAAGCCGAATGCAGCGCCACTTCGTCACCGCGAAGGACGAGTTCGGGCCCTTCGCCGTCGAACGACAACTGCTGACCCCTGGCGGTCATCAACGGCAGCACCTCGCGGGCCGCCCGCGTCAAGGTGTCAAGGAACCGAAATTCGACAGCCGCCCTGGCGGTGCTGGTGCCCTGCCAGTGTGCGCGCATCGTCGCAAAAAGCGTTGCGTGGTCCATCGGCTTGGCAAACGCCCGGTCGAAACTCACGTCCACGTCAGCCAGTTCGCTCACCAGATCGCTGCGCCCCGTCATCGCCAACATCAGCGGCGGTTTGGTGTCACCCGCTCTCGCTCTTGCTCTTGCGCGGTGGGCGACTTCCAGGCCGCTCAAGCCCGGCATCTTCAGATCGAGTAGCAGCACGTCGTAGCGCGCGGAAAGTGCCATTTCCAGCGCCTGCTCACCGTCGTATGCGGTGACGACCTGGCAGCCGAGTTCGAGGTGGATCAGCGCGGCCAAGACGTCGGCGCCATTGCGGTTGTCGTCTGCAATCAGCACTTGCATGGTCGCGATGTGCCGGTCGGCGAGCACGTCGTTCTGCGGAGCCGTGCTCATCGCGCGACGTCGAGCTCAAGGTTGCCGGTACCGGCCTGCGCGAAGCCGAAGATCATGGAATTCGTGCTCCAAAGGTGACCCGGACTGTGCGAATCAGGATACGCCTGTTCGAACGGCTGCTGTCGTCCCGACTGACGGGCAAGGTCGACAGCGCGTGCCGGCGGACGCCAACACGGCTGCCCATGGCTGCCTTGAAAGTCGCGACCGTCAGACTGCGATCAGCTCCTGCATCGCGCGGACCGCGTTGTCGATGCACGTTCACGGCGTCGCGGCGCGGTTCAGTGCCCGCGCCAGCATCTGCGGCGTGCACGGCTTGGGCAGGATCTCGAAGCCGAGTCGGCTGATCGACTCCAGCTGTTCGGCATAACCGGTCATCACCACCACATGCAGCGCCGGCCAGCGTTCCCGCACTTCGCGGGCCAGTCCGACCCCATCCATGTCCCCCGGCATCACCACGTCGGTCAGCACCACGTCGGGCAGCTTCTTGCAAGCGACAAGCCAGTCGCGCGCCGTCAGCGCGCGGTCGAACAGCGTCACCCGGCAGCCCATGCTCTCCAGCATGGGCGCCAGCGCTGCGGCCACTTCGGAGTTGTCCTCCACCAGCAGCACGTGCAGCGACAGCCGCTCGCGCACAGGCGCGACGGTCTCGTCGCGTGGCGGCGGCGCCAGGTCGGGAGGGAAGAACATGCGCACCCGAGTCCCCAGCCCGGGTTCGCTCTCGATGACGGCCAGCCCCCCGGCGCGCTGGCACAGGCCGTACACCTGGCTCAGCCCCAGGCCCGTACCCTGCCCGACCGGCTTGGTGGTGAAGAACGGTTCGAACACCCGGTCCAGAATCTCGCGCGGAATCCCCGGGCCGTTGTCGGCCACTTCAACCAGCACCATGGGTCCGTGCAGCAGCGGCGGGACTTCCTCGGCCAAGGCGTTGCGCGCCGTGATCACCAGGCGGCCGCTGTGCTGCAGCGCATCGCGCGCATTGATGGCGACATTGAGCAGCGCAAGCTCGAACTCGGCTGTGTCGACGCGGATGGGGCGGGTGCCGGGCTCCACCTCGATCGACAGTTCGATGCGGACGCCCAGGACCGGTCCCAGCAAGTCGCGCACGCCCGGCAGCCGCTGCTGCAGCACCACGTGCTCGGGGACCAGCGCCTGCCGGTGCGAAAACGCCAGCAGTTGCCGGGTGAGCTGGGTGGCCGAGGCGACGGCCCGGTTCATGGACGCGACGTACGGCCCCGCGACCTGGGGATGTTTGATCTTGAGCAGGGCCAGGTTGTTGCTGATCACCATCAGCGCGTTGTTGAAGTCGTGCGCCACGCCGCCGGTCAGGCGGCCGAGCGCCTCCAGCTTCTGGGCCTGCAGCAAGGCCTCTTCCACCCGGGCGCGGGCGTCGCTTTCCTCGCGCAAGCGGTGGGCGGCCGACAGGGCGTCGCTGCTGCGGCGCAGCGCGAACCGCACCGCCAGGAACAGGGCGATGACGGGCGGGATGCCGAACGCCGCCAGCCAGCCCATCTCGCCAAGCCAGCGGTTGCGGATCTCCGCCGTATCCATGCCGGTGCCCAGGTAGATCGGGTAGTCGCCCACCTTCCTGAAGGCCAGCAGGCGTTCGCGGCCGTCGAGCGACGAGACGCCGTGCGCGGTGCCGGCGACGGTGCCGTCCCGGATGCGCGACATGACGGGGCTGTTGAGTGCCAGTCGCTTGGGGGCCTGGGCCAGGTTGGGCCAGCGCGTGAACACCAGCCCATCCTCGCGCAGCATGGTGATGGCCAGCCCCGGCTCGTCGGCGGCCAGGTCGCTGTGGAATTTGAGGAAGGGGTCGGTCAGCAGCTCCACCGAAATCACGCCTCCGAACGCGCTGTCCCCCTGTCGGCGGGCGACGCTCACGTCGAAGAAAGGCTGGCCCACGGTACGCCCCTCCAGCGGTTTCGACACATAGGTGCCGCCGCGGCCTTGCTGGTGCCACTGGAAGTAGTCGCGGTCGGAAGAGTCAACGGCGGGGGCCGGGTAGGAACTGCTGGTCACGCGCGGGAGGCCGTCCGGGCCGAAGACCCGGATGCCCTGCAGCTGCGGCCTGTTCTGCGCCATCGCGCGCAACTGGGCGTGCAGGGTCGCCTCTTCCCGCACGACCCGGTCGATCGGGCCGGCCGACAGGTCCTGCACCCGGCCCAGCAATTCGTCGGTGGTCTCCAGCACCTTCAGCGCGTGCTCGGTGGCGATGCGCAACGCACGGTCGATCCGCACTTCGGTCTCGGCGCGGAGCTGCTGGTAGCGGTAGACCCCGACGCTGGCAAACGCCAGCAGCGGCAGCAGCACGCACAGCCATGGCAGCAAGCCGGCCAGGTGCATCGGTGCCGGGGCGCCCCGTTCTGCGCGGCTGGCAAAGTTGGCTGGGCGAGGCAAGGCGATTTCAGGTGGCACTTGCGGCGTGTCCATGCGCGATCTTGAAGTAGGCCGCATTCTGGCGTAGAAGCCGCGCATTGCGGAAACGCCCGACCCGCTGGGGCGGCGACCCTGCGCGCGCGTCTTCACGCGGGCCGCTTCGATCCGTCAAGCGCGGCCCGGCACGGCGCGCGCGGGCGCGTGCGGGCTTGGCCGACGGCCGGGCCGTCCGAAGACACCACGCGAACAAGCGCTTTTGCTCACTTGTTCGGCTTGGAGCCGATGCCCGAAGGCGCCGTCGAGGGCGCGGGGCCGGATGCCGATCCGTCGCCTCCCGCCTTGCCGCTGGCTGCCGGGTTCGATTCGTCCTCGTCGGGGTTCCCCGTTTTTGAGTCGGGTCGCCAATCCCCGTAGTTGCTGCCCGCATTGCTGCGTTGACCGGCGCTGGCCGCCTGGTCCTGTTTCTGGTCCTCGCTGCTCCGTGGAGGGCTGGCTTTGTCTCGTTGAGGCATGGCTTGATCCTTTTCGAAATGATGTCGCAGTGAAGGCGCGTCACGGACGGCGGACGCCGCCGTGCGCATCGTGTGCCCAGCAAATGGCGTTCCCGTCGTCGCTTGTAGCGATCGCCGCGGCCGCGCGCTGCGTGTACTTGACAGCGTTGATGACCAGGTTGTGCGCCAGCCGGCGCAGCTTGACGGCATCGCCCTCCACGGTGAAGGACGGCGGGCCCTGCCAGCGCAGGAACAGTCCGCGCGTCTGCGCGTCTGCGCGTCTGCGCGAAAGGCGCGAAAGGCGCGAAAGGCGAAAGGCAACAGCCCTTCGCAAAGCGCGGACAGCAACGCGCCGACATGGACGTTCGAGAGCGTGCGTCCCTCGCGGGCGGCCTGCAGACGCGCAAGGTCGATCACGTCGTCGAGCAGGTGGTGCAGCGCGTGTGAGCGACCTCGTCCACCGGCAGGAAAAAGTCAGCGCGATCGAGCCAGGCATCCGGATTGCTCCGGGGCACAGACCGGCTTCGTCAGGCTCGCCCCGTCATTGATCCGCCGGTGCCCGCGGCGTAGTTTTGCCGCCGCCAGAAACTGAAGGCTGTCATGACTGCCACTCCGTCCCCCTTCCCGATAACGATCGAGCACCTGCCGGTCCCGCTGGATCGCGATGGCTTCCTGCGCGATCTGATCCGCGAGCTATCCGGCACGCTTCAGGACGTCGTCGGCCTCGAGGAGGCCTCGGGCTTCATCAGCGTCGTCGGCCAGCGCATCGGCGACCAGATCAACGACAGCTACCGGCAGGCCTTGCAGCTGGACAAGCTGTCGCGCGAGCAGGTCGCCGAGGTCATGGTCGACCTGAAGCGCCGCATCCGCGGCAGCTTTCGCATCGTCGAGATGAACGACGAGCGCATCGTGCTGGCCAACGGCAACTGCCCTTTCGCCGAGAAAGTCGTGGGCCGGCCTTCCATGTGCATGATGACGTCGAACGTCTTTGGCGTGATCGCGGCCGACAACCTGGGCTACGCCAAGGTGTCGCTGGAAGAAACGATTGCGCGTGGCGACCCCGGCTGCCGTGTCGTTGTCTATCTGCGCCCCTCGCCGGAGTCCGCCGCCGCGGACGGCCGCGAATACTTCGGCTCCTGAGCGTCAGGAAATGGCGCCTGAAGCGGCACGAGGGGGCAGTTTTGCGCGCTACGCGGAATTCCTTGCCGAAGCCGTGTTGCTGGTCGACGGCAGCGGCGCCGTGGTGGACGCCAGCCGCGCCGCCACGCAGTTGCTGCGCCGCCCGCGCGAGCAACTTGTCGGCAACACGCTGACGGCACTGGCGTGCGATGACAGGGTCTCGGTTGCCGGGTTGATC
>Ga0105048_10010041_pt1 | contig 15011 bp, 16 predicted proteins | sample MAT05_FD_78382 | JGI IMG/M metagenome (GOLD analysis project Ga0105048, IMG submission 78382) | Freshwater microbial communities from Lake Fryxell liftoff mats and glacier meltwater in Antarctica - MAT-05 | ecosystem: Environmental > Aquatic > Freshwater > Ice > Liftoff microbial mat | place... | reverse complement strand
TATATAGTGTTTGGCCGAAAACTCCATTTTCGTCGTTGTGTCAAAAAAAATAATCGCTCATTTACCCCAGTAAACCTCACAATCATTTTTTTTAACACGCCTCGAAACTGAATTTTTCCATCCGAACATCTAGTTTTCGGACAGACACTATATATTTATGGACAGAGATTTTTTAGGAAGTAGTAAAAAGCAGTTTGCCTATTATAAATTATTAGGTGAAAAAACATTCGGACAATTAAGCGAAGAAAAATTATTCTTTAAATACAACGAAGACAGTAATAGTATTGCAACTATTGTAAAACACCTTCATGGCAATATGATGAGCCGCTGGACGGATTTTCTGACAACTGATGGAGAAAAGGAGACTCGAAAAAGAGATGAAGAGTTTGAAGAAGGATTTTTAAAAAAGGATGAGGTTTTGAGGCTCTGGAATGAAGGATGGACTTGTCTTTTTGCAACGTTGGATTCTTTGACTGAAGCGGATCTGGATCAAACAATTTACATTCGAAATCAGGGGCATTCGGTTTCGGAAGCTATCATCCGGCAATTGGCGCATTATCCTTATCACGTGGGACAAATTGTTTTTATAGGGAAAATGCTTGCCGAAAATAACTGGCACTCTTTGTCCATTACTAAAAATGCATCTACAGCATACAACGCTGAAAAATTTTCAAAGGAAAAGCATACGGAGCATTTTACGGATGAGCATTTAAAGAAAGACTGATTTTATTTGATCAGCGTTTTCCATTTGCCTGATTCTGCAAATTCTTTGATGACTGCGTTTCTCTCTAACAAAAATCTTCTAAGGTAATTTGTCAACACAAGTGTATTAAATACTTTTCCGAAAACACCGAATGGCGATGCGTATTCGAATCGATCAGTGACTATAACAAATTCGCCTTCAGGTTCAAAATAGTGATCATGCTTAAACCATTTAAAGGCGCCATTTAGCTGTTCGTCTCTGAAGTGCCTCGGTCTGTCGTATTGCGAGATAACAGAAGTAAGGGTTTGTTTTATTCCGAAATGTACAGCTTCCCAGGTCACCGTTTCATTGAGTTTTATAATGCCGCTTGTAACTCCAGCAATGGCTCTTTCTTTGGTGCGACTTGTAGAAAGCTGGTGAAGTTCGATGCTCGCCGAAAGATCAAAACAAATTTCAGCGGTAGAATGGATTTTTGTCTTGAGTTCAATTACCGGCATAATCTAAATTACTGAATTTTTTCCCGATATAAAAACCGTTCCTGCGTGCTACCAAAAGGCCTGTAAACATAATACACGTAGCCGTCTTTGATCTTTATTTTTTCGGCGCTGTGATGCTGCAGTTTGTAGGTTAGAACTTCTTTGCCGGATTGATGATTGATCTGTTTCAGATAATGATGTCCGTCTTTGCTGAAAAAGGCATACACTTTATTTTGAGGTTCGTCAACAAAGAGTTGTTTTTTCCACTCGCGCCAGTTTTTTGGATGGTGATAATCTATTTTTACACTGTCAATCAATTTGTTTTGTTTGCTGTAATGATATAAAAAATCATTGTGATGATTAAAAATGCAAATGGTGTCGCTGATCACAAAAAGCGGAGCATAAAGCGGTTCGTAAAACATACTCTGAGTAAAGCCGCTTAGTAAGGCTGCGGTGATGTGTTTGTCGGTTTTGTAATAGTCTGCCAATCGCCTTGCTTCGAGCTGCATACCGGAAGGAAGAAAATAGTATTCAAAATTGTACAGCTTCATTAGATCCTCATTCGTGATGGTGTTTAAAACACGACTGACTGAATCATTTTCTTTCAAATAATAATAATTGAAGGACGGATATTTGTCCCACTGATTACTGTAGTAAAGATTTCCCTGCAAAGTATCAGACACAGGTTTTAAATAACTATCAAAATGTTTACGGGGAACGGATCCAACGATAAGCTCAGTATTAAAAACATCGAGTCGTAAAACCGTATCTTTGCAGAGGAGTTCTGTGTAACCCTGATAATCGTGGAAGAACTTTTTTGCGGTCCCTGAATTTTTCGGGAGTTTATAATAAGAAAATATTTTCCCTTCATAATTGGCCAGTTGTAATTGCGCTTTCTCTAATGAGTTTTCGGCGGTAAGAAGAATTAATTTATCTTCATAAAAATCGAAATCGTAAATACTGTAGTTTGTTTTGCCAATAAGGGTTTCAGGTACTTGTTTGGAAAGAATAGGAATGGTGTCCAGCAAATTGGATTTATACTGGAGTGTTACCAAAACGGAAATCGTATCTTTTTGTTCCCTCTTTAGCTCTTTTACATAAGTGACATAGCTGATGTGGGAAACCATAATTGTATAAATTATTTTTTCAGGAAGGTTAAGAATAAATTCGCCCTTTTTATTTGTAGTAATAATAAAAGGCGAGCCAGAAAGGCGCACGGTAGCGCCCTCAATAGTTTCTCCCGATTTCTCCTCTTTTACCATTCCTTTTACAACAACCTTTTTTCCCTGAGACTTTAGCAGGGAAGCGCTCAGAAGAAAAATTGAAATTAATAGGAAGGTGTATTTGCTCATTCTGATACTAAGACGTTGTACTTTTAGGATTCCATAAATTTTTTTATATGGATTAAAAATAGTTTTAGTTGCACTACTTTTTAATTAGTATTCCAGATCTCCCAGTTTTTCTCTGCTTGCAGGTGCAGCATACTCAAACCGTTCACTACGATGGCACCCTGTGCTTTTGCCTGGTTTAAAAACAAAGTTTCTTCCGGATTATAAATCAGGTCGTATGCAAGGTGCTTGTGGTGAAGAACTCGTAAGGCAACGGAGCGCATTCAATTACATTTGGAAATGTACCAAGCGGTGTTGTGTTGACCACCAATTTAAAAGCGTTCATCACCAGTTCATTAATTTCAGAATAGAAGAAAGTGTTCGCTAATTTTTTTTCTTGGGATGAGGTGACAAAATAGATTTCGACCCCAACTTTTTTAAGCGCATAAGCAACGGCTTTACTTGCGCCACCCGTTCCCAAAATTAAAGCGCGTTGATGGTTAGTGTCGAGGAAAGGTTTAATGCTTTGTGAGAAACCATAAACATCAGTGTTGTAGCCGGTTGTTTTGCCGTTAACAACATGAATGCAATTAACAGCACCAATTTCTTTTGCTTCAGGACTTAAGGCATCTAAAAAGGGAATGACCGATTCTTTGTAGGGTATGGTTACGTTTAACCCTTTTAGGTTTTGTGTTTTAGCCACAATCTCCCCCACTAATGAAATCTCAGCAATTTCATAAACACGGTAAAAATGATTGACGAGATTCAGTTCCCTGAACTTTTTTTCGAAGTAGGACTTGGAAAATGAGTGTGAAAGTGACTTTCCAATAATTCCAAATTCATGCATAAATTTTTATTCTTTTATCAGGCGAATATACTGCTTAGAAGCGTCTGAAAATGAAATTTCTAAAAAATAAATTACAGATGAAAGGTCGTCTTTCTTAATGGTGGCGTTAGATTCAGTGTCCCATTCCAGAGCGGCAGCATAGTGTTTTCCGCTAATATCATAGAATGGAGTGGTGCTCACTTTGTTTTTATCCAGGCCGGTGATTGTAATCATAAAACTGAACGGATTGGGAAAAGCTAAGCCTTTAGCGGTAATTTTATTTTCCTTAACACCAAGGATCATGGCGGCACACATCAGCAAAGGATCACAACCGATGTTTGGCGAATAAATGCTATTCCCAACGTTCTTGCAGGGTGAATTAGAAGAATAAAAAGGAGGAATATTGGTTACAAAAAGTGGATCTTTAAAAATATTAAAATAGGAATCAACAGGATCGCCGTTCGAATTTGTATTCACGATCTGACCTAAGCCTGTAATTGGAATGTACGCGTAGTCGCCAGCTGGATTATTCCAGAACAGATTATGCGATATTTCTGTCGGGGTTAAATTCCAGGTAGGGCCTTGTAAAATGCCGTTGGTGTTGTTTGCTATGATGGTTCTGGTAATTTCCGGGTTGCCAAAGTAGCCTGAGGAACTGATTGCTGTTGTATTACTGTAAATAGTATTGTTGACAATTAGCGGACGAGGCCCTGTACCTATAGTTTCTCCATAATTTATTCCAGAAGAACAGTGGTGGATTACGTTGTTTTCAATGCGGGGATTTGCGGCCGCGTAAACCGAAATTCCGATGCCATAAGAACCAGGCGCCAGAATGGCGTAGATGTGGTTGTTTTTAATCAACCCCCCGTCGCCTGAAATGATGCCGCGTCCTGATCCGGCATAAATTGTATTGCATTCGATGGTTGGATTTCCTCCGTAAGTGCTGATGCCCGTGCCATAAGTATCACTTCTGAAGTTGTGAATGATATTGTTTTTGATAATTGCTGAATTTTGCATGTAAGTCCATATACCGGTATACCTAAAATCCCTTACCTCGTTTTCCTCAATCACAGGGCTCGATTGTAGTATTGAAATGGCATTGTTAGGATATTCAACAATGCAATTTTTAATCTTGCTTTGTGAATTGTTTATCACGATTTTACTCCATACACAAAGAGCGGCTGGTACTTTATCAGAAGTAAAGAGGATTTTCGAAGATGAATTACCAGTAGCATAGTTTTTTCATATCTGAGTTTTTAGGTGAGACGGGTAAACTAAAAAATAGTTACACTTAAAGGTAGGAAAATTCAGCCGGCCCCTGCAATTTTAACATTTAATTGAGGAGGAAAAAGGGTCTGGGATTAACGAGCTATAGAGAACTTATTATTCCATTATTAAAAAAAAAGAAGTGTTTTTCAGGTTTTAAGATCTACTCCAATGCTTTGGCAATCGTGCAGCGGATTTAAATGTCGCATCTTCATTGCTCCGGTGAATTTTCTTTTTTTATCTGCGACTGTGCGAATACCGCAAGCGTTCCAGAAAGATGGAGGCATTGCGATCTTGCGTTCTCACCACTTGCTACTTCTTAAATTTATTTTTCAGAGCAGCCAGCGCGCTATTGATATCATTCGGATCGTATTGTTCTTCTTTAACAACAGCTTTCGGGTTCGCTATTTTCACGGTTTGTGCTTCGCCTTTCATGCTCAAGGCAATGCGTTTACGTTTGGCATCTACTTCGGTTACATTCACCCACACTTGTTGTCCCACTTTTACTACTTTATTCGGATCGTCTACAAACGCATCAGCCAGCTGCGAAATGTGAACAAGGCCGTCCTGGTGGACACCAATGTCTACAAAGGCTCCGAAGTTAGTTACGTTTGTAACAATTCCAGGCAGACGCATTCCTTCACGAAGATCTTTTATGGCATGAACGTTTTCATCGAAACTAAAAGCTTCAAAACTTTTCCTTGGATCACGTCCCGGTTTTTCAAGTTCGGCCATGATGTCCTTTAGCGTTGGTAAACCAGTAGTTTCGGTGACGTAATCCATTAATTTAATTTTCTTACGGACATCTTTATTTTCGATCAGATCGTCAATACTACAGTTTTGATCGCTTGCCATTTTTTCTACGATGTGATAACTTTCAGGGTGAACCGAACTCTTATCCAAAGGATGAATCCCATTGCGGATCCTTAAAAATCCGGCGCATTGCTCAAATACTTTTTCGCCCATGCGAGGCACTTCCATCAAACTCTTGCGTGATTTGAACGCACCTTTTTCGTTACGATATTCCACAATGTTTTGCGCAAGCGTTGGACCGATGCCTGAAACGTACGAAAGCAATTGTTTTGATGCCGTGTTCAATTCAACACCTACAGTATTTACGCAACTTCCGACCACTTCGTCCAGTTTGTTTTTTAGAAGGTTTTGATCTACATCGTGCTGGTATTGTCCGACACCAATGGATTTGGGATCTACTTTTACAAGCTCAGCCAGAGGATCTGCTAAACGGCGACCAATGGAAACAGCTCCGCGCACGGTTACATCTTTATCAGGAAACTCTTCGCGGGCCACATCTGAAGCGGAATACACAGAGGCTCCCGCTTCACTCACCACGATTACAGAAATAGATTTTGGAAGCACATCGATGTTGCGCACAAACTGTTCTGTTTCGCGGGAAGCAGTTCCGTTGCCAATAGCGATGGCTTCTACATGGTGTCTCTGGCAGAAGGCAAGGAGAATCATTTCTGCTTCTGTCGTCCTGCGTTGAGGTTCGTGCGGATAAATAACAGTTTCTTCAAGAAGTTTTCCTTCTTTGTTCAAGGCAACTAATTTACAGCCCGATCTAAATCCAGGATCCAGTGCGAGAATGGTTTTTTCGCCGAGCGGTGATGCCAATAATAATTCTCTTAGATTGTCAGCGAAAACAATAATAGCCTTTTCATCAGCCTGTTGTTTTGTGAGCAGGCGCATTTCCGCTTCAATTCCGGGCTGCAACAAACGCTTGTATCCTTCTTCGATCGCTTCCTTAATCTGGTTCGCACTTTCTCCGCGCGAGGTGATCATTTTTCTTTCGAGGAGTCCACGGGCTTCTTCATTGTCAACCGTTATGTCAAGAATTAAAATGTCTTCTTTTTCACCGCGACGCATGGCCAGCATCCTGTGTGAAGGACAGGTAGAAAGTTTTTCTTCCCACTCAAAATAATCTTCAAATTTTTCGCCTTCTTCTTCTTTGCCTTTGATCAGTCGGCTTTTCACCATGGCCGTCTTTTTAAACAATTCACGCATGGTTTCGCGGTTAATCGCATCTTCACTCATGATCTCAGCAATGATGTCGCGTGCGCCTTGCAGAGCTTCCAGTACAGAAGGCACTTCTTTTTCTTCTGAGATAAATTTTTCTGCTTCTTCAAAAACGGCATTATTTTTTTGCTCCAGAATAAAATGAGCTAGCGGCTCCAGACCTTTTTCTTTGGCAATGGTTGCTTTGGTTCTGCGTTTAGGTTTGTATGGTAAATAAAGATCTTCCAGTTTGCTGAGTGTTTCAGCAGCCATAATCTTTTCTCTTAATTCTTCGGTTAGTTTATTTTGTGATTCAATCGATTTTAAAATGGATTCTCTTCTTTGCTCGAGTTGGCGAAGGCGTTCGATCTCGTCACGAATCTGCGCAATCTGTACTTCATCTAAACTGCCTGTAACTTCTTTTCGGTAACGCGATATAAAAGGAACCGTTGCACCTTCGTCTAACAGATTGACAGTGGCGGTTACGTCTTTGGAGTTTAAATTTAATAAGTCTGCAATTTTAAAATGGAGGCGTGCTTCGTTCATTAGTATGTGTAGTTGAATTTTCTTAAAAATAACAGGATTCTGTGATTCGTAAAACTTGTTTTTTCAACAAAATGCCTTAATCTATTAAAACTGAAGTCCGCAATAGAACAGAATCACATCGTAACTTGCGTGATAATCCGCCTCGGGAATATTGGAATAAGGATTTCGTTTTTTCATTTCCAATTTACGGGTTATCAATGAAGGTTCGAAGCCTAATTCAAATGTGAATTTTTTTTCTGCTTTTGGTTTGAATTGCCATTTTAAACCCGGACGAAAGTCCCAGCTATTTTGAGGTAGGTTATCGATGTACTCGTAATAATAATCTTTGCCTCCTGCCGAGCCACCGCCACCTCCGCCGCTATTAGCCTGTAGGACCCTCACCACGCTCAAAACTAAAAATAAGGAATGGCGTTGATTGATGTGAACTCCTGGCGCAAAAATGAAGCACAGCGGACGGTTGGCTGTACGGAATTGCAGTTTTGCATCGCCTGATAGAATAGAGAAGCGACTATTTTCTCTGCCGTATTTTAATCCCGTGTAAAAGATATAGGTGCTATCGTTATAAAGGTTGAGGCCAATACTAACATAACACCCGATGGAGTTATTCTTTTTTATTTCGAGATTTTTATCCTGCTGATTTATTTTTTCTACACCGCTGTTAAGTGAAAGCCCGAATAGAGGCTTCAATTTTTTTCGCTGCGCAAAAAAAAGGAAGGGGAGAAGTAAAAAAAGATACACCAGGGTTCTCATGCTTCTAAACATAACGGAAAAACCTTGTAGTTATTTTATCAGGCTTGAGCTGTTGGTCCTCCAAAATTCATTGGGAAGCCGTTATCAAGGTCTTTGATCTTACCGTGCGTTTGCTCAAATTTCTGCAGATTCTCGGCAAGGGCTTTCACTAAACGTTTCGCGTGTTGAGGTGTAAGCAGGATGCGGGACTTAACCCGTGCTTTTGGAACACCAGGCATAATTTTAACGAAGTCTATAACAAATTCGCTTTGTGAGTGTGTAATGATAGCAAGGTTAGAATAAATTCCTTCGGCGATTTCTTCGCTTAGTTCAATGTCTAAATGTGGCTGGTTGTTTTGGTTTTCTTCCATGGTTTTTTTGTAATGTGTTACTTTGAATTTGTCTTTATGTTTTTGCTTTTTGGATTCTTGATGTATTTTGTACCTTGTCTGTGTGCTTAGTTGTATTTTGTAGGTTGTACTTTGTAACTTGTCTGTGTGTACCTGTGTTTTGTAGCTGTGCCTTGTACTTTTCTTTGTGCTTAGTTGTATTTTGCAGGTTGTACCTTGTAACTTGTCTGTGTGTAACTGTGTTTTGTTGCTGTGTCTTGTAACTTTTCTGTGTGCTTAATTGTATTTTGTACCATTTACCTTATCTGTGTTTTGCGAGGATGCCTAGCCATACAAACAAGGTACAAGGTACAAAATACATTGTTTTGCCTATAAAAATGTTGCCATTTCCTTTGCGATCTTCTCTGCTTCTTCCGCAGCTTTTTCTGCGAAGTTTTTTCCTAGGGAGGCGTAAATAATTCCGCGGCTCGAGTTTACCAGAAGTCCAATGTCGCTGTTCATCCCATATTTGCATACATCCTGCAAACTTCCTCCCTGGGCGCCTACACCTGGAATGAGCAAAAAGTGTTTTGGAATTATTTTGCGAATGTCTTCCAAAAGTTTTGCTTTTGTAGCGCCGATCACAAACATCATGTTATTTTCTGTTCCCCACTTCGCGCAGTTTTCGATCACGTGCATGTAAAAATCTTTTCCTTCAATCTTTAGCTGTTGAAAGTCAGAGGAGCCTTCATTGCTGGTTAATCCCAGTACGATGGTCCATTTGTTTTCGAATTGTAAAAATGGTTTTACAGAGTCACTACCCATATAGGGAGCTACTGTGATAGCATCGCAATTCAGTCGTTTAAAAAAAGCCCTGGCATACATGGCGCTTGTATTTCCAATATCGCCACGTTTTGCATCGGCAATTAAAAAATGATTAGGGTAATTTGTTTTTATATAACGGATCGTTTTCTCAAGGCTTCCGATCCCACTAAGTCCATAAGCTTCGTAGAATGCCGAATTGGGTTTAAAGGACACGCAATAAGGTGCTGTTGCATCTACGATCGCCTTATTAAATTCATAAATAGGATCGCCTTCTTCTTCCAATAAATGTTTTGGTAATTTTTCGGTGTCAGGATCAAGCCCCACACATAAAAATGTTTTTTTTGTCCGGATCTGTTTTATAAGTTCTTCTCTCGTCATTTTTTATTCTGCAATTTTATGTAAACAGTTTTTAAATTAAAAGCGCTACACTGTTAGTGTAATCTTTTGTAAACTCTTTTCGCATCCGGTTTGCTATGATCACACAAATTGTAAGACAATTGTGGTCTAATAATTTACCCAAACCGTACTATGCGGAGTTTCCATTTCAAAGTTAGTGATTTGTAAATTTCTGCTGGTAAAAGTATTTAGCAAATTATTAAGGTCGGGCATGGCTGCTTTTAGTCAGATCTGGCGACCTTCCGGACCATAAAAGCTGGGTGCCGTGGCTGTTATTCCCTTAAAGAACGTGGGAACATTAAATTTCCTTGTCAGCACTTCACTTAAGAAACGCAGTAGGGGATAAGCCAGATTATTTTGCCAGTTGGTATGCAAAATAAAAGCTTCACTGATCTCGTTTTCATTTATTGATTTCCAGTCGGCATAAAAATTGAGCAGTCCGTCAAGACCGATACCGTAAGCACTCACAATCATTCCATTTACCGGAATATCGGCCTGAAGTACTCCGCTGGTGCCAAGTATGTAGTGTCTGTCCGAAAACTAGGTGTTTGGATGTAAAAATTCAGTTTCGAGACGTGTTAAAAAAAATGATTGTGAGGTTTACTGGGGTAAATGAGCGATTATTTTTTTTGACACAACGACGAAAATGGAGTTTTCGGCCAAACACTATGTAGATATTTAGGGAACGCTTCACTGGATTTAGCTACCGTTTAATCGGATCTATATTCACCGCGGCATGCAATTCATTTAACACAATGTGATGTTATCGGGACCAATGCCAGTGCTTAAAACAGTGAGCCTTTTACCCTGATAAGACCCCGTATGTGTAATAAATTCACCAGGAGCAGCCTTAAAATCTATCTTATCAAAATAATTTGAGATCTGCGCAACGCGATTTTGATCGCCTATGATAATCACATGGCCCGCGATATCTTCATTCTTCAAATTGAGATGATAGACCCTGTTTTCGGGAGTAAGTATTAATTCTGTTTCAGGCAATGACGACATACTTACAGTTTTGAAAAGGTAAATATAATTATAACGTAAAAACAGAGCGAAGTTTGCTGTGTACAAATAAAAAACCCCTCTCGTTTTCTGAGAAGGGCTTTCGAATAAGGTCTGAAATAAATTAGTTTACCAAGCCAGTGAAACCTGAGTCTGCGCGCAATTTAATAAACTCAATATCGTCTTTAGCATAAGTTTTAAAAGCATTGTCTTTTTCGATCGCTGTTTTTAAATTGCTGAGTGCTTCACCACTGTTACCCTGACGGGCAAAGGAAACTGCTTTTAAGTAATAGCTGTAAGCCATTTCTTTCTCACTACTACCGTCAATCGTTTCTTTTACAGAACCATTGCTTCCGCTCATCATTTGAGCTAAAGCCTTGTTATGTCCGTTATAAGAACCGAAATTAGAAACAGCATCGGAGTATTTACCATTGCGTACTTCCAAAATGCCCATGTTGTATTTTGTTTCAGGAGCAGAACCAGCTTTTAGGTAAAGTTCCATTGCACCTGGACGGTTACCTGTTTTAGCTTCGATGATACCAAGATTATTTATTACTGCTGGTTGAGTAGCACCTGTTTTTTCAGCACGTTTAAATGCTTGTGAAGCTTCAGCTACTTTGTTTTGCATTAAAAGTACGCAACCTACATTGTTTGAAGTTCTCCAATCGCTACCATACTGTTTTTCCGCAGAACCGTAGATCTGAGCTTGTGTATTGATATCGCTTGTTAAAGTAGCAGCGTATAATAACTCTTCAACAGATAAGCTATCAGGCTTAGTAGTTGAAAGTGCTGTGATTTGAGCATCCGTACGCGATTTTTTATCAACGTTTAATGTGATTTCCGTGCGACGTAGTTTTGGTAAAATTTTGTCAGCTAACTCTGTGTATGTTTTTGAAAGGTTTTTAATTTCCTTACGACGTTGATCAGGATCTCCGTACATAGTTAAAACACGCAAGATAAGATCTTTATCAGCAATAGTTGATTGTTCGACCTGGCTTTTGAAACCTGGCCAGTCTTCCATTGTAGTACCTACTATATATTGATCTTTTGATTTTCCGAAAGTCACATTTTTATTTTTGTTCTTTTGAAACTCCTTCATCATTGCCGCAGAACCTGAGTTTGCACGGTCTTTTGCAAGATTTTCGTTTTTATCTGTTTCCCCGTCAGGAGAAGCATAAGCCGAAACGCTTAACCCTTTAAACTCATAAAAACTTGAGCTCAAATTATTTTTAATGTAAGCGTTAATGGTTTTCATTTCTTCAGAACTCATTTCTGAAGGACGAACCACCGACTGGTTAATTACATAATATATGTGTGTTGATTGGTTTTCAGGAAACACTTTTACAAATGCATCCTTAGCCATGATTGCTTTTTCATCGTTACGAACCAGCAATGAAGTAGCCATTGTTCCATCAGCCAGTTCAACAGCGTTGAAAGCTTTTGTTTTCTTTTTTACAGAACCTTCGCCGCGTAATTCAACTTTTGCATTGCGCATTCCTGATTCGAAAGCGAATTTTTCAGACGAATAGCTGAAAGTTCCGCCTGTTTTGAAAGCGATCTTTTGGCCGGCGGCGGTAGATTTTTCTCCAACCAGTACAACTGGTTTAAGTGCTTTTTCGCCACCTGCATATTTAATAACCGGGGTAAGTGTTAATGTTACCTTTTTTTGGAATAATTTCGGGCCAAATTTGCCACTAACGCTAAACTGCACGCTATCTCCATGCATTTCAATAGGGTTAGGAGTAACCGTGTATTGAATGTCTTTTTGTTTTTTGATCATTTTACCGAGTCCGTCGCAACTTGTTAAAATTACGGCTACCGATAAACCGGCACTAATTGTTCTTAGAAAATTCAAATTCATAATTCTTTGTGATTATCGAACAAAAGTAAAAAAATATTTAACATAAAAGGGAAGTAGAAAACTAAATGTTAAAATTTTGGGCCTATATTTCATTAATTTTAACAAAGTACCCTATAATTTAGACTAAAGTTAAATACCATCGACGAACGTATAATTTTGAGTTGTTTGGACTTAAGTATATAAATATGTGCTAAATTCGCATTTTTTTGAGCACTACAGCAAGCGATATTTTGGTAAATCAGGCCACGTATTCTAAATTTTCAGGCTTTTTAAAGCTTACAAAATTCGGATTGGGCGGTCTGGTCGTCTTTTCAGCGGTGATAACTTATTTTACTGTAGCCGAAACTATTCAATGGATGCAGATTGTAGCGCTTGGTCTGGGTGGTTTTTTTGTGACTTCTGCTGCTAACGGATTTAATCAAATCATAGAAAAGGACCTTGACAAATTAATGGACCGTACCAAAGAAAGGCCTATGCCTACGGAGGTTTTATCGGTGAACGAAGCATTTATTTTTTGTTCCGTATCAGGAATTTTAGGAACTATTTTGTTATGGGTGTATACAAATCCTTTGTGCGGTATCCTTGGTTTTGTTAGTATGATTCTTTATGCCCTAGTATATACGCCCTTAAAACGCAAGACCCCATTTGCTGTATTTGTTGGTGCTTTTCCTGGTGCGTTTCCAACGCTAATTGGCGGAGTGGCTGCTACGCAAGGCTTTGGAGAAGTTACCTTTTTCGCCGTACTCTTGTTTTTGATCCAGTTTGTATGGCAGTTCCCTCATTTCTGGGCCTTGGCGTGGATGTATAACGACGATTATGCAAAGGCAGATTTCCATTTATTACCTTCTACCGGTGGGAAGGATGAGTTTTCTAAGTTCCAAATTCTATTGTATTCGGTTTTTTTACTTATGATTAGTGTGTTGCCCTTTGTTTTTCATTTTGTTGGACTGATAAGTACGGGTGCCATTCTCATTTGTGGGCTTGCTTTGTTATTGCAGGCGTACAACTTTTACCGAGTGCCTACAAATGAGCACGCGAAGAAATTATTTTTGATTACCCTTATATATTTACCATTGGTGCAGGTGGCACTGATGACAAAAGCTTAACACTCTACTATTTTGGAAACAATTAAAACAAACAACAATCCCCACAAGGCTGAAATAAAAGCAGCTCAGCGTAAAGCTGCGAAACCCCTTTTATATATTGGTATAGTAAGCATGGTGATGCTTTTTGCCGGTTTAACCAGCGCTTATGTAGTTAGAGCAGACAATGGCAACTGGCTGGTATTTCACCTTCCAGCTATTTCGATTATCAGCACAGCAATTATAGTAACAAGTAGCCTCACCATGTTGTTAGCACAACGCGCTATAAAAAAAGATAATTATACACTTACTAGTCTGGGTTTGTTTCTGACTCTCGGTTTGGGAATAGCTTTCTTTTTCACGCAAATTGAAGCATGGAAACAATTGACGGCAGATGGTATTTATTTTGTTGGTAAATACGCAAACGCTTCAGGATCTTTTCTGTATTTAATTGCTTTGGTGCATTTGGCGCACATGGTAGGTGGACTCATAGCGCTTGCAGTATCATTAACAAAGAGCCTGTTGAAAAAATATTCATCGGCCGATAACCTAGGCATCGAGCTTACGGCCATCTATTGGCATTTTCTTGATCTGTTATGGATATATTTGTTTTTGTTTTTATATAATTATCGCTAATATTGCATACGAAAATTTAACTTTTTATGGCACATTCAGTAGAAATTGATTCAAAAGAAGCGTGGGGCGGGGGCAGATCCCCTTTTAACCTAAGTTATGGGAAAATCTTCATGTGGTTTTTCCTTGTATCTGACGCTTTAACTTTTGGAGGTTTATTAATATCTTATGGTTTTATCCGTCACAAATATGCTGAGGTTTGGCCAAAAGCAGAAAACGTGTTCACGCACTTTCCTTTTGTAGAGCAACACATTCCTTTGGCTTACGTAGGTTTAATGACATTTATCCTCATCATGTCTTCGGTTACCATGGTACTTGCTGTTGAGGCAGGACATCGGATGGATAAAAAAGGAGTAATTACCTGGATGTTCTGGACCATTGTTGGTGGAGCTGCTTTCGTTGGTTCACAGGCATGGGAGTGGTATCATTTTATTATCGGAACTCACGAAGGTGGACCGACAGGTATCGGTGGAGCTTTACGTAATGTTTGGGATCCTGCTACCAGTACTTACGTGCAACAAGTTTGGCATGGTGCGAATATGACGGTGAATGAATATGGTGTTCCCCAATTTGCAAATTACTTTTTCTTTATCACAGGTTTCCACGGAACTCACGTATTCAGTGGGGTAGTACTAAACACTATTATTTTCCTGAATGTAATTAAAGGAACTTATGAACGCAGAGGTCATTATGAAATGGTTGAGAAAGTAGGTTTATACTGGCACTTTGTAGATTTGGTATGGGTGTTTGTATTTACATTCTTTTACCTGTTGTAGTTTAGAAATTGAAAATTTAGAATTAAAAATTAAAAAAAATTAGAATATGTCAGAGTTTCACGATCATTATCCGAATTACGAAGTGATGGCCAATCACGGCGAGGAAGAAGGAAAAAAGAACCGCAGCGTTTTGTGGAAAGTATTCTGGGTGATGTTGGCAATCACCGTTTTTGAATTAATCGTTGGGTTTCTTGCGCCTGGAAAAGGCTGGAGTGGT
>Ga0105048_10010040_pt1 | contig 15012 bp, 15 predicted proteins | sample MAT05_FD_78382 | JGI IMG/M metagenome (GOLD analysis project Ga0105048, IMG submission 78382) | Freshwater microbial communities from Lake Fryxell liftoff mats and glacier meltwater in Antarctica - MAT-05 | ecosystem: Environmental > Aquatic > Freshwater > Ice > Liftoff microbial mat | place... | reverse complement strand
CGCGCAGGGGACTTATGCGTTGATCGATTATGTGAATTTCAAGGGCGATGGTACCCAGGTTTCCGAGCGCTACAACGGCCGTGGCTGGGGCTTGCTCCAGGTTTTGGGCGAAATGAAGGAGGTGCCATCGGGTCCGCAAGCCGCGACGGAGTTTGGCGCCGCGGCCAAGCGGGTGCTGTCCCGCCGCATCGCGAATTCCCCCAAGGAGCGCGGGGAAAAACGCTGGGAGGAAGGCTGGCATAACCGCTGCAGCACCTACGGGCGGCCTCTTTGAAAGGGCTGGACTCGGAGGAAGCTTGGTCGATTGGTATGGGAGCTGCTTACAATTGCTGGCTGCTCACCATTTTTCGTGTGGATTTTTCTGACTCGGAACGCGGGATTCCTCCATTCTGATGCCATTCCAAATGCCTCCAGCCCCAGCCGATATTCTAGGAATTTTGCCTTCCCTCGAAGTATTGCCCTTCTTCGCGGAGGGCTTTCAATGCCGCCCCGCTGATGAGGAGTTCCCGTTTCAACCCAAGCCATTTTCCAGTTACGGGGAAATCAGCCGCTGCTTGCTCACCCGCAAGCTCATGGGAGGGATTGTCCCGTGGGAGATTTTCATTGCGGATATTTTGGCCCTTCCCGGGCAGCGGGCCTGTTGGAAGATTCCTATCTTCCTACAGGCCTGCCCGACGGAATTGGTGCTGCGCGAGCCGATTTATAAAGCATTTTACCCTCCCCAGGGGGCGGCACCCGCCAAGCTGCCACAGCGGCTGAGCATCGGGATCGAAAGTCAACATTCGCTCACCAAAGTTCAACTTCGTGAATGGCTCGGCCATTGGAAAAGCTCGCACACCACCAATCTCACCTTCACCATGCTGCCGATGGAAACCCGGATGGAGGCCCTCCAAAACGGTTCGGTGGATGCGATCATTGCGCGCTCGCCCTGGGGTATCCACGCGGAGTCCGCCGGCCTCGGCAAGCGCGATCCCCGCTTCAGCCCCGGCAAACATCATCAGCGGCTTGTGCTTGTTTGCCATCGTGAATTTCTTGAGCAGAATCCCCAACTCAGCCAAGGACTTGCTCGCTCCATCGCCCATGCCAGAGCTCAACTGAAAGCACCCTCCGCCTTTTCCAAAGCCATTGAAAGTATGGCCCACTCTGGCAAGCCCGTGATTCGCGCGGAAATGTTGGTGAAAGCTGCGGACTTGCATTCGTTCGCATCGCTCGATGATGACATCATCCCGGATATTCCACGCCTCGTCGCCGAGCTGATGTTGCTCGGTGATCTAGACATCCTTCCCAGCCAGGTCGCTGCGAGCGAACAGACTGCCCGGCTGCTTCTTGCCACTTATTGAGGGCTCTTGGCCCGGTTGATGTCCTCGGCCAACAAGCTCAGGAAAACCTCAGCCACCCACGTCAGCGGGCGAGTGGCTGCCCACCATGCGCAAAAAGTTCTGCTCACCGTAAATCCCGGCAGTTTCAGGCAGATCAGCGCGCCATCCCGCAACGCGGCCTGCGCCACCCACTCGGGCAAAAAAACGATGCCCTGCCCTTGTTTTGCCAAATCGAGTGCCACCCGCGAGTCTGGTAATATCCATTTCCTCAATCCCACTTCCTCACTCCTTCCCAAATGCTTTGCCACGATCGCCAGGATGATCCGATCAGGGAAAATCAACAAACTTTGCCGCAATTCATCCAACGAAACCCGCGTCTTTTGCCCCAGCCGATGAAACGGTGCCACATAGGCCCGAAACTCATCCACCGCCAGATCCCGCCTCACAACCTCCAACGGGACTTGCTCAAGATAGTCCACATCGAAGTCCACCCGCCCCGCCGGCGAGTCACTCCCCTCATTTTCCCTCAGCACCAACTCCAAATTCGCAGCCGGAAAACACTCATGAAACGAGGAAAGCGGCGCAGTCCCCAAGATTCCCAAAAACCCCGCCGGCATCCGGAAAATCAAACTCTCCAACCGGCCGTTCAACGCAGCCAACTCGACTTTCATTGTTGCCATCCGCTCTAACAGTTCTTCGACCATCGGCATCAATCGAACCGCCGCACCAGTAGGTTTCACCTGCGGCCCCAACCGCCGGAACAACGAACATCCCAGATCCTCCTCCAGCGATTTCATCGCATGGCTCACCGCGGAAGGACTGACCGACAAATGGTGCGATGCCGCAGCGAAGCTTCCCTCCTTCACGCAGACGTAAAACATCTGCAACCGTTTCGAATCGACGATTTCCCGATCAATGATCGGCGTCTTTTCATCAGTGTTTTCTGGATCGTGAATGGAATTCATCATCAGGCCCTGCCCCCGGTTGAGCAGTCGCTATACCAACGCTTGAAAGTGGGCGGTTTCCATAAAGCAATCCAAAGTAAAAGCCATCCCCGGCGTTACACCAAAGTGAAGCGAATTCAGCCTACACTTGGCACCCGTGGCACAGGCGATGCTCAATTGAGAGCGGCGTAAGAAACTCCAGATTCCCTCTCTTATCGCCTTCTAACAAACGAGATAACATCATGAAAATCAAACCACTACGATCCCTTGGACTCAAGGTCGCCTGCCTTGCGTTCGCTGTGGCGGTCGCCCATGCCAAGCCTCCCACTGCGGAGGTAAACACCACCGGACTTGCCGTCACCGACGATACCGTCACCGTCGGCCAGCTTCACTCCGCCACGGGCACCATGGCGATCAGTGAGACCGGTTCCATCCAAGCCGAACAGCTTGCCATTGATCAAATCAACGCCATGGGCGGCGTCCTTGGTCGCCAGATCAAGGTCATCAAGGAAGATGGTGCCAGCGATTGGCCCACATTCGCGGAGAAGGCCAAAAAGCTCCTCGTGAGTGACAAGGTCGGCACCGTCTTCGGTTGCTGGACCTCCGCATCCCGCAAGGCCGTGCTTCCGATTTTCGAAAAAGAAAACGGGATGCTCTACTATCCAACATTCTATGAAGGTTTGGAGCAATCGAAAAATGTGATCTACACGGGCCAGGAAGCGACCCAGCAGATCCTCGCTGGCCTTGATTGGATCGCCAAGGAAAAGAAGGCCAAGACCTTCTATCTCGTTGGATCAGACTACATCTGGCCACGCACTTCCATGAAGATCGCGAGGAAGCACATTGAAAAGGTTCTGGGAGGAACTGTCGTAGGTGAGGAATTCTATGCCCTCGGCACCACTTCATTCGGTTCTCTGATCAACAAGATCAAGCTGAAGAAACCCGATGTGATCTATGCAGCCATCGTCGGAGGATCCAATGTATCCTTCTACAAACAACTCGCCGCTGCCGGTATCAATAGTAAAAAGCAAACGCTCCTCACCATCTCCGTGACCGAAGACGAAGTCCTCGGAATCGGTGGCGAAAACCTCGTTGGCTTCTACTCAGCGATGAAGTATTTCCAAAGCTTGGATAACGAAAACAACAAGGCATTTGTCAAAGCGTTCAAGGACAAGTATGGCCCGGACAGCGTCATTGGCGATGTGACCCAAGCCGCCTACCTCGGCCCATGGCTCTGGAAAGCAGCGGTAGAAAAGGCAAACAGCTTCGATATTGATAAAATCGCGGCCGCCTCCCCTGGAATCGAAATGGCCAACGCACCCGAAGGTTATGTCAAAATTCATGACAACCATCACCTCTGGAGCAAGCTCCGGATTGGGAAATGGCTCGATGATGGTCAGGCCAAGGTTCTTTTTGAATCCGAATTACTCGAGCCCGATCCATTCCCGGAGGGCTATCAATAATTAATTCGGGGTTCTTCTTTGAACCTCATCAGACCCCCGGAGGGCCGGGTAGTATCCGGCCCTCCATCCTGCCTAACTCAGAAATTTTCCTCAATCTCTTAACGTCAGAATTCTTATGGGAGAATACACCAGTGAAGAACTCCAGAGCATTTTCATCATGCAGAGCTTTTCAGGTCTCAGCCTGTTCAGCGTCCTCCTCCTCATGGGCCTCGGCCTCGCGCTGATCTTCGGTCAGATGGGAGTCATCAATATGGCACATGGTGAATTCATGGCGCTTGGGGCCTACACCGTTTACTATTGCTCCCATCTCACCTCCACTTATGCACCGGCCTTCGGCCCGTATTATTTTGTCGCTGCCATTCTTCTAGCGTTCATCGTCTGTGCCCTTCTCGGAGCGCTGGTGGAATGGGGGATGATACGTCACCTTTACCATCGCCCGCTGGATACACTTCTTGCCACCTGGGGCCTCAGCCTTATCCTTCAGCAAACGTATCGCTCGATTTTTGGAGCCCGCGAAGTCACCCCCACTTTACCCGATTGGTTGATGGGTTCCTATAACATCAAGGAAGGTCTCGATATACCCATCAACGGGGTCTTTGTCCTCGCCCTTTCCATAGTGATCACCATCGCATTGATCACTTTCATGTATCGCACCAATTTCGGCCTGAAACTCCGTGCCACCGTGCAGAATCGTAAAATGAGCGCTGCGGTTGGTATCAATACCGCCAAGGTGGATCGCCTCGCATTCAGCCTCGGCTGCGGCATCGCCGGCATCGCAGGCGCCGCTTTCACCACCATCGGCTCCACCGGGCCGGATAGCGGCAGCCGCTATATTGTGGATGCCTTCCTCGTCGTCGTCGCCGGAGGATCCGCCAGCTTGTTGGGCTGTGTTGTCTCCGCCTTTGGCATCGCTCAGGCCCAGTCGATCCTCGAGTTCTTCCTCGAAGGAACGAAGGGCAAGGTTGCCACCCTCCTTGTCATCGTCATCGCGCTGATGATTCGCCCTCAGGGACTCTTCCCTTCCAAAGTCCGCGGCCACTGATCACCTTCCAATTTCCTGCTAAATCTATGCCACTCTTTTTCAGAACATTGTTCAAGACACGCGGTGAGGCGATCGCCTTCGGGGGGTTTCTTCTCCTGCTTCTCGTGATCTTGCCCCTGGCGCTTCCGATATTCCGCCTGAACCTGGTGGGCAAGTATCTTACCTTTGGTTTCGTCGCCATCGGCTTGGTATTGCTCTGGGGCCGCTGTGGTATTCTGAGCCTGGGCCAAGGGGTGTTTTTCGGTCTCGGTGGCTACTGCATGGCCATGTTTCTTAAACTTGAAGCATCGGATCCCATCACCACTGCGATCCAATCCACACCAGGGATTCCTGACTTCATGGACTGGAACCAGATTACCCAATTGCCGCTGCTCTGGGAACCCTTCAAGAGCCTGCCATTCACCATTCTTGCGATCCTTGTGGTGCCGGCGGTCGTCGCATTCATCATTGGCTGGGCTCTCTTCCGGCGCCGGGTTGGCGGGGTTTACTTTGCAATTATCACGCAATCCATCGCCTTGATCTTCGCCCTCGGGATCGATGGCAACCAGGGATTCACAGGTGGCAGAAACGGAATCACTGATCTCCGGACGTTGTGTGGCTGGGACATCCGCACCGAGAATGCCCAATACATCCTTTATTTCCTGTGCGTGGTTCTCCTGTTTGCAGTCGCCCTTCTGGCCAAGTATATCATCAATACCCGCCTCGGCCGTGTCCTCGTGGCCATCCGCGATCGCGAGGACCGGGTGCGGTTTTCCGGCTACGATGTGGCCATGATCCGCGCCTTCATCTTTTCCTTCGCTGCAATGATCAGCGGCATCGGCGGGGCGCTCTTCGTCCTTCAAGTGGGCTTTATGTCCCCTTCCATCGTCGGAATCGTGCCATCGATTGAGATGGTGATCTTCACTGCGGTCGGGGGTAGGCTTTCCGTCCTGGGTGCCATTCTTGGCTGCCTGGTTGTTAATTTCGGGAAAACGATTTTCTCTGAGGCATATCCGGATCTTTGGCTCTACCTGATGGGCGGCACCTTCATCGCCGTTGTCATGTTCTTCCCCAATGGCCTGGCCGGCTTGATCGAGAAGATTCCTACAAGCAAACAAGGGCTTCTCCGGATTATGGGCCGCTCCCGGAAAGAAGCTGCTACTCCACCAACCACCAAGGCCACCCCGCTAACTGATGAACGTTAACAATCCAAACGTATTGGAAATCGAGGACCTGGGAGTCTCGTTCGATGGTTTCAAGGCAGTTGATGGATTCAATTTCTATCTTGCCCAGAATCATGTGCATGTCATTATCGGCCCCAATGGTGCTGGCAAAACCACCGTGCTCGATTTGATTTGTGGCAAAACGCTCGCCACCTCCGGCTCCATCAAGTTCAAAGGCAAAGAACTTCGGGGTCGCCGGGAATACCGGATTGTCCGCGCCGGGATTGGTCGGAAATTTCAAAATCCATCGATCTATGAAAATCTAACGGTGTTCGAAAATCTGGAGCTTTCGCATCCCACCGGGCGTGGGGTCATTGGCTGCCTCATGTTCCGCCGGACCCCTTCAATTAAAAATCAATGTGATGATGTGGCAGCGCAAATCGGTCTCTCAGACCGGCTCGATACCGAAGCCGGCATCCTCAGCCATGGCCAGAAGCAGTGGTTGGAGATCGGCATGCTGCTGATGCAAGACCCTGAAGTCATCATGCTCGATGAACCCGTTGCGGGAATGAGCGTGCGTGAACGTACCCAAACCGCCACACTCATCCGGCAAATATCCAAAGACCGCTCCATCATCGTGATTGAGCATGATATGGAATTTGTCCGTGAAATAGCCGACCGCGTCACGGTGATGCACCTGGGGAAAATCCTCGCGGAGGGATCAATGGAAAGCGTCAGCCGGGATCCAAAAGTTATCGAAGTTTACATCGGCCACTAATACTATGATTTCAGTCACCAATCTCCAAGTTTGCTATGGTCAAAGCGTCGTAATTCCGGATATGACTTTCTCTGCGGCGCAGGGCGAGATTCTCGGCATCATCGGTCGCAATGGCATGGGAAAAAGCACGCTTTTCCGGGCATTGATCGGCATGCTGCCAACCCGTTCCGGGAAAATCATTCTGAACGGTAAGGAAATCACCGGCCAGCCCTCCTTCCGCCGCGTCGCCCAAGGGGTGGCCTTTGTGCCTCAAGGGCGGATGATTTTCCCCTATCTCTCGGTTTATGAAAATCTCATTTCGGGTGTGCAGGGGCGTGTCAGCGCCGAGGCGGTCAATGAAATTTACAGCCTTTTCCCTGTCCTTTCCGATATGCGCAAGCGCAAGGGTGGGAATCTCTCCGGTGGACAACAGCAGCAGCTTGCCATCGGACGCGCCCTGATGACGAATCCCAGTGTGCTGCTGCTTGACGAACCCACCGAAGGCATCCAGCCCTCGATCATCAAGGATATTTCCAAAAGTCTCCGTGAAATTCGCGATATGAAAAAACTGACCATCGTCGTCAGCGAGCAGGTCCTGAGTTTCGTGCTCGATACCTGTGACAACATCATGGTCATCGATAAAGGAAATCTAATCCGGGAAGACCGCAGATCCGATGTGAATGCGGACCAGATCAAAGCCATGCTCGCCGTCTAACTCTCATTTAAATTGCATCAAACCATACCCCACAAAGCCATATGAAAACACTGATTAAAGTTGACCTGGACGCCACACCGGAATCCCAAGATTATCTTCATAACCGCTGGCACCCGGAGATCCCCATGGTCGCCATGGTGAACCCTGGCGATGAATTCCGCGTCGAATGTATCGACTGGACCGGCGGTCAGATTAAAAATGATGATGCGGCGAATGATATCGATGTCGTCGATCTCACCAAGGTGCATTATCTAACCGGCCCCATCGGAATCCGAGGGGCGGAGCCCGGTGATTTGCTGGTGGTGGATATTCTCGATGTGGGTGTCTTGAAGGAATCCGAGTGGGGATTCACGGGCTTGTTCTCGAGAACCAATGGCGGTGGCTTTCTCACGGATCACTATCCGGATGCGCGCAAGGCTTGCTGGGATTTCCATGGGATCTACACATCATCCCGGCATATTCCAAATGTCGAATTCGCGGGCATCATGCACCCTGGACTCATCGGTTGCCTGCCTTCCAAGGAAATGCTCAATATATGGAACACCCGCGAAAAAGAATTGTTTGACACGGATCCGGAGCGCGTTCCACCCCTTTGCGCCCTTCCCTCTTCCGGCACCGCCCACATGGGGCGCATGACGGGTGCGGCCCGGGATGCCGCTGCGGCTGAAGGTGCGCGCACGGTGCCTCCGCGCGAACACGGCGGTAATTGTGATATTAAAAACCTAACCCGTGGTTCCAAGGTTTACTTCCCTGTTTATATCAAGGACGGCGGTCTCTCGATGGGTGATATTCACTTCAGCCAAGGCGATGGTGAAATCACTTTTTGCGGTGCCATCGAAATGGCAGGCTACCTGGACCTGCGTGTGAGCTTGATCAAAGGGGGTATGGAAAAGTATGCCATCCGCAATCCGCTCTTCCTGCCCAGCCCGCTCTCGCCCGAATACAAGCGGCATATCATCTTCGAAGGAATTTCCGTAGATGAGGCGGGCAAGCAACATTACCTTGATCCGTTCGTGGCCTACAAGATGGCTTGCTTGAATGCCATCGAGTATATGAAGAAATTCGGTTATACGGGTGAGCAGGCGTATGCGATCCTTGGCACCGCTCCGGTGGAGGGGCATATCAGCGGGATCGTGGATATTCCGAATGCGTGCGCCACGCTTTGGTTGCCGACGGAGATCTTCGATTTTGATATCATGCCAAACGCGCATGGGCCGACCCAAAGCGTGAAGCAAGGCTTCGATCTCGCACGGGTCAAGTAACCATCATTTATTACGTCCATGCCTCTTTATGATTTTACCTGCGACGATTGTGGTGACTTCAGTGTGTTCCTCACCATTGGAGAGCGCAATGACCCGACCTCTTGCCCTTGTTGTTCATTGGCCGGAAAGCGCCTCATCCTCGCGCCGAACCTGGCCTTGATGAATCCTTTCACCCGCAAGGCGACCGCGATCAACGAGAAGAGCCGCCACGAGCCTCGGATGAGCACGGGGCATTCCTGTGGCAGCGGTTGCGGTTGCGGGACAAAGATCCGCCCGGCGAGAACCAAGGAAACGAAGTTGGGAGTCCTCCAAGGTCAGAAGGCTTCGGCCCGGCCATGGATGCTCGGGCATTGATTTCACGGTAAAAATCCCGTGTGGTGATGGTGATTGGGTCCATCTCCACACGGGCCGTGAATTGGAGAATGGAGTATTTGTCGTTACTTGGATTACCGAATGCTATTTAAGGAATAAATGGACAACTGCGGGACTCGTATCTCCGGCCTGACAGAGAACATCTCCTCCGCGAGGGTGGAACTCCGGAGTCCCGCCTCGTTTGGCCGGGGGGCCCACCAGTTTTCGAGTCTCGATCAGGATTTCCCGACGAACGACCGGAATCTCACCGGTGAGTTGGTTCGCTTGGCTGACATCGGCGTTCTGCCATCCCAAGTTTCTCACGGTGAGCAAACCGCCCGGCTGTTGCTGCCAAGTTAGGTGAAATCTCGTGCTAATTAGCATCCCGTTTTTTTCCAAAACGGGATGGCACGGCTATTGCTAGGGTGTCGTCCCCTGATGCAAAGGTTTTTCATCGCTTCATTTTTGAGATGCTTGGTCGTCGTCTGGTCCATCGCAACCTTGTCGATGCAAGCCGTTTCCGCACAAGGAACTGAGAAAACCGTCAGGGAGATCATCGCCACAGCGGTAACGGCTACGACACCTGCTGAACAACGCGAACTGATTCTTTCACTCAAACAGCGGCCCTCACCCGAGGTGGTTTCGTGGTTTGAGAAATGGAAGGAAGGGGCGATTTTCATCTACAAGGATGCCTCTGATCAATCAACCGCAGTGCTGCTCTCGGGGGCTGCGGATGGCGCGGGGATGTTCGCGACCCTCAAGCTCGCCGATGAGTCGCCGGTCCTCGCGGCGGACGGCAGCCCGGTGCGGATCAACCCAAAGCAAACCGAGTTTGCGGAAACCAGTTCTTCGCTGCGGAAGGCGATGAAAGAGGTTTCAGACCTCGCCGCATTGGCGGACCCGAATTTGGTGAAGCGCATTCGGGCGATCCAGGATTCTTCGGTTGGGCAAAAGCAGGAGAAGCTCCCGGCCCTGCTGGAGTTGCAGAAAAGCGAGAAAGACCCCAAGGCGCTCAAGGCTCTCAAGGAGTCGATTGCGATCATTCAGCTTCGCTCGCCCAAAAAAGAGGAGCGCCTTGCAGCGTTGGGTTTGATTGCGGAGACCACTCCCTTGGCGGCGGTCGATATTGTGAAAACTCTTCAGAAAGAAGCTGAAGCCGCAGGTGACAAGGAGATGGCGCAGGGTGCGAAGAAGGCGATCATTGCCATCAATAGCCACCTCTCGATGATCAATGCCGCAGGCACTGCCTTTCGTGGGCTCTCCCTAGGCTCGGTCTTGCTCGTCGTCGCCATCGGGCTTGCAATCACCTTTGGTTTGATGGGCGTGATCAACATGGCCCACGGCGAGTTTATTGCGGTCGGAGCCTACACGACCTACGTGATTCAGAACGTCTTCGCCCAAGGACTGAATCTCTCTCCTTTCGGTGTTTCGATGAGCATTCCGGGACTCAGTCTGGCCTCGGGTGCGAATACCTACTTCATCCTCGCCCTACCTGCCAGCTTCCTCATCGCCGCCTTGGTGGGTATTTTGTTAGAGCGCTCGGTCATTCAGTTTCTTTACAAACGCCCTCTGGAATCCCTCCTCGCCACCTGGGGGATCTCGCTTGTCATGCAGCAGATTCTCAAATTCATCTTTGGCTCTAACAACGTGCAGGTCACCAGCCCTGCGTGGCTCTCCGGGAACTGGACGGTCAATGACATTGTGTTTGGTTGGAATCGGCTATTCGTGATTCTGTTCGCCATCTTGATCATTGTGATCACCTGGTTGGTCCTCAATAAAACCTCGCTCGGCTTACTCATCCGCGCCGTCATGCAAAACCGTAACATGGCCGCATGCATGGGAGTCCGTACGGAACGGGTGAACACCATGACCTTCGCCTTTGGCTGCGGGCTGGCTGGCCTCGCCGGCGCTTTCCTTTCCCAGATTGGCAACGTCGGCCCCTCCATGGGCCAGCTCTACATTGTGGATTCCTTCATGACGGTGGTCGTCGGTGGAGTCGGTAATATCATGGGCACCGTCATCAGTGCCTTGGGCATCGGCATGGCAGATCAGGCGCTCCAACAATACCTGGGAAACCCGGTCATTGGTAAAATCATGGTCTTGGGTTTCATCATTCTCTTCCTCCAATGGCGTCCCGCCGGCCTCTTCGTCACCCGTTCACGCAGCCTCGATTGATCGATGAATAAACCACCCATCACCAGCCGCGTCCACCTGCCCATTCTTATCATTGGCGCGGTCTTTCTCGTCGTCGTCATGCCGACTCTCAATGCGCTTGGCTATATCTCCAACTTCACCTTGGGGAATTGGGGGAAATATCTCTGTTATGGGATTCTTGCCATTTCAATCGATCTCCTTTGGGGCTACACCGGCCTTTTATGCCTGGGCCAGGCATTGTTCTTTTCCCTGGGCGGCTATATGATGGGCATGCACCTCATGCGCATGATCGGTGGCGAAGGAATGCCCACATTCCTGAGCATGGTGGGCCGCACCGAGTGGCCATCGTTTTTCCTGCCGTTTTCCAGCTTCCCGTTCGCGCTCTTGATGATCGTTCTGGTCCCGGGTCTTCTTGCTTACGTTTTCGGTTATCTTGCCTTCCGCTCCCGCATCAAGGGGGTGTATTTCTCCATCCTCACTCAAGCCCTCACCTACGGCGCGGCCCTGCTTTTCTTCCGCAATGAACTTCTCATGGGGGGAAACAACGGCTTCACGGATTTCCGCACGCTTCTCGGCTTCGATCTACGCGTGGCCTCCACCCAGCGTGGCCTCTACATCGTCACGGCCATCCTTTTGGTAATCGTCGTGATCGGCTGCAAATGGCTTACCAACTCCCGCTTCGGCCTCATCCAGCGTGCCATCCGGGATTCTGAAAACCGCGTGCTGTTCTCAGGCTATGCCACCGCCAATTACAAGCTCTTCGTCTTCGTTATCAGCGGAGTGGTAGCAGCACTTGCGGGGGCGCTTTTTGTCCCTCAGGTGGGAATCATCAACCCCAGCGAAATGGGCACTGAGAAGTCGCTCGAAGCCGTCGTCTGGGTCGCCCTCGGTGGCCGCGGCACCTTGATCGGCCCCGTCGTTGGAGCCATCACCGTCAATGGCATCAAGAGCTGGGCTTCTTCCGGAGCCACGGCGGATTTCTGGCCACTTTTGCTGGGTGGTGCTTTTGTTCTCGTCGTCCTCTTCATGCCCAAAGGCATCGTCGGACTCCCTGCCCAAATCCAAGGCATGCTTGCCAAAAGAAAACACAATCAGGAGGCGGAAATTTCTCCTAAGGAATCCAATCCAGTGGACGCCCAGGCCACCACAGAACCCTAACAAAAGCAATTAACCCTCCGCCATTGCATTTCACTCAACCGTCATGCTAGACACTCCTCATTTACCACAGAAGCCCTTCTTGCTCGCCGCAGAGGGACTCACACGCTCCTTCGATGGCTTCAAAGCCATCAATGATCTTAACTTCTATCTCGACGAGGGCGAACTCCGCACCGTCATCGGGCCGAATGGCGCGGGTAAAACCACCTTTCTCGATCTCATCACCGGTCGGACCCGCCCGGACGCCGGCACCCTCACTTGGGACGATGGCAAACATGATCTCCTGAAAATGAACGAGTATGAAATCTATCGCCTCGGCATCGGACGTAAATTTCAGACCCCCACCGTCTATACCGATCACACCGTCACCGAGAATCTGATCCTTTCCCTCGCTGGCTCTCGTGGCATCTGGCACAGTCTCTTTGGGAAAATCACCCCCGCTCAGAAGGACCGCATCGCGGAAATCCTCGGCATCATCAAGCTCACCGATAGCGCCCACCGCAAGGCCGGCATCCTCGCCCACGGCCAAAAACAATGGCTCGAAATTGGCATGCTCCTCGCCCAGGAAGCGCGCCTCCTCCTTGTCGATGAACCCGCTGCCGGCATGACCGATGAGGAGACCTACCGCACCGGAGAACTCCTTCTCTCTCTCGCCGGCAAGCACACCATCGTCGTCATCGAGCACGACATGACTTTCGTTCGCCAGATTTCCCAAGGTCGTAAAGTCACGGTCCTCCATCAAGGCCATGTCCTTTGCGAGGGACCAGTCGATAAGGTCCAGTCCGATGAACGCGTCATCGAGGTCTATCTCGGCCGCAAATCCAAAGCCGCCTGAGATTGGCTTACCTCCTTCACTCCATTTTTCATGACCGCCGCCCCGCCACTCACCGCCAGCCTGAATATCACGGACCTCCGCGTCTCCATCGGTGGCAGTGCCATTCTGCGCGGCATCAATCTCACCATCCGTCCCAAATCCGTCTTTTGCCTCATGGGACGCAACGGTGTTGGTAAATCCACCACTCTCAAGGCGCTCACCGGCCTTTACCCCACGGACTCAGGGAAATTCATGCTCGGAGGCAAGGACATCACCAAGCTGGGCTCCGCAGACCGCGCCCGTTGCGGCCTCGGTTACGTTCCTCAAGGCCGTGATATCTTCCCCCTCCTCACCGTTGAGGAAAACCTCTTCATCGGTGTCAAAGCCCGCGGTGAAAAGCTCATTCCATCCGAAGTGGACCGCATCTACACTCTTTTCCCGATCATCAAGGAGTTCCTCCACCGCAAAGGCGGCATGCTTTCCGGTGGCCAGCAGCAACAGCTCGCCATCGGGCGCGCCCTCCTCACCAAGCCCAAGCTCCTCATCCTTGATGAACCGACCGAAGGCATCCAGCCCAACATCATCGATCAAATTGGCGATGCGATTAAAATGCTCCGCGCCGAAGGCGAAATGAGCATCCTCCTCGTCGAGCAATACCTTGATTTCTGCAAAGAACTCGGCGACGACTTCGCCATCCTCGAGCGCGGGGCTGTCGCCGCCAACGGCGAAATGGCCTCCCTCACGGACGACGTGGTCAAGGAGTTCCTGACAGTCTAGCAATCAATGGGTTCCTGACTATAAATCAATGAGTTAGGTAAAAAGTTTACTCTCCCATGAGGTATCCATTCATCCGGTTTTGTCGCAAATTATCATCTCAATCATAGCAATTTCATGAAATGAAAATTTTTGGCACACAAATCGCTTTGTTAGTCCTCGCAGGCAACCCTGCGATCCCAACTCCAAATAACCAATAAGTTGAATCCATGAAAAACAAGTATCGTAAGAATCTGATCCACACACCACTTGCCATCTTGGCATTGGCCACAGCGGCTGCTAACGCAGGAACTACAGAAACAGTGACTCCAGCTCCAGCAGCTCCTGCTGAAGATGTGATCTCCGGCGTTCTCAAGCTCGATTTCAACACTCACTTCGTCTCCTACGGGTTGGATGTTTGGGCTGACGGCTCCTCCATGTCCGAGCCGACCTTCAATCCGAACCTCGAACTCTATTTTGCTCTCCCGGCAGATTTCACCCTGACCCTCGGCACTTGGTGGGATGTGAACAGCAAGCTTGGAGATTCGACCTCGCCGCTTGGCGGACGTATCCAAGAGGTCGATGTCTATGCGGGCCTTGGCAATACCTATGAAAAGTTCACCGTGGGTGTCACCTATCAAGCTTGGATGTATCTTGGTGATACCGAAGACATCCTCGACATCAAGTTCGCCTATGACACCTTTCTCGCACCATCCTTGACGATCCACAATCGTCTCGATCAGGGCGCAGCCGCTGGTGATGAAGGAACCATCCTCGTCCTCGGCCTCTCGCACAGCATCGAGGCAGGGCCGGTCACGATCTCCTTCCCTTTCAATCTCGCCTACTTCCTCACTGATGATTTCCATAATTTTCCTGTGAACGGTGGTTCTGACGAAGGGTTCGGCTACCTCTCCATCGGTGTGGGGGCATCGCTTCCACTTACTCCCTACATTGGCGAGGCCTATGGTGAATGGGCTCTCAATGGTGGCCTTACCTATTTCATCACGGATGACGATATCATCCCGAATAACCCTCAGTCCAGCTTCCTCACCGCAAGCCTCGGCCTGAGCGTCGCATTCTAAGCCTTTCCTGGTTGTTTCTGCATCATACGGTTGTTGCGGGAGAGTCCGATTGATCACTT
>Ga0105048_10010037_pt1 | contig 15017 bp, 13 predicted proteins | sample MAT05_FD_78382 | JGI IMG/M metagenome (GOLD analysis project Ga0105048, IMG submission 78382) | Freshwater microbial communities from Lake Fryxell liftoff mats and glacier meltwater in Antarctica - MAT-05 | ecosystem: Environmental > Aquatic > Freshwater > Ice > Liftoff microbial mat | place... | reverse complement strand
GCACGAGGTCACGCGTCCCCCGCCGCGGCCCGACCAGGAAGGCGAGCCCGTTCGCCGCTTGGCGCACCAGCGAGGGGTCGACGTCCACCCCGAGTCGAACCAGCTCGGCGACGGCGTGGCCGAACATCGGCGGCTGGGTGATCGTGCTCGTCCCTGGTCGACCCCAGAAGCTCGCATGCAGGTCCGGCGCCTTCCAGTACGTCATGTGCGGCACGAAGCCATCACCGTGCTGGTGAGCGAACAGCGACCGGACCTCGGCGAGCGCTCGGTCCGGACGTCCCAGGTGAGCCCAGGTCACGGCATGGAAGCACGAGTCCCACAGCCACTGGTGGGGATAGACCACCCGGTTCGGCACCGTGTAGCCCCGTTCCTCCCAATGGGCGTCGAGGATGCGTCGCGACCGACCGGGCAACGACGCGACGTCGGTGTCCGCCTGCACGCCCTCGGCCGGTACGGTGTCGTCGCTCATGACCGATCGCTCCCGCTGTGCGCTGTGGTCTCGAGGGACGGAGTGACCACCTGCGCGATCGTCTCGTTCCGTCTGGGCCTCACCGACGGCGTGTCGATCATCGCGGCGGCGTGGGCCGACGCGCTGCGCGACCTCGGGTTCGACGTGGTGACGGTCGCCGGCGACGGGCCTGTGGACCGGGTGGTCAGCGGCCTGGCCGCCGACGCACCGACCGGACCGTCGGTGTCCGAGGTCGACCACGCACTCGCCGACGCGGATCTGGTGGTGGTCGAGAACCTGTGCACGATCCCGCTCAACCTAGCGGCGGCCCGCGCCGTCGCCCAGGTCCTGCGGGGCCGCCCGGCCATCCTCCACCACCACGATCCACCGTGGCAGCGAGCGAGGTTCGCATCGGTGACCGAGCTCCCACCGACCGACCCGGCGTGGCGCCACGTCACCATCAACCACCTCACCCGCCACGAGATGGCGAACCGAGGGATCGCCGCCACGACCATCTACAACGGGTTCTCGACCCGGTTGCCGGACCGCTCGGCCCGAGCGGCGATCCGGGACCAGCTGGGGGTGGCGCCCGGCGAGCTCCTGCTCGCCCACCCGGTCCGCGCCATCGAGCGCAAGGGCATCCCGACCGCGCTCGAGCTCTGCGCAGCGATCGGCGCCACGTACTGGCTCATGGGTCCGGCCGAGGACGGGTACGGACCGACGCTCGACCACCTCCTCCGCACCGCGAGGTGCCGGACCATCCACGAACCGCCGCCCGACCACTCGCTCTACGTCGCCCCCGATGGCATCGTGTTCCCGTCGACGTGGGAAGGGTTCGGCAACCCGCCCATCGAGGCGAGCCTGGCCCGGCTCCCGGTCGCGGTGGGCTCCTACCCGGTCGGCGAGGAGGTCCGGTCGCTCGGGTTCCGGTGGTTCGATGCCGACGACCCCGCGCCGTTCGCCGACGCGGTCCGGCACCCCGACGACGAGCTGCTCGACCACAACCGCCGGCTCGCCTCGGCGCACTTCTCGCTCGACGTGATGGCATCGGGACTCCGAGACCTGGTCGATGAGGCAGGCTGGTTGCCGTGACCGCTTCGCCCGACGACCCCATCCTCGTCCGCCGGCGCCAGATCGCTCGCCTCATCGCCATCGCGACGCGCATCGGCTACGTGCTGTTCGCGCTGTTCACGGTGCTGATCATCATCGCGTTCATCACCGGCTTCCCGAGCGGTGTGGTGCAAGCGGCCACGGTCTGCCTGATCGCGGGGTCGGTGATCCTGGCACCGGCGATGACCTTCACCTACGCAGTCAAGGCCGCCGACCGTGAGGACGAACAGGGCGACTGGCGCTGACCCGGAGCCCGACCGGTTACCGTTCGTCAACCATGCACGCGCCCGCCGACCGCCCAGGACCACGCTGATGGCCCGGCTCCCCGCCGCCGAGCGCCGCCAGCAGCTGCTCGACATCGCGCTCGAGGAGTTCTCCCAGCACGGGTACCAGGGCACGGCCATGAACGCCATCGCCGATGCGGCGGGTGTCACCAAGCCGGTGCTCTACCAGCACTTCGGGTCCAAGCGCGAGCTGTTCTCCGAGCTGCTCCGCGAGATCGGCGGCCGGCTGCGCGACCAGGTGGGCAAGGCCACCGCCGAGGCCGACGGTCCGCGCCAGCAGGTCGAGTTCGGCATGCGGGCCTACTTCTCGTTCGTCGAGGAGAACCGCGCCGGGTTCCTGATCCTCTTCGCCGGCGAGACGCGCCGAGACGCCGAGTTCCGTGCCGAGGCCGCCAAGGTCGAGGACGACATCGCGGACGCCATCGCGTCGCTGATCGTGGTCGACGGGCTGAGCGAGGAGCGGCGGCGCCTGCTCGCCTACGGGATCGTCGGCCTGTCCGAGACCACGTCGCGGCACTGGCTGCGCCACGAGCTCGAGCTCGACCTCACCCCGGCCGACCTCGCTCGCCAGGTCTCCGACCTCGCGTGGGGCGGGCTGCGGGGGCTCCGCCCCCGCTGAGCGGTGCGGTCACGCTCGTGGTCGTCGCTCCGCCGAAGCTTGTCCGGCGGGTCGTGCGGCACGACCTCGCTCGCGACGAGGGCGGGCGCCGGTGGCGCCCGCCCTCTCGCAACGCTGGAGCCGAACCGACGATCAGCCGGTGAAGCGAGGGTTCGCCACGACCGGGGTGACCGCCGGCGGAACGGTGGTGGTGGGCGCCGGAGCCGTCGTAACGATGGTCGGCGGGACGCAGTCCTCGAGCGCGTAGTTCGTGTCGATCAGGGCGTAGAACGCGTCCTGCTGCGGGTTGCCGACGAAGATCAACGTGTAGTTGAACCCGGCTGGGGTCTGGGTGATCGTCGTGTCGAACAGGTCGGTCCCATCCGCGGCGATCTCGATGAGCATGGCGATGTCGGCGGCGGCGTTACCCGCGACCTCGATCGACTGGGGTGCGGACTCGGCGACCACGTTGTCGAACACCACGGCGCCATCGAACAACACATCGACCACCGGAGCGGTGGCGGCGTGGATGAAGGCGATGCGGCCCTCGCCTGCGGTGACGCAGCTCAGGTCGTTCTCGTAGGCGACGACGGTCGGGCGACCGGTCGTGGCGCCGGTGCCGGCGTACTGGGCGACCACCGTGTAGCTCTTGTTGTTCTCGACCGTGAGGTCGACCCCGCCGTTCGGGAAGTCGGCACTGACCTCACAGCCCATGGCCGGCAGCGGGTCCGGAGCCGGGTCGACGGCGCCGCACACCTCGACGGTGTAGGTGCCCGCGGGGAGCTCGGCTTCGAGGCTGTCGCCGAAGTCGACGCCCGGAGCGAGCAGCGCACCGTCGACGTAGATGTCGACCGAGTTCGGCGCTGGACCGAGGCCGTGGAAGATGGTGAGCGCGGCGTCGCCGGGTGCAGCGGACGTCGCGGTCGCAGGGATGACGAGCGCGGCGAGGATCGCCAGGCCGGCGACCGCCGCGCTCAATCGGGTTCGCTTCATGGTGTTCCTCCCAGAGGACGGGATCTGCTCCCGAACGCCCACCCGGTCAGGTACCGGACGGAGCTGCGAGTGTAGCCCCAACCCGAAGCGCCCCCCGATGATGCAGCCGCAATGAGCGGCCGAGCATCGGTAGCTGAGACCCCAACCCTGCGCCGGCGCGACTCGAGCGAGGGCGGGCGGGCGGGCGGGCGGGAGCGGTCTCTCAGGGCGCGACGGGTTCGTCGTCCGAGTCGGCCGACAGGTCGAGCAGACCGCTGGCCGCAGCCAGCGCCCCGGCGAGCATGGCGGCGCGGTCGTACACGGCCGCGAAGTAGTGCCCGGCGTTGCCGCCGCCGCCGAACAGCGGCGGCGGGCCGAGTGACCGCACCATCGCACCGGGATCGGGGACCGGTCGGATGGGTTCGGTCTCGATGACGGGGTCGTCGTCGTCGGCGGGCGGGCTGGTCCAGAACGGACGGGCCTGGTCGGCCCGACCGGTGCGCTCGGTGTTCTGACGCCCGGCGTTGGGTACCCGACGCCGTGACCGCGATCGGTTCATGCCGGCACCTCCACATCGTCGTCGGTGAGCAGCTCGTCGGTGCGCAGGCCGAGGGCCACGCGGAGCTGCTCGGCATCGAGATCGGCCAGCGAGCTCGACCTGGGTAGCACGAGCTCGGCGATGCGCCGCTTGCCGGCGACGACCTCCTCGACCCGCTCGTCGACGGTCCCCGGGCAAACCAGCCGGTGGCTGATGACCGTGCGGGTCTGGCCGATGCGCCAGGCGCGGTCGCGGGCCTGATCCTCGACCGCGGGGTTCCACCAGCGGTCGTAGAGCACGACGTGGCTGGCAGCGGTGAGGTTGAGGCCGGTGCCACCCGCCTTCAGGGACAGGACGAGGGCGCCTGGTCCGGTCCCACCCTGGAAGTCGGCGATGATCTGGTCTCGGACGGTGCGGGACAGACCGCCGTGGTAGCAGGCGACCGGTGTGCCGGTCCGCTCGGTCAGGTGCTCGGCGAGTCGCTGGCCCCACTCGGCGAAGTGGGTGAACACCAGGACCCGTTCCTCTGCTGCGAACACGCTGTCGACGATCTCCTCGAGGCGGGCCAGCTTGCCGGACCGCCCCTCGAGCGGAGAGCCGTCGTGGTGGTAGGCGGCCGGGTGGTTGCAGATCTGCTTGAGTGCGGTGATGGCCGCGAGGACCTGGCCCTTGCGGGCATCCTGCTCCTCGGACCCGGCCCCGGTGATGAGCGAGTCGAGCACCGCCTGGTAGAGGCCGATCTGCTCGGGGGTCATCGCGCAGTGGTCGAGCTCATCGATGCGGTCGGGCAGCTCGGCCGCGATCTCGGGTTCGTCCTTGGTGCGGCGGAACACGAGGATCCCGTTGAGCGCCCGGAGCGCACCCTCGCCCTTGCGGCTCTCGCCGTCGCTTCCGCCCGACAGCTGGGCGATGAACGGGTTGCGAGGCCCGACGAGGCCCGGGTTGGTGAAGTCGAGGATCGAGTGGAGGTCGCCGAGACCGTTCTCGATCGGGGTGCCCGTGAGCGCGATGCGCGACCGGGCCGGGATGCGCCGCAGTTGCTGGGCGGTTTCGTTCGCCGGGTTCTTGATGGCCTGTGCCTCGTCGAGGATCAGGCGGCCCCAGGTGATCCGCTCGAGCGCCTCGACGTCGCGCACGGCGGTGCCGTAGGTCGAGATGACGACGTCGGCGTCGGCCGCCTCCTTGGCGATCTGGTCGGCCGCGGCGCGGCTGGTGCCGTGGTGCACCACGACGCGGAGGTCAGGTGTGAAGCGCTGGGCCTCCGCGGCCCAGTTGCCGACCACGGCCGGCGGCGCGATGACGAGCGCCGGCCCGTTGCCCGCCGTCGCCTGCAGGTGGGCGAGCATGGTCGGCGTCTTGCCCAGACCCATGTCGAGCGCCAGGCAGCCTCCCAGCTCGGCGGAGTCGAGGAACCCGAGCCACGCCAGGGCCTCGCCCTGGTAGGAGCGCAGCTCACCGTTGAACCCGTCCGGCGCCGGGGCCGGTTCGGTGGAGGCGGTCGACGCCCGGGCGAGGAGGTCGGCCGCCCAGCCGCTGCCCTCGATGCTGATGCCACCGGCGAGGGGCGAGCCCTCGAGGCCCAGGGCGTGACGCAGCATCTCGGCGCCCGAGAGCTGCGTGGCCGACGCCCGCTCGGCGAGGGCCGCGGCCGCCGCCTTGAGGTCGGCGTGGTCGAGCTCGATCCAGCGCCCGCGGGAGCGAACCAGCGGACGCGCCTCGGCCGCCAGCCGCGTGATGTCCGCCGCGGTGAGCTCGACATCGTCGAACAGTGCCGACCAGCGGACGTTGGCGAGCTGCTGAGCACCCACGACCGACTGGGTCTGGGGGTCGGCCGACATCCGCAGGGACGGGGTGGCCCGCCGGAGCGACAGCGCAGGGACGCGGACGTCGAAGCCGGCCGACACCAGCACCTCGCCGGTCTGGGTCATCAGCTCCCAGGCCTCGGCCTGGCTCAGCACGACCTCGCCGCGGCGGGTGCCGCCCGGTCGGTGGAGCGCCGGGAGCAGCCGCTCGAGGCGCGTCAGCTGCTGCTCGAGCACCTCGCGCTGCTGGCCGGCGTTGACCATCGCGACCTCGACCGACTGCAGCCGGTTGCTCTTGGCCGGGGCCAGCACGGCCATGTGCCACGCGCCGCCCTCGTCGGGCGCATCGAGCTGGACGACGAGGCGAACGATGTTCTGGGCGGTGACCGGTTTGGCCCAGCGCTCGAGGTCACCAACGAGCTCGGAACCGAGCCGGACCGGAGCATCGAACTGGCTGCCGTCGAGCCGGCCGAGGAAGGCCTCGGCGACATCTGCGCTGGTGCGGGGGCGGGGCGGGGCGGCGGGCACGTCAACTCGCTTGGCCGCGTCGCGGCAGATCGCGTCGACCATGCCGGTGAGCGCGGAGCGGGTGACCGCTCGGGCGTCGACCGCGGTGTCGATGGCGGTGACCGAGCCGGGCATGGCCGCCGCGACGGTCTTGAGCCGAGCCGGGTCGACGAGCGCCGGCGCCCAGCGGACGGTGTAGGAGCCTGCGCCGTCGTTGCCGCGCCGGCTCCGCTGGCGCTGCTTCACGAGCGGGACGACCGCCCCCTGCATGGTGAGGTGGACGGCCCAGATCGCCACGCTCCCGAGCCAGCGCAGGCTGGCGCCCACCTCGAGCGGCGGCGGGTGCATCGTCGGGTCGGCGGCTGCGGTTCCGTTCGGGTTCGCCTCCGCAGCTCGGGATGCGTCGGCACCCGTCGCGACGAGCCACCCGAGGATGTCGCCGACCGGCGCCACGAGCGCGTCGGCGAAGGTGCCGTCCGGGAGCGCGACGGGGGCGTGGGGGGTGAACGCCGAGATGGGTGCCCCGACCGAACCGAGGAGCTCGCGCAGGTCGTCGTACCCGGCGGACACGGCTTCGGGGCCGGCCGCCCAGATGACCACGCGGCCTGGTGACCACGAGGTCTGCAGCGCTCGCACCCCGAGGATCGACGGGTCGTGCAGCTCGGTCGGCGGGAGGCCCTGGGCCTGGCGCACGGCTTCGAGGATCGGGTCGGGCTCGCCGCGGAGGCGGGCGAGCGAGGACCGCAGCGACGCGCGCTCGGCCTCGAAGTCGGCAACGACCTGCTCGCGCTCGGGTCCCGCGAGGGAACGGACGGAGTCGAGGCCCCGCTCGGTCTCGAGGATCATCCGCTCGAGGGTGATCAACCACGTGTCGGGGTCGGCCTGGAGGAGCTCGAGCTGCTCGGTGGTCGCCTCGCCGGCGGACTCGAGCTCGACGAGGCTCTCGAACCGGATCGGGCGGGCGGACGCGGGTGCGGTGTCAACCATCGGACGAGGTCCGAACCGTCAGGATCGCGAGCAGCGCGGGTCTGGACGACGTGCACCGCAGGTCGAGGTTCGCCATCGATCGTGTTCTCCAATCACCACAGAGCGGACGGGCACGAGAGCCCGTCGGGGGCGAGCGGTGCGCCGGACCGACCGGATGATCTGGTCGCCTTCATCGCTCGCAGGCCCCGCCATCGGTCCCGACGTTCGGATGGGCCTGGAACCGCTGCGACGAGTGTATCCGGGACACGCGCGGGTCGGTCCACTCGGCACCGGACGCGCCGGGCGACCGGTGGCTCAGGACGGCACGCGCATCAACCGCAGGGTGTCGGTGGCCAGGCCCTGGTGGTTGGCGGAACCGGACAGGAACGCCACGAGATCGCCGGCGCGCAGATCGCCGCGCAGGCGGCCGAGCTCGAGGGCGCGGTCGACCATGGCGTCGGTCGGGAGCTGCTCGATCAGGTGGGCCTCGACCCCCCAGCTGAGGCTGAGCTGGCGCACCGCGCGTTGATCGGGGCTGAAGGCGATGATCGGCGACTCGGGGCGGAGCCGGGCGATCGAGCGGACGGTGAACCCGGTCCGGGTGAGGCAGACGATGGCGTTGGCCCCGGTCTCATGGGCGGCTCGCCACGCCGCGAGGGTCATCGCGTCGCTCACCGCGGCCGGCGCATCCTCGCTGATCTTGAGCGAGATGTCGGCCAGGTGGCCGGCCCAGCCGTGGTAGTCGAAGTTCTCGTCGGCGCGGGCCGCGATGCGTCCCATCGTGGCGACTGCCGACACCGGATCGTGCCCCACGGCGGTTTCGCCCGACAGCATCACCGAGGAGGTCCCGTCGAACACGGCGTTGGCGATGTCGGAGGCCTCGGCCCGCGTGGGCGTGGCGGCGTGCACCATCGACTCGAGCATCTGGGTGGCCGTGATGACCGGTCGACCGAGTGCGATGCACCGGCGGATGATCGCCTTCTGGAGGTGCGGGAGGTCCTCCATCGGCAACTCGACGCCCAGATCGCCGCGGGCGACCATCACGCCGCCCGATGCGGCGATGATGCCTTCGAGGTTGTCGACGGCGGCGCGGGTCTCGATCTTGGCGACGACCAGCGGGCCGCGAGGATGGGGCTCGACGCCGGCTCGGCGCACGTCGTGGGCCGACCGGACGAACGAGATGGCGACCATGTCGACGCCGGCGTCGACGAAGGCGTCGAGCATCTGCAGGTCCGATGGCGTGGGGGTGGAGATGCGGAGGCGGTCCGAGGGGATGTGCACCCCCGGGCGACCCATCACGATGCCGCCGTGCATGACCCGCGTGACCAGGGCGTCGCCCTCGACCCCGGTGACCTCGACGGACACGGCCCCGTCGCCGAACCCGAGCGTGTCGCCGGCGTGGACGTCGGTGAGCAGGCCGTCGTAGTCGACGTGCACGACCGAGGCGGTGGACGCATCGTTGCCCGGCACCATCCGCAGGACGTCACCGTCGACCAGGATCACGCCCTCCTCCGGGAACGCACCAGCGCGGATCTTGGGGCCGGGCAGGTCGACGAGGATGCCGATGTCGCGGTCGAGCGACGCCGCTGCGGCCCGGATCCGGTGGAAGCGGTCCAGGGCGGCATCGAGCCCCTGGTGGGCCAGCCCGATGCGTGCGACGTCCATCCCCGCCGAGATCATGTCCTTCAGCACCGACTCGGAATCGGAGGCCGGGCCGATGGTGGCGATGATCTTGGTGCGACGCGTCATCCCCCAAACGTATTGCCGCTCCCGACCTGCGCCAACGCCCTTCTCCCGCGAGTCGCCCCGTTCGTCGACATAGGCGGCCGCCAGTCGACGTTCCGATGGCGATCAGCGCACGAGTCTGAACGTGAGCTGAACGATCACCGGTCGAGTCGGCCCGCCCCCGCGGCGCGCCCGCCAGTAGCCTGTCGAAGGTGGATCAAGCGGGGCTTCTTCACGCGCTGGTGCAGAACAGCGAGGACCTGATCGTCGTCATCGACGCGGACCTGCGCATCCTCTGGTCCAGCGACCGGATCGCAGCAATGCTCGGGTATCGCCCCTCCGACGTCATCGGGTGGAACATCCTCGACGCGGTCCACCCCAACGACACCCAGCTGTCGGTGGCCAACCTCGATCTCTCCCTCCACGGCGAGGCGCCGACCGACCCCACCGTCGTCCGGGTGCGCCAGCAGGACGGCCTGTGGTGCTGGGTCGACATCGTCGGCGGAGACCTGAGCCACCTGCCCGACCTGGCTCCCGCCCGGTACGCGCTCTACCTGCGCGAGGTCACCGGTCGCCACGAGTCCCAGCTGCACGCCGACGAGATCCGCCTCGCCGAGGAACGGGCGCTGCGGCGCAGCGAGGAGCGGTTCCGGGCCCTCGTGCTCCACGCGAGCGACGCCATCGTGGTGGTGAACGCGGACGGGACCGTCGAGGAGGTCAACCCGGACCGCGGTCTGTTCGGCCCCCGACCCGCCGATGCCATCGTCGGTCACAACGCGTTCGAATGGGTGCACCCCGACGATGTCGGCGGGCTCGAGACCGCGCTGGCCGAACTGCTGGAGGCACCGCAGTCCACGGCCGTGCAGACTTTTCGCATCGTTCCCACCCAGACCAAGCTCGAGGGCGGCACCGACCCGTTCGAGGACAAGCGGCGGTGGCGGTGGATCGAGGCCGCGGCCACCAACATGCTCGACGACCCCATCGTCGCCGGCATCGTCATCAACTACCGCGACGTCACCGAGCAGATCGAGGCGCAGCGCGACGCGCAGCGGCTGATCGAGGTGCTCGAGGCCACCGAGGACCTCGTGGGGATCTGCGATCCCTCGGGCCGGCTCCTGCACCTGAACCAGGCCGGGCGGGAGTTCGCCGGGCTGCACGGCGCCCTCGACCAGGTCTCGGTCCCCGGCGACTGGGTCACCGTCGAGGACCGCCGGAGCCTGACCCACGAGGTCCTCGACGAGCTGCGCCGCTCTGGCCGGTGGACCGGGGACCTCCACATGGTCGATGTCGACGGCAACGAGGTCGCGACGCTGGGCCGGCTGATCGCCCACCGCGACGACGACGGCGAGGTCGAGTTCTTCTCCTGGATCCTGCGCGACATCAGCGACCGCAAGGCGCGCGAACAGCGACTCGAGCACCGCGCCCTGCACGACCCGCTCACCGGGCTCCCGAACAGGAGCCGCCTGCTCGACGGCCTCAGCCGGGCGGTCGCCTTCGCCGGCCCGCCGTCTTCGGGCGTCGCCGCTCTCTTCATCGACCTGGACGACTTCAAGGCGCTCAACGACCGACGGGGTCACGCCACGGGCGACGCCCTGCTCCGCCAGATCTCCGACCGCCTCCGCGACGCGGTCCGGCCGGGCGACACGGTCGCCCGCTACGGCGGCGATGAGTTCGTCGTGATCGTCGAGCAGCTCACCGACATCGAGCAGGCCGTCGAGGTCGCCGAGCGCATCTGCTCGGTCCTGCTCGAGCCCATCGTGGTCGATGGCGAGCCGGTCACGATCGGTGCCAGCATCGGCATCGCCGTCACGTGGGGGCGCCGGGATGGCGGCGATCCGGCCACACCCGAGGACCTCCTGCGGACCGCCGACGAGGCCATGTACCAGGCCAAGAGCCAGGGCCGGGGCCAGGTCGTCGTCGCGGGAACGTGAGCACCACGTGGAGTCGGACACGCCGGGCCGGGTGCGTCGGTCAGGTGGCGTCGGCGAAGGCGAACGAGACCTCCACCTGCGCACCGATGATCGAGTCCGCCGGAGCCACCTCGATCACGACCTCCTCCTCGAGGTCCGCGGCCATCCGCGAGCTGACGGCCATCGGCATCATCCGGTGGACCGGCTCGGACGACGTCGACCGCAGACCCGGCTCGGCGATCCAGGTGATGCCGGCGAGGGTGACGCCCAAGCCCACTGCGTAGGACTCGGCCCGCCGGCGGGCGTCCTCGGCGGCGAGCACGCGGACTCGATCGTGGGCCTCGTTGCTGTCGTCGACCTGCCAGGTCGGCCCGGCGATGGTGCCGCCCGCACCGGTGAGCTCGGACAGGAGGAGTCCGAGACCCTCGAAGCCGGTGACCTCGATGACCGAGCGCCGCGTCGCCCGCCACCCGGTGCGGATGGCCTCGCCCCGCCGCCACCGGGTGAGCGGCTGGACGGTGAGCGCGGCCGTCACGACCCGTTCGGTCTCGGCGGCGTGCCGATCGATGACCGCGTCGATCGCCGACGCCGTCCCCGCTGCGTCGCGATAGGCGTCGTCGCGGGAGCTGCCGTCAGCATCGAGGGTGACCTCGACCAGCGCCCGATCCGGTGGGATCCGCAGCTCGGCCGACCCGCGCACGATGATCGTTCGCTCCATCCGGCGAGCCTACTGGGGGGTCTGGAGTGGGCCCGGATCCTCACCCGGCTCGCCGAGTGCCGGGCGCGCCGCGCTGGCGTGGTCACGACGCGGCCGTCGAAGCGAGCTCGACCCACGCGGACGGCCGGGCGATGAACCCGAGCGATGCACCCCGCGGCGAGAGCGGACCGTCCACGATCTGTCTCTCGGGCCCAGGCCGACCCGTGAGTAGGGTGCGCCCATGCGATGCAGCGACTCGGCGGCCCCACGGTCACCTGCCGACACGGGTACCGGCCGTATGACCACCCCGTCACCGCCGCGACCCCGCCGGTCGTGGTGCCTGATCATCGGCTCGATCACGCTCGCGCTTCTGGCCGCGTGCGGCACGTCCGCCACCGAACCCAGCGCGACCGGCACGAGCCCGATCGGCACCGCGGTCGACTCGACGAGCGTCCGCCCCGACGCCGCTGACCAGATCGACCTGGGCAACGGCAGGTCGATCTACCTGGAGTGCCGAGGCAGCGGGAGCCCGACGGTCGTGCTGGTGTCGGGACTCGGCGGGCGCGCCGACGATTGGATGATCACGAACGATCCCACGCAGCCCGACGGCGCGGTGTTCCCCGGGGTCGCGACGCGCACCCGCGTGTGCGCCTACGACCGTCCGGGCACGGCGTCGAGCGGAGACGCAGGGTGGGAGCTGAGCCGGTCGACCCCTGTCGCTGACCCGGCCACGGTGAAGGACTCGGCCGTCGACCTGGACGCGTTGCTGACCGCAGCGGGCGAGCCGGGCCCCTACGTGCTGGTCGGCCACTCCCTGGGCGGGCCCATCGTCCGCCTCTTCGCGAGCGAGCACCCCGCAAGGGTCGCCGCGCTGGTCCTCGTCGACGGCTTGAGCGAGGACCTGGGCGACGGCCTCACCCCCGCCCAACTCGAGAGCTTCGAGGCACTCAACGATCCGGCGACCCAGGGCCGACCGGCCGGCTCGGAGGCCACGTTCTACACCGCCGCGGTCGTCCCGCAACTGCGCGCCGCGCCGCCGGCTCCGGAGGTCCCGACGATCGTGCTCTCCGCCGACCAGTGGCCCTTCACCGCAGAGGTGATCGCCGCCGGCGACTTCCCTCCCTTCGTGACGTCGGAGTTCACCGACGCGCTCTGGGCGTCGCAACTCGAGGCTCAGGACGCGCTCGCCGCCACGTTCCCCGGCGCGACCCACATCACCGAGACGAGCGCCGGCCACTACATCCACCACGACCAGCCCGAGCTCGTGATCGACTCGATCCAGGAGGTCGTCGATCGCGTGCGATCCGCCGAGCCCCGCTGACGCCGTGGCGCAGGTCGCCGTCCTCCGAGACGCTGTCGGGCTCGGTGAGTTTCACGAGGCGGAGTCCGGCCGCTCAACGCCGGGCGGCGACGTTGATGTGGCCGAGGCTTCGATCGAAGAAGGGGTCAGGCAGCTTGTCGGGATGCGACACGCAGAACGTCCTCGAGCTGATCGGCCGGGACGCCGAACTCCTCCGACAGCTCGTCGAGCGACTCTCCCGTCCAGAACCGTTGCAGGACGTCGTCTACCCGTGCCCCACCTCGCTCGAAGATCGGGGCGCCGTAGGACGGGGTGGGGTCGGCGACAACCTGCGCGTGCTCGTAGGTCGGCACGTGGATCAGCGATGCGTAGCCGTCTGGTCCGTACTCGATGCGGCGGAGGTAGGCGTCGATCGGCTCGGCGAATACCCGCTGCCCGTTGCGGACGACCACCAGTTCGTGCAGGAGTCGTCCCTCGTCGGAGTCGGGGCGCTGCTCGGCGTAGTCGAACATCAGCTCTGCGCCGTCGGTGTAGAGGCTCTTCGACGCGAGGGCGTGTTCGACGCCGATCGACTTCTGGAGCTGATCGAGCGCCGGCCGGATCCGTTGCATCGAGACGCCGCTGCGCCGAACCGCGGCGAGCACCATCGCCTCGGCCAGACCGACGAACGGAATCGTCGGCTCCTTGGCCTTCGCGGCCGGGATGTAGGAGACGATCGGTGCTCCCATGACGTCCGGGCGACCGGGGAACCGCGGACGTAGCCCTTCGCCCAGCTCGCCAGCGTCGACGGAGCGACATCGACGATGCGCGCCGCGTCGGCGACGGTGTACAGCGGAAGCTCGAATCGGCGGGCGACGACGTCAGGCCTCAGGGCAGATCCTCCATCTCGACGACCATTCCACCACGGCCGCCACGGCGGGCAAGGTTCGGTCCGGCCACTGGTCCGGCTCATCTCAGCGTCGGCCCGCTCCTCCGCCGGAGGCCCCGAAGCCTCAGGGTTGTCGACAGGGCGATCGATTGCGATCATGGCCACGATGCCCGCCGATGACGATTCCGCTGCCGGGTTTCGGCGCGTTCGCGTCGTGCTGGAGGTGCCGCCGACCGTCGAACACCCCGAACGCGTCGACCTCGCACTCGCGGCCGAGATCCTCAACAGTGCCGACCTCGCCGACGAGATCTGGGCCGCCAACAACTACGACCCCGATCTCGAAGCCTGAACCGTGCGTCCGGGCGGGCAGTCGCTGAGGGCGTCTCGCCGTTGCGCTCCCGCACTCAACTCGCGACCTTCGGCATCATCGACAGCGGCCCTGGGGCGCGATCTACGACGGAAGGAGGTGGGCGTGGCACAGTTCGTCGATGACATGGTCGGGAAGGCCCACAACGTCGAGGTGGACGATGGACCGACCGTCGGGCCCAGCGACGATGTCGGCCACCCGTGCCACGAAGGGTTCCTCGGCGTCGCCGGCGACGATCAACGCGCCGGGCGTCACCGGGCCAGGCTCGGGCGCGACGTCGAGGAAGGCCCAGACGAAGTCGGTCTGGTCGATCTGCTGCACGTCGGCCGGCAGCGTGACGGCGATCGTCCTCTCGTCGCTCAAGGTCGTCTCCTGACGTGATGCGGATCGGCGCGAACCTCATACCCAGCTCCGTCGCCCACAAGATGCCGCCACTTCACCGCCTCGCACAGTTCGCCCTTCTCGCTACGTTCTCGGTCGCCGCAGCCTGCGCCTGCGGCCTCGGCGTCGATCCAGCGCCGCCGACCTTTCTCGTCGGGGCGTCGCTCGGCGACGACGCGACCATCGACCTTCACATCATCGACTGTGGCGGCGGACCGCTCCGGGCGCTCGACGTCGAACGAGTCGGAAGCGACGATCAGCGGACGCCGCTCTGGAAGGTCGCGACCAACGGATCAAATGGCCCGGTGTTCGAACCTGGGAGGCCGCAGACGATGACCATCGGGACAACTCCGACCGGGATGCGTGAGGCCTTCCCGCTGACGACGGACATCACAGCGGAGAAGCGTCTTGGAGCAGGGGTGAACTTCACCGAGCAACCCGACGCGTCCTATGGCTTCTTCTTCAACGTCGACGCGCTCGTGCCCGACCGGGTTTGGATCGATCGGGGTAGCGAAGGTCAGATCCTCACACCAGACGAGTTCCG
>Ga0105048_10010036_pt1 | contig 15017 bp, 10 predicted proteins | sample MAT05_FD_78382 | JGI IMG/M metagenome (GOLD analysis project Ga0105048, IMG submission 78382) | Freshwater microbial communities from Lake Fryxell liftoff mats and glacier meltwater in Antarctica - MAT-05 | ecosystem: Environmental > Aquatic > Freshwater > Ice > Liftoff microbial mat | place... | reverse complement strand
TTTCGACTTTGACATCGTCTTTGCCAGTCGGTTTCGTGTCGCCGGTCGCGATGGCGAAGATCGTCGACGATGCCGGATCGCCGACGAACAGCACGCCATCCGGCCCGAATGCCATGGCCGTAATCGACTTAATTGCCGGTGTGCCTTTTACCGATTCTGCGAACGACGTTGAAGCCGTCAATGCGACCACAACGAGAGTGAGAAGCCTTCGCATATTTGCCCCGAGACGAACAACGTGAGTAGTAACAAAGACAATACTCACTGAAACGTACTTCGGAAGCAAATGAGAAAACAGAGAGAATTCAATCGACTACTTCAGGTCGATATCGAACTGATTCTTTCCGGCAACAACGCGAACGGTTATGCTGCTGGTTTCGTGGCTGGCGTACTTTTCGGGCAGTTGCGATTTCTCATCTACTTCGCCATCGCGGTAACCGCCGTTCTTTGTTTGAAACAGGCTGACGCGATATTCGCCCGCTGGCACACCGTCGCCGGACTTCAGCGTACTCAACACGACGCGACCTTCCTTGTCGGTCAAACCATCAGCCACATTACGCTCCTTCGCAGTCGCAATCAACTTACCGTAGAGGGACACCGTGGCCCCCACCACCGGTTGGCCATTCTTCGTCAGCGTCACTGTCGTCGGGTATAGCGGGATCTTGTTGACCAGTTCGTACGTTGGCGAACCCAACTCTTCGGTCTCCGGTAGTTTCAGGTTCTCCGGCAAGATGCCATCGAGCATGACGTTGGCGATCAGTGGGCCGTCCTGTTTCATCGTGATCCATGCGAGGTGGTCGAACTCGCCGTACGTCACACCGCGGAGTTTGCTACCGCCGCCGGTGGTGGCGAGTTGGTAGTGGTTCATGCCGTTCCGCACGAACTTCTGATAACGGTGAACGTGCCCGCAAAACACTGTATATTTGCGCCCTTCGAGCGACTTCTCGAAGCCTGCCCAGCCGTTCGCGTCGAGATCCTTCGCAGTCCAGATCGGCTTGTGCAGGAAGACCATCGTCCAGCGCACGTTCTTGTTCTCTTCGAGAACTTTCCGCATCGATTCGTTCTGCTCCGGACTGATGTGCGCCCCTTTGCCATCCTCGGAGTTGACCGCAAGAAACAGCGTGTTCTTGTAAACGAAGTGGTAGTAAGTCTTGCCGTAACGGCCGCCCCAGTACTCGATCATCGCCTTGTTCGTCAGGTCGTGATTGCCGGGTACGTAGAAGAATGGCATCTCGAGCTTTTTCGTGAACGAATCGAATTCGTCCCACTCTTTCTTCATCACCTCGGGCTTTGTCGTGTAACCCTCAATTAGGTCGCCGACCGAAACCACGAACTGCGGCTGAAGCAGGTTGATCTGATGGACCGCCTTCGCGAACACATTCGCCCGGTGCCCGCCGGTACGATCCGAGATGACGGCAAACTGGAACTGCTCCGCAGAGTTGTTCAACTTCAGGTTCGTCCACGGGTTTTTCTCTCCCGAGGCGATCTGGATCGCACCCGGAGCGTCCCGCCCTTCCGTAGTCGTCGTCGGTTGACGCGAGAACGCCACAGCGACACCGAGAAGCGCCACCACGGCGACACCGATAATTACGCGATTCATATGCAAAATCCTCGTTGGGGGAATTGCAATTGAACTGGTTTTCGACGCATAGTGATAGTGAATTCCCGATGAAGTTATGGAGATCAAACTAAAAATTTCATTTACAATTGTGACATAACGACTAGCGTGATGATTACAATCGCGTGGAAGTGACTGATCCCCACGATTGTTTCTGTCGAACAGATTCCCTTTTTCGAGGCATCGATGCGCAATTCACTCTCACTGTTGCGGCGAACGAACCGCAAACCGTTTCTCGGCGTGGAGCATCTGGAAAGCCGCGATGTGCCAGCCACATTCACTGTGACCACCCTCGCCGATGCGGGGGCAGGTAGCCTGCGGGACGCGATCGATCTGGCGAACGTCACGGCGGGTGGCGACACCATCGTATTTGCACCCGCCGTGGCCGGGCAAACGTTCGGCCTCTCGACGTTTTTCAACCCCCCGACTGGTAATTTCGCGGGACCGACCGGTTTGATCGTAAGCAGTTCGATCGTCATCCAGGGTACGGGTGAAACGATTACCCGGACGGGATCGACGCCCTTCCGCCTCTTCGAGGTGACCGTAGCAGGGAGCCTGACTCTCCAGAATCTGACTCTATCGAATGGCCTCGCAATCGGCGGATTCGGCGGGTTTGGCGGCGGGGGGGCGGGGGGGTGGGGCGGCGCGATTTACAACCGGGGAACGCTGAGTATCAACGGCACTACGCTGACGGGGAATTCGGCCGTGGGCGGTGCCGGGGGTAGTTCCCAGCTCGGAATCGGCGGCGGTGGCGGCGGGTTGGGGTTCGGTGCGGTGTCGCCCGGTACAACCGGTGGAGGGCCAAACGGCGGTATCGCCGGTGGCGCGGCAGCAGGGTTCGGAGGTGGTGGTGCGGGTGGCAACTTTGGCGCAGGGAATAGCGGTCAGGACGGCGGATTTGGCGGTGGTGGCGGTGCCAGCGTCGGCGGGTTCGGTGGCGGTGGCGGCGTCGGGGTCGGCGGCGGGGGAGGTGGTGGCGGTGGCGGCGGTGGCGGTAGCGGAGGCTTTCCCGCATTCGGCGCAGGTTCGGGCGGCGGCAACGGTGGACCGGGCGGCGGCGGCGCGGGATTGGGCGGCGCGATCTTCAACCAGGGCGGAGTCATCGCAATCGTCAACTCGACGATCACCGGCAACACGTCCCGTGGCGGGATTTCCGAAGGCGCAATCGGGGTTGCTAGTGCCGGGCAACGGGGAGGTGCGTTCGGCGGCGGAGTTTTCAACTTAAACGGCGACTTGAACCTGAACGGTGTAACCATCGCCGGCAATACCGTCGTCGTCGGGATCGGTAGTGGAACTGTCAACACGGCAGACGGTGGTGCCATTTACACGCTGACGCAGAACGTCGGCACGGTGACCGCGAGCCAGGTTGCCACTGTCACCGTAGCCAACAGTATTCTCGCGAACAGCACGGGCGGGGTCGATGTGGTACACAACCAAGTCAGCGGCACTTTGAACGTCAACGGCACCGGGCCGAACATCGTCTCGACCGCCGCGGTGAACATGCTCGGGAACGCGAAGGTGACCGGTTCCCCGTTCACCGTTGCGAACCCGAACCTCAGCGCACTGGCGAACAACGGCGGATTCACTCAGACGATGTCACTGCTCGCCGGTAGTCCGGCGATCGATGCGGGAAGCAACGCAATCGTTCCGGCGGGAGTCGTCACCGATCAACGGGGAAGCGGATTCGCCCGAATCGGCAACACAACAGTGGACATCGGCGCATTTGAGGTGCAACCGCTTAGTGTGAAATCCACGCTCGTGGGGTTCCGACAATTTGCAGTCGGGGGTGCCAGCACGGCAATACTCTACAACGCAGACAAGTCGGTTCAGTTGACCACCACGCCATTCCCCGGTTTCACGGGCGGAGTTCGAACGGCGGCGGCGGACTTCAATAACGATGGCGTGGCCGATCTCATCGTCGGCACCGGCCCGGGGATTGCCACGCAAGTCCGCATCATCGATGGCAGCACACAGAAAGAGCTTTTCTCCGTCGCGCCCTTTGAAGCAGCGTTCACAGGCGGTGTCTACGTGTCGGCGGGCGATGTCACGGGCGATGGCATCCCGGACCTCGCGATCACGCCCGATGAAGGCGGTGGGCCGCGGGTGGACATTTACAGCGGGGCGGTCGGCTTCCCGAAAGTGACGAGCTTCTTCGGCATCGACGATGTCAACTTCCGCGGCGGTGCCCGTTCCGCGATTGCCGACATGACCAGCGACGGGATCGCAGACCTGATCGTCGTCGCCGGTTTCGGTGGCGGGCCGCGTGTCGCGGCTTTCAATGGCAAGTCGCTCAGCGGCACACCCGTCAAGCTCTTCGGCGACTTCTTCGCCTTCGAGCAAACGCTGCGCAACGGCATCTTCGTCACCGCAGGCGACATCGACGGCGATGGCTTCGCGGACCTGATTGCGGGCGGCGGCCCCGGTGGTGGACCGCGCGTGCTGGCGTTCGACGGCAAGAGTTTGCTGACGGATACGCAAACGAACTTGGCCAACTTCTTCGGTGGCGATGTCAACAGTCGTGGCGGGATTCGCGTCGCAGTCAAGAACCTCGATGGCGATACGAAAGCCGATCTCGTCGTCGGTTCGGGAACTGGCGCGGGTTCGCGCGTGACGAGCTACCTCGGCAAAAACATCACCCCGAACGGCACCCCGATCACGCAGTTCGACTTCGACGCGATCAGCGGCTTTACTGGCGGCGTGTTTGTGGGATAAGTGCGAAAGCCCACGCACGACCTTGCGTGGGCGGTCACACCGAAATCGGGGCATATTTCGCGATGATGGCTTTCGCGGTTCGCAGGCCATCGACGGCGGCGGAGACGATGCCGCCCGCATAACCGGCTCCTTCACCAACGGGAAACAAACCCGGTATCCCCGGCGATTCCCGGCTATCGTTGCTGCGGTCGATTCGCACCGGCGAACTCCCCCGCGATTCGGGCCCGAAGATCATCGCGTCTTCGAGGAACCGCCCATTCCAGCGGCGATCCATCAGCGGCAACCCTTCGCGAATCGCATCGGCCACAACGGGCGGCAAGACCTGACGAAGGTCGCAGCCGACCGTGTCGCGAGGGTAACTGTTCTTCGGCACGACGGTGGTGGCACGCCCTTCGAGGAAATCGACCGCACGCTGCGCCGGTGCCGCATACCCTCCGCGACCGAGTTCGAACGCGATCTTTTCGTACTTCTGTTGAAGCCGCACACCGGCGAGAACATCGCTGCCTTCAAACGCTTCAACGGGTACCGTCACAACGAGGCCGCTGTTCGCGAACGGCGAATCTCGCTTCGACAGGCTCATCCCGTTCGTGCAAAAATAGCCTTCTTCGGACACGCTCGGGATGATGTACCCACCCGCACACATGCAGAACGTGAATAGGTCGTTCTTGCCGCGTGCTACCAGCGAATAGTCCGCATTTCCCAGCGTTTCCTCGTATCGCGAATGCTTTGGCCCGTACTGCACGGAATTAATGACATCTTGCCGATGCTCGATTCGCACGCCGAACTGGAATGGCTTCGCGGTCATAGGCACGTTCCGCCGCGCGAGCATTTCATAGCTGTCGCGGGCCGAGTGACCGATGGCCAGCACGACGACCGATGTCGGGATGAACCCCGACGATGTCGCGACGCCCTGCAAGCCGTTGGCGTCGAACACGAGATCGTCCACGGTGGTGTTGAACCGCACGTCGCCGCCGAAGCTTTCGATCCGCTGGCGGATCGCTTTCACGACGGCGGGCAGGCGGTTGCTACCGAGGTGCGGGCGATGATAGTACATGATGCTCGGCTTGCCCGCTTGCTGCCCTTTGCATTCGGCGAAAAGTTCGAGCACCCGCGCAACGTCCGGCCCCGAACCGCGGCAAGTGAGTTTGCCATCGGAGAACGTGCCCGCGCCGCCTTCGCCGAAGAGATAATTGCTGTGCGAATCGAAACTTCCGCCCGCATCGAACGACTTCACATCGCGGATGCGGTCGTTTACTTTCGTGCCGCGCTCGAGGACGATCGGCTGGTAGCCATGTTTCGCCAAAAAGTACGCGGCGAGTAACCCGCCTGGCCCCGATCCGATCACCACCGGACGTTGTGGCAGCGGGTGCGTACCGGCATTTGGGATCTGAAACGGCGGATCTTCGAATAACTCGACCTGTGCCGATCCGTTTCCGCGATATCCGACGGAAAGCTCGTCCGATGGCAGTTCGATTTCCAAATTGTAAACGAACTTCAACTGGCGTTTGTCGCGTAAATCGAGCGACTTACGCAGAATCCGCCAACGCGAGATGTCGCCCGGCAACACGCCGACTGCCCGTGCAAAGTGCGATGGCAGGTTCGTTTCCGGCTCTTCGACGGACAGCGATAAATTACTCACACGCAACGGCATGATTCGGCTTTCAGCATTCGAGGAAGCAATTGAAGCAGTTTAGGATACGGCGATTCGCATACAGCCATCACCGTTTGCAGATTCCGTTTGTAACCGGTACCGGTACCAACCATAATACGCTCAGCGATTCGCTAACTATTCCGTTTGGGCGAAACCACTATGTGCCGTTACACGCTGATATTGTTGTCACTCGTTGTTGCCGCGCCAATCACGATTGCCGAAGAACCGTCGTTCAACGGACGTACGGTTACCGAGTGGATGACGATGGTGAAGGAAGACGCCCTTCCTCGCAAGCGAAAAGCCGCGATCATCGCGCTCGGGCAAATTGCTTCTGACAGCAAAGACGCACACAAAGCGGTGCTGGTGGTAATCGTGAAGGCGATGAAGACTGATGCCAACGCCGGTGTACGTGGGCAAGCGGCGGTGATACTCGGCCAGCAACCGACCGAGTCGGCGGCGCTCTTCGTGCCCGACTTTGCCGAGGCACTGCGTTCCGAGCGAGACACCGATACGCGGCGAGAAATCGCGACGTCGATCGGCCGATTCGGAAAACTATCGCAGTCATCGGTTACACCACTTATCGACGTGCTCAAGGATGCGACACCTCGCACCCGTGCCGCCGCCGCCGAGGCACTCGGCCGCATCGGTAAAGACGCACAACTGAGTGCGGTGGAAGTGACTGCGCTTACCAAGGATGCGGACCGCAATGTGCGATATGCAGCGGTGTTTGCACTTGGTCGCATCGAGCCGGAAAACACCGAAACGACTGCGACTGCAATACTCGCAATGTTGCAAACCGAGCGCGGTAATGAGGCCAAGGTGCTCGCACACGCATCGGTTGGCAGCGCAGCGATGTGGGCCATTCGCCGCGATAGCGAGATCGTCGCCGCGAGCATCGTGTCGCTGGGTTTATTAGCTGAAAAGAACGCCGTTGTCACACGCGCCGTTGCGAATTATCTTCGTGACCCCGACCCGGAAATTCGCCAAAATGCGGTGCTGACGCTCGGGAAATTCGGCAGTGTAACGAAGTCCGTCGAAGCCAATCTGACATCCACATTTGCCAACGACCCCGATAAACAGGTACGGCAATACGCACTGCAAACGTTATGCTCGATCTATTCGTCGGATGGTAAAACGATCCTGCCCTCGTTGTTGGCGCGACTTAAAGCCGACCCCGATTATGAAGTGAGAGTGGCCATCGCCGAGGAAATCGGCGGCTTCGGCATGGCGTTCAAAGATAACAAAGACGTGGTCAACGCACTCCGCGAAGCCCAACGCGACTCGCAAGTGAAGGTGCGAGAAGCTGCATCACTCGCGATTCGCCAACTGAGTAAATCGGCCGAGAAGCCGAAACCGTAATTTGCCAGTTCTTGAGCCTCGCTATCTTGCACACTCACGTCTTCGACATTCCGGATTGCGCAATTTGGGTACATTTCTCTGTAATTCGCGAGTTCCCCTCCAGGTATCGACTTGAGGTGGAACGACAATAATTCATTGACTTCCTTCGTGCCCGTTCTAAATATGCATGGAATTCGAGTAATTCATCTCCCACCTGAGATGAAACTTGGATTCACAAAATATTTCGTCGAGAGGCACTGAATGACCGCGCTGGGAGGAATATCAACTGGATTGGCATTTCTGCCGAAGTGGTTGGCCGAAGCCAAAGACGGGCAAACGCTCGAATCGAACATCGCAGCTTGGGCACTGGCATCGGGTTGGCAACACGCCGATCTGATTTGGCCGATCGATGGCCCTGCCGTTGTGACTGTATCCGCTGCTGTTGCCCCGCCTGCAGAATTGAAAGAAGTGGTGAAGTCGTTGCTCGCGGGTCGAGAAACGGTGATCTGGCAGTTGCCAGGATCTTCGGGCCGTCTGTATACGATGTTGTCGCCTTCAGGGCGTTCGCCGGGTGTTGTTTGGGCCGAACGATCTTCATCGGAACCTTGGACGGATGCGGACCGAAACTACCTGATTTTGTCCGCGAAACTGATCGAACGCTCGCCGTCGTTGGCGGGCAAAGTCGGCACGATTCTCGATTCCGAGCGATTGCAGCAACAGCTGAGCGACGCCTCGGTGATCGCGGGCCGTATGGCACACGATTTCGACAATATCCTAACGGGTATTATCGGGTTCTCGGACTTGACGATGCCGCTGCTGACACCGGGATCGCAATCGGCGAAATTCGTTGGTGAAATCTCGAAAGTCGGGCATCGCGGCATCGTGTTCACGCAACAGTTGCACCAACTTAGCCGCAGCGGGCAAACGAAACCCCAACCGGGCAACGTAGTCACGGTCGTCGCAAAAGAAGAAGCGCGGCAGCGACCGAACATGCCTGCGGACATGGAATTTTCCGTGCAGTTTCCGACGAATTTGCCTGCGGTGGCGATGGATGCAGGGCCGTTACAGGCACTCGTTGGCCACCTGATCGAAAACGCCATCGAATCCTCGGCAGGGTCACACGCCGTTTCCGTGACAGCGCGGCCCGTAGTGCTAACCGCGAACGATGCCAGATCGTTCCTCGGGAAAGTATGCGTTGGTAGCTATGTGGAAATCATCGTTAGCGATTCTGGCAGCGGCATGAAGCCCGACGTTCGCGCGAAGCTGTTCGTCGAACCGTTCGTTTCGTCCAAAGTGCGCCACCGTGGCCTCGGTTTGGCCATCGTTTACCGCACGCTCATTGCACACCATGGGGGAATCCGGATCGACGCGGCCACCCCCGGACCTGGAACGATTGTCCGCGTCGTGATTCCTATTGCCGCTGCACGGTCGGTCATCGTGCCCGCTGCGACACTTGCTTCGACTACTTAACGGAAGGTTCAACCATGACGTCCATCGACATTGACGACCGTTTGCGGCAGACGCCGCGACCGGTCCGGGCACCCGCCCCGATCAGCGAACTTCAAAGCAGCGGCGAAATTCGTCTGCTGATTCTGGACGACGACCCCGCCACCTGCGCGGTCATCCAAGCCGCACTCGCGAACCGCGACTTCCAGATCGACGTCGTCTCCGATCCGTCGGCCGTCGAAGCCGTGCTGAGCCGCAAGAATCACTATCACCTGATCATTATGGATTACGTGATTCCCGGCCTCGAACCCGATCAAGTCTTTGGCTGGGTGCGCGACAATCAGTCCGATGCGAATATCGTCGTCGTGACCGGTTACCCTTCGGTCGATAGTGCGCTGAACTGTTTGCGAGCGCGTACTTACGACTACGTGACGAAGCCGTTCCAGGTCGATCAGCTTCGCGAAATCGTCATTCGGTGCTTGGAGAGCAAGGGTCTCCTGCGTATGACCGAAGAAGCGCTTCGCGAATCGCTCGGCTCAGCGATCCGCGAACGCCGTAAGGGCCTCGGGTACACGCTGTCGAACATGTCCGAACGAACCGGTGTTTCACTCGGTTATTTGTCCCAGATCGAACTCGGCAAGAACTCGGCATCAATCGAGACGCTCTACCGAATCTGCCTGGCACTCGGCATCAAAATGTCCGAGTTGTTCACCGCCGTGCAACGGCATTAGTCGTAAGTTTCACGCCGTAGCGGCGGCTCACATATGGGCCGCCGCTACGGCGTTTTTCGTTTACTTCACGACCAACACCGGTGGCCCGAGGACATCCATCTTCGGGGAAATTCCCAAACCCGGTGCCGTGGACGCCGCCATGCGGCCGTGTTTTCGTTGAGGTGCGCCATCGGCGAAATCGACGGTGACATAACTGTTGAAGTCGGTCGCCGTGAACAGAAATTCCGTCGGGCAACTGTGTGCGAAATGCGCGATAGTTGCCGTAACGATGTCCCCGCCCCAACTGTCTTCGAGCGTCATCACCACGCCGAGACTCGCGCACAAATCGCGCGCTTGCACGGCTTTCGTCAGCCCGCCGAACTTGCTGATTTTAATGTTCACCACATCCATCGCGCGATCCGCATGACCGCGAAGCAACGGTTCGATGCCGTTAATGACTTCATCGAGAACGAAGGGATGATCGGTGTGACGGCGAACCGTCAGGCACTCTTCGTACGTCAAACAGGGCTGTTCGATGTACACGTCGATATCGCGAACCGCACGCACCACCCGCAACGCATCGTGCATTCGCCAGCCGGTGTTGGCATCGGCAATCAGCCGATCCCCGGTCGTCAGTTGCGCAGCAACGGCGCGAATTCGCTCGATATCGACATCCGCTTCGCCGCCGACTTTCAGTTGAAAGCGGCGATACCCTTCGGCCCGGTATTGCGAAACCTTCGCTGCCATCGCTTCGGGCGACTCTTGCGAAATGGCACGGTATAGAACGAAATCCTCGCCGTAACGACCGCCGAGCAACGTGCAGACAGGTTGCCCCGTCGCCTTGCCGAGAATGTCCCAACACGCGATGTCGATCCCGGACTTGACGTATTCGTGCCCCTTGAGCGCCGCGTCCATCCGCCGGTTCAACTTGCCGAGTTCGCGCGGGTCGTAGCCGAGTAAATGCGGCCCCAACTCGGCAATACCCGCTCGCACGCCATTAGCATACGCCGGCAAGTAGAACGGCCCGAGCGGGCAAACTTCGCCCCAACCGGTGATCCCGTCGTCGGTATCGACGCGAACGATGGTACTGTCGAAGAGATCGATCGATTTCCCACCGGACCATTTGTAGTCGCCCTCGCGCAGGGGCAACATCACCTTGTACGCGCTGATCGATGTGATCTTCATCCTCGACGATTCTCCAGTGTGGCGAATGGCCATTTATGGACAAAGCCAGGATACTGATCGAGAGCGATTTCACAAATCCGCACGAGGCCCGCTATGTTTGGTTCACGATCTACGATCGTTTCGGCGATCGTCCTCACGATGACGGCGAACGCCGGAATCGCTGCGGACACCTTAGAAGCCACAAAGCCAACATCGCGAACGACGCGCGATATTGAAGGCTGGAAAATTCGCATCGACGATCGGCTTTTAAACGGCCCCGATATGGAGATGGGCAAACGCAACCTAAAATTCCTCGAAGCGAAGCTCGTTGAGATCAAAGTCGTCGTACGGGAAGATCGCTTAAAGTTACTTCAAGCGGTGCCAATCGTAGTCGATTTGTCGCACGGAAAACTCAAGTCGATGCAATATCACCCTGGCGCAGGTTGGCTTAAAAACAACGGCTACGCCGAGGATCTGGCGAAATGCGTTCACTTACCCCGCGCAATTGACCTTGCCGCGAAACGTAACATCAACGAGCAGCCGTGGGTGATTCTCCACGAGTTGGCCCACGCCTATCACGATCGAGAATTGAGCTTTGACGAGCCGCGTATACAAGCAGCTTATGAGCGATACGTGTCGGAAAAACGCGGTGAAAAAGTGCTCCTCTTCAACGGTAAACGCGTGAAGCATTACGCGACGACGAACCGCATGGAGTTCTTTGCGGAAATGACCGAAGCCTATTTCGGCTCGAACGATTTCTTCCCGTTCAACCGTGCAGAAATGATGGAAGCCGAGCCGCGCATTCACGAACTGATGACGACGATCTGGAACCCAAAACCATGATGCGCACGTTGTACGTAGAACCGCATTTCACCTTTCGTTTCGCTGAGGAACGATGGATTGACCGCGTACACCTCACCGATGTACCGGCTGGCAAACTCGCCCGCGCATATCGAATGAATATTTCGGAGAACGAACCGAAAGTCTGCATCGCGTCCGGGGTGACCGACGAACTCGGATGGGTGGCGTTCGCCGAAACCGTTCACATGCACGCTGGCGATGAGTTTATCGTTGTCGTGGAATGAGGAGAGTCGTTTGCTACCGTTTGAAATCGTGCTGTTACTTTTGGCATTCGGCAACCGGGTGCGGAAGAGACTGAAAAACTAGAAGAAAACCAATCGCGTTGAAATTGTGCCAATACGTTAAACCGAAACATCCCCGCTCCTTCTTCGATTGATACCGATGGAAATCCCTGCCAAGAAATTCGTGCGGCTGCTTTCCCTCGACAGCACGACCGAGCTGCGTGCGGCCACGGCACTTGTCGTTGCCGAACTGGGAATACGCGATGCGGAGATTGCCACCGCACTGCAAGAACGGCTCGCCGACAAGAACGGCGAGGTGCGACAACAAGCGATTCGTGCGGTCGGAGTGCTGAAAGTGGAGAAAGCACTCCCGGCATTGCTGGAGAAAATCGCTCACGGTGGCAACGAGGCTTCGATGGCCGCCGTGGCATGTGCGAAAATCGGCGCAAAAGGTATCAAGGGGCTGCAAGAGCTGCTTCACAAAGTGGTGCCGGGGGTGCGAAAGTACATCACGGCGGCACTCACCTCGTGTGGTTCCGAATCGGCGGTATCGGTGCTGCTCGACAAGGATCCACAGATTGCGGCATCGGCAGCCACGGCGATTATCGCGCGAATCCCGGACCTGTCACCTGCGGAGAAGACCGCACTCGCAACCGGGCTGGTGACGATTTCCCACGACAAAAAGCACCCGCTGCTCGCGCAATCCGAAGGTCAGGTCGTACGAATCCTCGTCGCGCTGAACGACCCCGTGGCAACGGACGTTTTGTGGAATCGCACGGTACCGCCGTACCCGCACGACGTGCGAGCGATGGCGCTGCAAGCCGTAGGCGGCTGGACCGAATCGCCGACGAAAGAACAATGGAAGCGCTTGTTCCTCTGTGCATCCGAGAGCGATTTCCAGGTTGCGGCCCCGGCGATGATGATCCTGAACCGATTGCCGGTAAACGACAAATTACTGCCCGAGTACATCGCGTTGTTTCACGCCCCGGACATCGCCGCACGACGGCTCGCACTCGACAAGATCGGCGGCTGCGACACTGCCGAGGTGGCCGACGGAATGATGCTCCAACTCAGGCACGCAGATCGGGGTGTCCGCGATACGGCACTCGCCCGGTTGCAGAAACTGAAGTTCGGCCGAAAGTCACTGGTGGCCGCTTTGATTGCGGCACCGAACCATGAAGAAGCCTGGCCACTCGCCCGCACCGCACTGACTTTCGCGAAGGAACTCACGCCCGCGAACTGGACCGAACTCTTCGACGAATTGTGCGAATACCTTCAAAAGAACGACCACCGCACCGAGCCATTCTTGTTTTTGCTCCGCGAGTGGGATCATGCGAAACTGCAAGATGGCCTCGTCGAGAAAGCCGTTGCGTTGCGGAAGAAGAAGAAGTACGAGGCCGCGCTGGTGTACCTGAAAGCGGTCGCGAAAGACCCGTCGATCGGCTTCGCGGTCAGGCTTGAGTTGGCGATTTGCGGGCTAAAAGTCTCGAAGAAAGAACTTGCCGCCCGCTACCTCGAATCCGACCCGTGTCTGCGCAACTTCGACACGCTCCACCAAAACGATGCGGTGCTCTTGCTGGGCGAAATCGAGAAAGCCAAACACCTCGAACCCGAAGATTTGCTTTACGTCGGCTTCCACTTCGTCGAACAAATGGGCCGCACGCGGCAGTTCGGCATTGATGTATTAAAGCTGCTCGCCAAGCGTGACCCGAAGAGTGAAGCGGGCAAGTCCGCGAAGAACAAACTAAAATCCGTCGGCGAGTAAGGCCGGATGCATCGGTGCCAGGAATCTGGCATTTTCGTTCGCGAGAGTTTATAATACCAAAGCAATTATTGACTTCGATGACGCTTCTGGAGTATCGGCATGACCTGTTACTGGTACGCAGTCGTTGGCTTGCTGATGCTGGTATCCGGGTCGCGCGCGGCAGAGCCACTGATGACTTACGAAAAAGACGTTCGGCCAATTTTGAAACAGCACTGTTTCCAGTGCCACGGCGAAGAGGCGAAGCCGAAGGGCAAACTCGACGTCCGTACTGTCAAAATGATGTTAAAAGGCGGTCGCGAAGGCCCGGCCATCGTGCCCGGCAAGCTGGCGGAGAGCCTGCTCTGGACGAGGGTCGAAGCCGACGAGATGCCCGAGGGTGCGAAGAAAGTACCGGCGAACCAGAAAGCAATTCTGAAGCGTTGGCTCGAGCAAGGCGCGAAGACAGCACGTGCCGAACCGGACAACCCGAACGATGCGAGGTTCAGCGAGGAAGAGTTGCAGCATTGGGCGTGGCAACCGGTCGCGAACGTTCCCGTACCGCAGACGAAGTTCGCCGTCGAACATCCTATCGACAAGTTTCTTGCGGTCAAACTCACGGCGAATGGCGTGACGAAGTTCTCCGCAGAAGCGGATCGCCGCACACTGATTCGCCGCGCGACGTTCGACCTGACGGGCTTGCCACCGACCCCAAAAGAGATCGAACAGTTTCTCGGTGATACATCGCCGACCGCATACGACAAACTCATCGACCGCCTGCTCGCCAGCACGCATTACGGCGAGCGTTGGGGCCGCCACTGGCTGGACGTCGCCGGCTATGCAGAGACCGATGGTTCGCCGGGTGTCGACAGCGAACGACCGCATGCCTGGCGCTACCGCGATTATGTCATTCGGAGTTTCAACGCGGACAAGCCGTACGACCAGTTTCTGCGCGAACAACTCGCCGGCGATGAACTGGCTACGAAGCCGTATCGGCTGGACGATCCCGTCACGCTCGACCTGCTTGCGGCTACGGGCTTCCTACGGATGGCCCCCGACGCAACGCAAGTAACGAACACGATCATCGAGCGAAATCAGGCCGTTGCGGACACCTTTAAGGTGGCGACAACCGCATTTCTCGGCGTGACGGTCGGCTGTGCGCAATGCCACGACCACAAGTACGATCCGATCCCAACCGAGGATTATTACCGCCTGCGGGCGATATTCGACCCTGCGTTCGATTTGTCGGTATGGAAGAAGCCAGCCGAGCGCATCATCGATACCACACCGAAGCCGGTTCGGGACCGCGTCGCGGAGTTGCAAAAGCAAGCCCAGGCGAAAATTGCCGCACTGGACAAGGACAAAGATGCGGCCGCGAAGGTCGTCTTCGATCGCGAATTGGGGCGCGTTCCAGCCGACGAACGCAGCGCCGCGCTTGCGGCAGTCACGGCTGTCGAAAACGCTCGCACGCCGGTGCAGATTGCGCTTCTCAAAAAATATCCGAACGTCAAACCGACCAGTTTCATTCGCGGTTTCTTCGTCGAATACGACAAGACTT